>JGI12635J15846_10005809_pt1 | contig 10632 bp, 10 predicted proteins | sample BlaSpr_A8_OM2_M2_FD_15846 | JGI IMG/M metagenome (IMG submission 15846) | reverse complement strand
CAAGGCGGCGCGCACGGCGGCGGGCCACCGCGGCCGGGCCGCGTCCGCGCGGTCGCGGCCGAGTTGCTCGGCCTGCAGCTCGCTGGTCAGCCGGTCCAGGTGCACGAGCATCTCCCCGCGCAGCGGCCAGCCCGCTGATGCCACGTCGGGTGCGTCGCGCAGCACGGGAGCGAGCCGACCGGTGTGCTCGCGAGCCTGCACGAGATGCCGCTCAACCTCGGCGCCGTCGGGGACGCGGCCGTCCGTGAGGTCGGCGCGGATCAGGCCACCGTAGGCGCGCAGCGCGGCCGCAAGCTGCCGCAGCACCTCGGCCATCATGTCCGGAGCGCCCGTGGCCTGCATCGCGGCGTTGCCTTCCGGCAGCCGTACCTCGTCCGTGATCGAACGCGTGAGGCCCCTGATCGTGACCGCGGCGTGCTCGAGCGTCTCCAGGCCGTTGCGCAGCGGGACCGCCGTACGGGCGGGTCGCAGCGCGGACGGCCGCAGCCTGAGGCTGTCCTCGGCCTCGCCGAGCGCGTCATCCGCGTGCTGGACCTCGCCGGCAAGCGCGCGGGCCCGCCGCAACCAGGCGTCGGTCTGGTCCGGAGCCGAGCCGCCGGGCAGGCCCGATGCGATCTCCTCCAGCAGGTCCGCCATCTGCCGGCTGAGGCTCCCGATCGCGTCCTCGGCACGCTGCGTCCGCTCCGGCGACAGCAGAACGCCGCCTATCAGCCCGGCGGCGGCCCCGACCAGCGTGTCAACGATCCGGCCGGACGCTGCGGCCCCGGTGTCGACCGACAGGATCAGCATCGCGCTGATCGGCACCTCGAGCATGTGGTCACCGAGCTTCAGCGCGGAGCCGATCACCAGCGCCGCCACGATGATCAGGCCGAGGCTCCACCAGGTCAGCCCCACGGCAGCGGAGAATGCCAGCGCGACGAGCACGCCGGCGGTGACGCTGACCACACGCTGAAAGGCGCTCCGGACCGTCTGGTACGCGGTCGCCTGAACGACCAGCACGGCGGTCAGCGGGGCGAGCACCGACCGTGCGGTTCCGGGCAGGATCCAGGCGAGCAAGTACGCGAACATCGCGGTCACGGTCAGCCTGGCGATGAATACCGCCTTCGGCTGAGACCGGGAGCGGGCGAGCGCGATACGCTCCGATGCCCGGCGCGCGGCCGCGCGCACGGCGGTGCGGAAGGGTGCTGCATACAGGCGCAGCGAAAAGTCAGTTGCCATGGTGATAACCCGGGGAAGAGGAGAAGTACGGTGGCGGCGCATGATCGTCGCGCATCGGGGCGCAGCCGCCCACCGGTTGTGCCAGCAACGCCGGGGGCGGCAGCTATTTCCAGTGTGACCAGGCTCACTGCCCGCTGCCGCCGGCGGCTCTCGCGGCGGGCGGGCGGTGCACCAGGATGGTGCCATGAGCACATCGGCCCAGACGCCACGCACCCTTGATCGCGGCACCGAGCAGCGAATCAGGGAAGGCATCGGCCGCCAGACGCTGCTGACCACGCTCGGCATCTCGATCGCGGAGCTGGCCGTCGGGCGGGTGGTGCTCGACCTGCCGTACCGGGCCGACCTGTGCCAGCAGAACGGCTTCGTGCACGCCGGGGCGATCACCACGCTCGCGGACTCCGCCTGCGGTTATGCGGCGGCGAGCCTGATGCCCGAGGACCGGGACGTGCTGACCGTGGAGTTCAAGGTCAACCTGCTCTCGCCGGCCCGGGGCGACCGGTTCCGCGCCACCGGCGAGGTCATGCGTGCGGGACGCACGCTCACGGTCTGCTCGGCCGAGGTCGTCGCCTGGGCCGATGACGGCGACGGCAAGCCGGAGACCCCGCTCGTCCGGATCGCGTTGATGCAGGCCACGATGATGGCCGTCACCCGGTCCCGCTAGCTCCACGGCGCAGGTGACGGGATGGTAAGTGGCTCCGCTTTGGGGTGCTCTGGGCTGGATGCTGCATGTAGCCTGCTGAGCGTTAACGCAGAAGGTAAAGACGGGGTATTGGGTTGAGTCTGATGGATATGAACAGCGGCCAGGGCCGCATGGCCGATTTTCTCCGAGAGAACGAGGCGAAGCTGCTCGATCGCTGGTGCGACATCGTCTTCGCAACCGTGCGAGGCCGTATGTCAGCGGACGAGGTGCGCGCTGAGCTTGCCGATTTGTACGGTCTGGTCGTCCGCAGCGTGTCCGGCGCCGACGACTCTGCCGCAGGCGAGCTGAGGGCTGCCCTTGCTGCCCTGTCCCGGTCCCGGGCGCGCAGCGGGTTCTCGCCGAGCGAGACTGCCGTGGCGGTCTTTTCGCTCAAGGACGCCGTATATGAGTTGGTCGCGGACGCGGCGGATATGGTCCCCGAGTACCTCGCGTTCGCCCGCTCGATCGATGATCTTGGCTTGCACACGTTCGAGGCTTACGCCGCGACCAGGGAAGGGATCATCAAGCAGCAGTCCGAGGCGATGCTGGAACTGTCCACCCCGGTGGTCCAGCTCTGGGATGGCATCATCGCGGTGCCGCTGGTCGGGACGCTGGACTCGGCACGCACCCAGCTGGTGATGGAGAAGATGCTGGACTCCCTGCTCGCCAGCGGCTCCAGTCACGCAGTGATCGACATCACCGGTGTGCCGACGGTGGACACCGAGGTGGCGCAGCATCTGCTCAAAACCGTGATGGCCGCGCGCCTGCTCGGCGCGCAGTGCACGATCTGCGGGATCCGGCCGCAGATAGCGCACACGATCGTGTCGCTCGGCATTGAGTTCGGCGATATCGCCACGAAGGCGACACTCGCCGACGCGCTGGCGCATGCGCTGCGGAGCGCGGGCCTGAAGGTCGGGCCTGCCTGATGGAGCGTGTGCCGATCTTGAAGATCGGGCGGACGCTGTTCGTCTCCATCCAGATCGACCTGCAGGATCAGACGGTCGTGCAGCTGCAGGAGGACCTGGCCGACGAGCTGGTAGCCTCCCGGGCGACCGGCGTGATCATCGATATCACCGGCGTGGAGATCGTGGACTCCTTCATCGGCCGCATGCTGGCCACCATCGGGTCGATCTCCAGGCTGTTTGACGCGGAGACCGTGCTGGTCGGGATGCGCCCGGCGGTCGCGATCACCCTGGTCGAGCTCGGCCTGTACCTGGAGGGCGTGCGCACCGCGCTCAATGCCGAGCAGGGCCTGCGCTTGCTCAACGGACGCTCCTGAGCTGCGGCTGCCCATGGCTGAACTGCCGATCGACTCGGGTGATGACGTGGTTCGCGTGCGGCAGCACGTCCGGGCCGCCGCCGCGGGCAGCGGGCTGTCGCTGGTGGATCAGACCAAGCTGGTGACGGCGGCGAGCGAGCTGGCCCGTAATGCCCTGGTCCACGGGGGCGGCGGGTCGGCGCGGGTCGAGGTTGCCACGTCCGCCACAGGGCGGACCGGCATCCGGATCACTTTCACCGATGCGGGGCCGGGTATCGCGGATCTGGACCTGGCTCTGACCGACGGCTGGACCACGGGCGATGGGCTCGGGCTTGGCCTGTCCGGTGCCAGGCGGCTGGTCGATGAGTTCGAGCTGGTGTCGAAGCCCGGCGCCGGGACCAGCGTCGTGGTGGCCAAGTGGTCCCGCTGAGCAGGCTGCTCAGCAGCCCGGCCGAGCACGAAATGCGCTGGCTCCGGGTCGAGGAGCCGAGCGCGGTAGCCGCCTGCCGTGCGGCGGCGATGACCATGGCAAGACGGCTAGAGTTTCCGGCGAAACGGGCCGACCGGCTGGCCCTCGCGGTCACCGAGGCCGCGTCCAACCTGCACAAGCATGCCCATGAGGGATCGCTCCTGCTGCGGATCAGCCATGACGCTGACCCGCCGGGCATCGAGCTGGTCACCATCGACGCAGGACCCGGGGTACCGGACGTCGGCGCGGCACTGCGGGACGGGCACTCCACGAGCGGCACGCTGGGTATCGGGCTGGGCTCGATTGGCAGGCAGGCCGACTTCTGCGACATCTACTCGGCGGCTGGCCGCGGCACCTCTCTGGTAGCGCGCTTCTGGCCCGCGCCCGGCGGCGCACCGGCGATCCGGTTGGCCGGCCTGACAAGGCCCATCATCGGGGAAGTGGAATGCGGCGACGCCTACGGGGCGATCCGTGCTGGCGACGCGCTGACCGCGGCACTGTGTGATGGCCTCGGCCACGGGCCACTGGCCGCCGAGGCAGCCAGGGAGGCGCTGGCAGCCGTCTTCGAAGAGCCGGCGAGCGAGCCGGCCGCGATGCTCGAGCGCGCTCACCGGCGAATGGGCAGGACGCGTGGCGGCGCGCTGGCCGTCGTCCGGATCGATGGTTCCCTCGTCCGGTTCGCCGGGCTCGGCAACGTCGCTGCCTGGATCGTCGGCCCCGACTCCCGCAGCGGCATGGCGTCCATTCCCGGGATCGCGGGCCACCAGGCACGCCGGATCCGGCAGTTCGAGTATGCGCTGCCGCCTGGGGGCATCATCGTCATGCATTCCGACGGCCTGACCAGCCGATGGGATATCGGCGCATTGCCCGGCCTCGCGGGCCGGGATCCGCTGATCACCGCGGCCGCGCTGCTCGCCGAGGCTGGGCGGCATCGCGACGACGCCGGCGTGCTGGTGCTCAAGCCATGACCAGCGAGTTTGCCCGCATCGAGGTGCGGGACGTCAACGGGGTCTTCGCCGCGCGCCAGCTCGGCCGTGAAGTATCGGCCGAGCTTGGCCTGGAGCGCCAGGATCAGGTGCGGGTGGCCGCCGCCCTCAGCGAGGTCGGCCGCAGCGCCGTCATCACCGCGCAGACCGCGGTGATCGCGTTCGCCGCCGATCAGGCCGATCTGATCCTTACCGTCACGTTCGACAGCGAGCCGCCTGCCGACGGCACCAGCGCGGCTACCCGGCTGATGGATGAGACGGCCGTGGCCGGCCCGGTGCTGCGGATGCGGAAGCGGCGCCCGGCCATGGCCCGGCTCGACGTTCGTTCGGTCACCGACCGCCTCGCCGCCCTGTTTCCCTCTTCGCCCCTGGACGATCTGCGGCGGAACAACGAGGATCTCATTCGGGCCCTGGATGACCTGCGGCAGCAGAAGGAGCAGCTCGTCGCCGTCAACGCGGAGCTGGAAGAGACGAACCAGGGCGTCATGGCCATGTACGGCCAGCTGTCGGAGGAACTGGAGCAGACGAACCGCGGGGTGGTGGCGCTCTACGCGGAGCTCGACGAGAAGTCCGAGCGGCTCAGGGAGGCGTCCGAGGCCAAGAACAGGTTCTGGGCCAACATCAGTCACGAGCTGCGCACGCCGCTGAACTCGATCATCGGGCTGACCCGGCTGCTGACGGATCCGGGAGCCGGGAGCCTCGACCCGGAGCAGCTGCACCAGGTGGACCTCATCCAGACTGCCGGACGCACGCTGCTCGCTCTCGTCAACGACCTGCTCGACGTCGCCAAGGCCGAGTCGGGCCGGCTCCGCATCGACCCAATGACGGTCGCACTGCCCATGCTGCTCGGCCGGCTTCGCGGGCTGGTGCGCCCGATGGCAGAGGGGCGGCCGATCGAGGTCATCGTCAGCGACGAAGGGGCGCCGGATTCGGTCCTGACCGATGAGCTGGCCCTGACCGCTATCCTGCGGAATCTGGTGTCCAACGGCATCAAGTACACCAACAGCGGGGAGGTGCGGCTGAGCGTGCGCACCGCAGGCCCGCGTCTCGAGATCGTTGTCGCCGACACCGGGATCGGCATCCCGGTCGGCCAGCAGCAGCGCGTGTTCGAGGAGTTCTACCAGGTGCCTGGCGTCCGCCGGGGCGGCACCGGGCTCGGGCTGCCCTACGCGCGACGGCTGGCCGGGCTGCTCGGCGGCGACCTGACCCTGACGAGCGAGCCCGGCGCTGGCACCACGGTCGTCCTCTCGCTGCCGCATGGGCCTGCGGCGGTCGGCACGGTCCTCATCGCCGACGACGACCCAGGCTTCCGCAAGGTGCTGCGCGGGCTGCTCGCCGGCATCGCCGACCGGGTGATCGAAACCGAGGACGGCGAGCAGGCACTCGCCGCGGCCACGAAGGATCACGTCGATCTCGTGCTGACCGACCTGCGCATGCCCGGCCTGGACGGCGCGGCGCTGCTGCGCCAGCTGCCCGCCGCGATACCAGCGATCGTGATCACGGGCGTGGATGTGGAGCCACCGCCGCGTGCCGCCGCACTGCTGCACAAGGACGAGCTCACCAGGGACCGGCTGGCTTTCACGATCCGCAACGCGTGCGGGGAAACGTCATGACCGAGCCAGCGGCGGTTCTGCTCCTCGTCGACGACGACGAGGCGAAGCGCTACGTCCTGGCCACCTGGCTGAAGCGCGCCGGGCACACCGTGCTCGAGGTCGGCACCGGCCAGGAAGCACTTAACCGGGCCACCGAGGCCGAGGCGGTCCTGCTGGACGTGAACCTGCCCGACATGAGCGGCTTCGACGTCTGCAGGCAACTCAAGTCGGATCCGCGGACGGCGGCCATCCCGGTGATCCAGGTGTCGGCGACCGCCGTCGCGGTCGCCGACCGGGCTTACGGCCTGACCCAGGGCGCCGACGCCTACCTGGTCGAACCGACCGAGCCGGAGGAGCTGCTGCCGACGGTCACGGCGGCGCTGCGCTACTACCGGGCCCGGCAGCAGGCCGAGGTAACCGCATCCCGCCTGACGTCGCTGACCAGCGTTACCCTGAACATCAATAAGGCTCAGACCTTCGCCGGACTCGCGCGCGCCGCCGCGGCCGGCGCCGCGCGGATCTTTGAGGTCCCGTCCGTGCTGATCCTGGTCTTGCCCGACGGCCAGCTGCGCCGGATGTCGGCCTCCCCGGAGCACCCGGTGCCGGTGCCCCGTGGCGGCCGGCTCGAGGTGGCCGACGGCATCGCCAACTACGTCCTCGGCCCCGGCGAAGGCCACGCAGCCACGGTCATACCACAGGCCGAATGGGTCCGGCTGATCCCGGACACCACGCTGCGCACGGACGTTGCCGTCGCCGTGGCCAGGATCAAGCCGGGACGGTCTCCGGTTGCCATCGCCGCGGCGTTCGAGCGCGGCCCGGGCGAAGAGGAGATGCAGATCCTGCGCCAGCTGGTGCAGTCGACCGCGCTGGCGGTCGAGGCGCTGCGCGCCTACGCCGACGAGCACCTGGTGGCCCTCACCTTGCAGCGCAGTTTCCTGCCGGCGGTGCTGCCCGAGACGCCCGGCATCACGATCTGCGTCCGGTACGCGCCAGCGAGCGACCAGGCCGAGGTCGGCGGCGACTTTTACGAGGCACTGGAATGGCAGGGCCGGCTGCTGGTCGCGATCGGCGACGTGCAGGGCCACTCGCTGCACGCGGCCACCGTGATGGGCGAGCTCAGGCACGCACTGCGGGCGTTCGCCAGCGAGGGCCGCTCACCGCTGGAGATCACCGGCCTGGTCAACCAGGTGCTGCGGCACTATCACCCGAATAACCTCGCTACGCTGTGCCTGGCTCTGCTGGACCCTTCATCGGGGGCACTGGAGATCGTGAATTGCGGGCACATTCCCCCCTTGATCGTCGATGGCGGGACGGCCGCCTACCGGGGCGAGGGCGGGCTGCTGCTCGGCATGCCGGTGCACAAGCCGCACGTCGAGCAGGCGGTTCTGCCGCCGGGCGGGACCGTGCTGCTGATCACCGACGGCCTGATCGAGGACCGGCAGGTCCCGCTCGAGGACAACATGGAACGCCTGCGGGCCGCCGCCGAGGAGGTCGCCGGAGCCGACGTCGAGGCATTCGGCAACCACATAATGTCCCTCTTCGGCTCCCGCGAGGATGACGTGGCCATGATCGCGCTGCGAAGGAGCGCACCATGACAGCACTGGATCAGGACGTTCGCTGGTCGGGTCGGCACGCGATCGTCACCATGCCCGACGAGATCGACCTGACGAACTCCGGCGACCTTGACGGGCTGCTGGCGGCGGTGATCGCCGAGTCCCCGCAGACGGTCACGGTCGACCTGACCGCCACCACGTTCTGCGACTCGGCCGGGATCGGCGTGCTGGCCCGCGCGCACCAGCTCGCCACGGCCGACGGCGCAGAGCTGCGCATCGCCCTTGGCCACTCGCCGGTGGCGCGCATTATCCAGCTCATCGGCCTGGACCAGATCGTGCCGGTCTACCCGGACGTCCAGCACTCGCTGGACGCCGATGCCGCTTCGGGGGCATAAGCCGGACGAGGCGGCAAGCGCCGCCTCGAGGTGCGGGGCGACGCGCGCCGCGGCGTCGTTCCCCGGGTGCCAGGTGCAGGCTAGGCCCACGGCAACGACAAGTCCCGTGCCGAGCAGCCAGCGCAGCGCGTCGGCCACCGGCTCGGGGCCCGGCCCGCCCGGTGCCGGGTACCGCAGCCCGGGGAGCTGCGCCGAGTCGATGACGTCCAGGTCGATGTGCAGGTACAGCGGGCCGTCCGGCAGGGCTGCCCGGTCTAGGCCGCCGACCTCGGCGCGCCGGATCTGCGCGCGCTCCAGGTAGCTGATCTCGGGCGGATCCAGGTCGCGGGCGCCGACGAGCAGGACCTGCTGCTCGGGTACCGGCCGCAGGCCGAGGCGCGCGGCGACGAGTTCCGGCCGGTAACCGACCAGCATCCGGAGCGGCAGCCCGCCGATGTAACCGGAGGCCGTGGTCTCCAGGGTCTGCACGTCACCGTGCGCGTCGAACCAGACGATCCCGGCCACCGAGCCAGCCCGCTGCAGCCCCGCCACCGTGCCCAGCGCTGTGGTGCAGTCACCCGAAAGAACGACCGGCCGCTCGCCCCGGCTCGCGTCGGCGGCCACGGCATCGGCAACCGCGCCGTACAGCACGGCCAGCCGGTCCCACACGTCATCCGAGGTGAACTCCGCGGTGACCGTGTGTCCTGCGGTCAGCGGGACGTCGAGGTCGGGCAGATACTCGTCCAGGTGGTAGGGCACCTCTATGACCGCGCTCATGGCTCCAGAGTGCCCAGTTGGTGAGACGATCAAGCCATGAGCGAGCTGCCACAAGCGCTGCGGGACCTGATCGCGTCTGGCCCGATGGTGCATCTGAGCACCGTTAACGCCGACGGCAGCCCTCAGGTGACCGTGATCTGGATCGCGCAGGACGGCGACGATCTTGTCAGCGGGCACATGGGATGGCGCGCCAAGCTGGGCAACATCGAGCGCGACCCGCGTGTCGTGCTGTCCCTGGATGCGCACCGGGAGCCCGGCGTGTTCCTCAACCCGTACGCGGTGCTGCGGGCACGCGCCGCGGTTGAGCCCAGCGACGGTGCATGGGATCTGCTCAACCGGCTGGCGAAGATCTACGTGTCGCCGGAGGCCGAGTTCCCGGCGCCCAAGGGGCCCGGCTACATGGTCCGTTACTCCATCGAGCGCATCGGCGGCGTCGGTCCCTGGGCTGGCTGACCTGGCTCGCCGCCCCGCCGGGCAACGAACAGGCTGCCGCGCATGCCGGCCGGAGCGGCCTCCGCGGTGACGGTGCCGAAGCCGGCGTCGCCGAGCAGGCGGAGCCAGGTGGCGCGGCTGAACGCGCCGAGCCGGTGCGTCTCCTGCACGACCTGGACCGTGGCGTCCGCCGACCGCAGCACGAACTCGTACTCCGCCTGAATCCAGTCATCGGCCGGATCCGGGTCCCAGGTCCATTCGGTGAAGCTCGCCTGCCGCCCGCTCGCATCGCTGCCTCCGCCACCCCCGGTGAACGGCCGGAACGTGTCCGCGACATGGTCGGGCACGAACACCGCCAGGCCGCCGGGACGGCAGTGCACGAACGCGGTCTCGATCACCTGGCGCAGGTCGTCCTCGGTCGTCATGTAGTCGATGGCGTCGTGCACCAGGACCGCGTCGAACGTGCGGCCGAGCCGGATCGTGCGCATATCGCCGCGGACGTGCTCGCACTCCGGGTTGAGCCGGCGGGACACGTCCAGCATCTCGTCCGACAGGTCCACGAGCGTCATGGCCAGCCGGTCCTTCAGGTGCACGGCGACACCGCCGCCGCCGCTGCCCAGGTCGAGCACCTCGCGCACCGGGATCTCGGCGGCGCGGAACAGGTCGGCCAGTTGCGCAGCCTCCCCGGTGTACTCCTCCGGCGGCGAGATCAGCGGCCACCATCCGGCAAGGTCGCTATACACGCGGTAGTCGCTGGCCATGCGGTCATGATGGCGCATCGGCGCTGGGCGAGCGCGCGCTGCAGATGCCTAGGGGATATGGGGCGTAACCGAGTAGCGTTCGGTTTATGACCGAATTGACGTGGCTGGATGCCACCGCGCAGGCTGAGCTTGTCCGCACCGGCGAGGCCAGTCCCGCCGAACTCGTCGACGCGGCCATCGGCCGGATCGAGGCGGTGAACCCGAAGCTCGACGCCGTGATCAGGACCCGGTTCGACCAGGCGAGGGCCGAGGCCGCCGGTGATCTTCCGGACGGGCCGTTCCGCGGGGTGCCGTTCCTGTTCAAGGACCTGGGCTGCACGGTCGCGGGCGAGGTGACCGCGTTCGGCGTCGGGCCCATGCGCGATCAGGCGATCCCGCTCACGTCGTACCTCGCCGAGGCGTTCCTGGCGGCCGGCTTCATCCCGCTGGGCCGCACGAACGTGCCGGAGATGGGGACCACGGTGACCACCGAGCCGATGAGCTTCCCGCCGGCCCGCAACCCATGGGACCCCGGGCACTCCACCGGTGGGTCG
>JGI12635J15846_10005807_pt1 | contig 10633 bp, 10 predicted proteins | sample BlaSpr_A8_OM2_M2_FD_15846 | JGI IMG/M metagenome (IMG submission 15846) | reverse complement strand
GGTCTGTGGCCTTCCGAAGGCTCGGTCTCGGATCAGGCGCTGGCGATTGCCTCGGAAGAAGGATTCGAGTGGTTCGGGACGGACGAGGGAGTCCTTGGCCGCACGCTGAACGTCGGATTTTTCCGCGACGGAAACGGCATTCCCGCCAACGCCGATCGCCTCTACAAGCCCTGGCGCGTGCAACTAGGTGGAAATAGCATTGCGGGATTGTTTCGCGATCACCACTTGTCTGATCTTGTTGGTTTTGTTTACAGCCGCATGGAGGGCAAAGCCGCGGCCGCCGATCTCCACATTCGAATGCGCCATCTCGGCGAATCCATGCAGGGCGATCAGCCGCTCACCATCTGTCTTTTCCTCGATGGCGAAAATGCCTGGGAATACTACCCGTGGAACGGACGCGCCTTCCTCCGTGAGTTTTACGGACGCATCCAGGGTGACCAGGATTTCCGCGCGCTGACCGCCACCGAAGCCATTGCCGCCGCCGGTGAAATTCCCGTCACCACCGGAATTTTTCCCGCATCTTGGATCAACGCGAATTTCGACGTGTGGATCGGCCACGCCGAGGACGTCGCCGCGTGGGAATTATTGTGGGACGCGCGCGAAGCCTACGCTCGCGCACTCGAAGCGCGCAAGCAGGGAAGGGCGGACGCCCCAACCGAAACCGCGCTCAAGGAAGCGCACGAATCGCTGCTGGCCGCGGAGGGGAGCGACTGGTGTTGGTGGTTCGGCCCAGAACACAGCACCGCGAACGACGCGGAGTTTGATGCGCTATTTCGAAAGCTCCTGACCGCCATCTACCTGGCACTGGGACAGGTAGCGCCGGAAGAACTGGCCAAGCCCATCAAGCGGAAACCGGAGCACGCCGTGCAGCTCGCTCCGACGGGCCGGCTGAAAATCAACATTGACGGACGAGATACGTCTTATTTCGAATGGCTGGGGGCAGGATTGTATTCACCGGAACGGCGCGGCGGGTCCATGCACGGACGGGTCTTCTATCTGCACGAAATGCGCTACGGATTCGAGGAGGAACGCTTCTGCGTGCGCATCGATCCCTTCGTCGAGGCGCTCGGAGAGCTGGAGGACCCGGAGTTTCGCATCACCATCGGCGGCGTGGAAGAAGTGACCCTCGTCGTGCATCTGGAGCGAGGCCACGTGCGAGGGTTCGCCGTCGAAAAGGGCCTCGTGTGCCTCCTGAATCCGAAACTGGTCGCGGAAGCGGCGTTTGAGCGGGTTCTGGAAGTGGCCATCCACAAGGACCAGATCAATTTCAAAGGCCAGAGCAAGCTGCGGCTTGGCGTTGCCCTATGGCACGGTGGATTGCCGGTCGATGTTTTGCCCGCCGAGGGATTCCTGGACGTGAACCTTGGCGAAGAAAACTGGGCTTGGCCGCCGGAGTCGTAGGAGCGTTTTGAGCTTCCGTTTTTCTTTCTTTGAGTCAGTGCCTACCGTTTTTTAACTCTCCGTGGCCACTGTGCTCTCCGCGGAACCCTGTGTTAACCCTTATTCTGCCGGTCCAAAGCTCTCTCGAAGGATTTACGGATTTTTCAGGAATACCATACTAAAACAATTTGACGGCGAGATCTTGCGGATGATCGCCGACCGGAATCATTGTCACCAAGTCATTGGTGCGTACGCGGATCACTGCCAGGTCGCCCGAGCCCTGGCTCACAACGAGAAGAAGGCTTTCCGCGGGATCGAATCGCAGCGCTGCCGGAGAATCGCCGGCCGGAACCGGAAACACCTTCCCGGGATTGGGATCGCGAACGATGCGGCGGTTATAAATATCGACGGGAGTGACGCGGCCGGCAGCCGTGTCCGAAACGTAGAGCAGGCTTGCGTCCTCGCTGAGGACTCCGCGAGTGGGAGCCGATCCGAGGACCATATAATCGCCCACCTCGTGAGTCGAAGTGTTGATGGCCTGGAGGCCGTGAGCCTCCGGCGAAATCACGTACAGTTCGCCGCCATCCGGCTTGAGCAGCATGTCCGTGGGTGCACCGGCCAGTTCGAGATTGGTGACGAGAACGCCGCGGCGAAGGTCCACGACGGAGAGGCGGCGTTCGGTGCGGCTCAGCACGAACGCCAGGGAACTGTCCGGCAGCACGGCGACATCTGCAGGCTGAGCGACCACGGAAACGCTGCCTCGCAGCGCGAGAGTCGTTGCGTCATGGATGCCAAGAGACCCCTCGCGGCGGTTCACCACGAGGACGGACTTGCCGTCCGGGGTGGCGTGGGCGAGGACGGGCTCGCGCCCGGTGGAAGCGCGCCCGATGACGGTGCGCGACCGGGCGTCAATCGCGAGGAGCGTGTCGTTCCCCGATGCCGTCGTGTAGATGCGCTTGCCGTCCGGCGAAAAATCAAGCGCGTAGGGAAGCGGCCCCACGACGATGCGCGCGGTGACCTGCCCTGCGAATTGCCCGTCCAAGGTATCGAAGCGCGGCTCGAGGATCCAAACGTAGCCTCCGGTAGTGCTGACGCCGAAAATCTCCGTGCGCGTGGGATGCTCGCGCATCCCAGAAAGTCCTGGGCCGACAGCAATGCGGGCGACGGCTTTGAGCTTCACGAGATCGACGATGGTGACGTTGCCGTCCGCCGTAGTGACGAAAGCCGAGAGATGCAAGTCCGGCCGCAGGAAGGAGGGCCGATGCTCGCGGAGAAGAAGGACAATCCCGCCAAGGGCCAGCGCGGCAGGCAGGAAGTAAACGCGAAAGTTTTTGGGCCGGTCCATAACATTCGTCTTAGCCTATGTAGGGGCACAATATATCGTGCCCTCTCCGAGTTCCTCGTAGCGGCCGCCTGGATTTTACGCCGGCTCCCGTCGTGGAGGCGGGCCTCCTGTTTTGTGGAATTGTCCCATTTATCGAGGAGAGATCAAAAGCCGCGCGCTTAAACCCGAAGCGTGGGGCACCCGGCGGACTCGCTACTGTGGACGATGGGTGAGCACCCAAGTAAACTCCCCTTAGAGCCGGAGAGGCATATGCGCCGAGTGCCCCATCCGCGCCGTTCGGGTGTGGCGTTTTTGACTCTTCTTTCTGAAGCTCCTGGTACCGCACGCTCGGAATCTGCCTCAGTTAACGAGTGACATCCCTGTCCAATCTGAGCGTCAAGCAGGTTGCTGGTAGAGGCCAATCACGTTTCCTGCCGGATCGCGGAACCTCGCAGTGAGCTCGGGCGCGTCCGCGCCGATCGGCTGCACGATCTCGCCTCCATGGGCTACAGCCGCGTCAACGGTCGCGGCCAAGTTGTCAACCATGATGTAAAACAGGAGCCCGGGCTTTGCTGCGGGCGGGCGCCCGAGCACCCAGGTGCCGCTCACCTCGCCGGTCGTATCGTCAAAAGCAGTGCTGCCATCGCCGCGTTTCCGGATGGTCCACCCGAAGACCCCTTTGTAGAACTCGGCCGACCGCGCAATGTCGGTAGCAGGCATCTCGATGTAACAGATCTTCCCATTCGCAAGGGTGGGAGGCATCAGCATTCCTTTCAGCGCGTCGCCATTCTAACAGTTCTCATACTGAAATCAATTCCGCGTTCCGCACCGTCCGGCAAGTGGCATACGCTAACTATTTTATTTTCAAGCAATTCCGCACAGCAATAGGATGCCACTTCGAAAGCAGGAGAGAAAGCGGGTGTAGAATCTCTCGGCTTTCGTTGTTCCTGCTTAGTTCAAGATAGTAAATGAACTTAGGGGCTGGACCTGGTGAAAGCGGAGAAGAACGAAGAAGCGGAGATTCGAGTTGGCACCAGTGCGTTCACGGCGAAAGGTTGGGAGGGGAGTCTCTACCCGAAGGGCCTCCCGCCGCGGGAGCAGCTTTCTTACTACGCGACGCAGTTTGATACCGTCGAGTTGGACAATACCTTTTACCGGACGCCGGCGGTTTCCACGGTGCAGGGGTGGTATGCGAAGACGCCGCCGGGATTTCTTTTTGCAGCGAAAGTGCCGCAAGTGATCACGCATGAAAAAGTGCTGGTAGATTGCGACGAGGACCTGAAACACTTTCTTGAGACGATGGACGAGCTGAAGGAGAAGCTGGGGCCCCTGCTGTTTCAGTTCGAGTACTTCAACCAATCCAAGTTCAAGAGTGGGGCGGAATTCCTGGCGCGACTGAAACCGTTCCTGAAAAAACTCCCGATGGACCACAAATTTGCGGTGGAGATCCGGAACAAATATTGGCTGGATGCCAAATTTGTGGACACCTTGCGGGACCACGGCGTGGCGCTGGCGCTGATTGACCAGAGCTGGATGCCGCGGCCGTGGGAAATGAAAGAAAAGTTTGACTTGATCACCGCGGACTTCACATACGTGCGCTGGCTGGGCGACCGCAAGGGCATCGAGGAGCAGACCAAGACGTGGGACAAGACGATTCTTGACCGCGAGGCAGAGATTGCGGAGTGGGTGCAAATCCTGAAGCGAGTGGTGGCGCGGGGCATCAAGGCCCTCGCTTATGCGAACAATCACTACGCGGGGCACGGGCCCGCGACCGTGGAATTGTTTTGGGAAATCTGGAAAAGGAATTGAGATGCCGTCCTGGGATTGCCGGGGAGATGTCCTAAATCTTTCGCGCGGCGCGAGTGTCTAATATTGAACAGTTTAGAAAATCGGATAGCTCCAGGATGGAGTGGTGCCCCGGGGGTGAGAGACGCTATGCCAAATGACTCGCACCGAAGAGCTGCCGAGTACCACGAACTTGCCGCACACGCGCACCGTGCTGCCGCCGCGCACCACGGGAAAGAAGATCACCAGACCGGACACGAACATTCCAAACAAGCGTTGGAACATGCCAATAAAGCTTTCCAGTGGTCGCAGGAAGCTCATCGAAAGTCCGAGAAGTCAACGGGGAAGCCATAAAGACGTTGATCCTAGGGAAGGGCAGCAATTTGGCTCTTACGGACAGAGCCGCGCCGGAGAGCTGGGTGATGAATTAGCGTGCGGCCGGAGGGAAACACTCGCACCACGAAACGCGTTGATCAGCAGGGGAGCGACCTATGAAACGGACGAACCATAAGTCTTCTCACCTTGGTGGCTTCAATTCAGGGACCAGCCTGGGCGGCAAGGTTTCGCGCTACCGGGACAAACAAAACATCTACAAGCAAGGGGAGCCGGCTTACACGCTTTTCTACATTCAAGCGGGAGGGGTGCGGCTCAGCACCCGGACGAAAAACCAACCGGCAGCAGTTACCGCGATCCTGGGCGTGCATGATTTTTTTGGTGAACTTTGCCTGGCAGGCTATCCTCTTCGTATGTCCACGGCCGTCGCCTTGACCGCAAGCTCCATCCGCACCATCAAGAAAGAAAAGATGCTCCAGATGCTTCGTAAAAAGAATAAGGCGTCAAATTCCTTGGTGGCCTATCTGCTGTCCAGCGTCAAGAACTACCGGGATCACGTGGCGCACCTGCTGACTTCCTCTGCGGAACAACGGCTCGCGCGCGTGCTCCTGCGGCTGGCCCACATGCATAAAAATGGCCCGGCGGTTGTCGAGATTCCTGTTCTTAGTCACCAAGTTCTGGCGGAGATGGTCGGTACCACGCGCCCGCGAGTCAATCTGTTCATGAATCGGTTCAGGAAGCAGGGATTCATTAACTACGATGGTGGATTAGAGGTGAACCAGTCGTTGCGGGAAGTTCTTCGGAGCCGCTAGGAGCCGCCTAATCTGTTGAATTCTCAGGACTTGTTTGGGGTTCAGCGTCAGGCTAGGGAAGTTCTGCCGATCGGCGCGTACTGTACAATATTGAACAGTCAGCAGTAACTCGTTCCATGCTAATCTACCGCATGGTGTCCCAACTGGCTCGACGTGTATCTGTGAAGGCCGCTCGCTCCACCAAAAAAGCGAAAGCAAGAAGCCCTGTTTTCGATGTGGAATTATTTCTCGACTCCGCCGGTCTGCGGAGAACCGTAGACAAATTTCCAGGGAAAGAAACCGTCTTTGCGCAGGGCGACCCCGCGAAGGTTGTCATGTACATTCAGGAAGGCGGCGTGAAACTTTCCGTGGTCAATGAGACCGGCAAAGAAGCCGTTGTGGCGATTCTTGGACCGGGTGATTTTTTTGGAGAAGGGTGCCTCGCGGGCCAGTCCGTTTGCATGGCCACTGCGACCACCATTGCGCCTACCGCCGTGCTCGTCATTGAGAAAAACGAGATGATTCGCGTGCTCCACGAGGAACATGAGTTCTCCGACCGCTTCATCGCTTATATGCTTGCGCGCAACGTACGTGTCGAGGAGGACCTGATCGACCAGCTCTTCAACTCCAGCGAGAAACGGCTGGCGCGCACTCTGCTGCTGCTCGCGCGCTATGGCTCGCGAGGCCATCCTCAAAAGGTGCTTCCCAAAGTATCGCAAGAGATGCTTTCGGAGATGATTGGCACCACGCGGCCCCGGGTCAATTTTTTCATGAACAAATTCAGGAAACTGGGCTTCATCCAATACAACAAGGGCGAGATCCACATCGACAATTCCCTCCTGAGTGTGGTCCTCCACGACTAGATTAAACTCCGCGCGATACCGAAAAATTCTGGCGGGCGCCAAACACGCCGATTTTGTGCGGCCTGGCTCGAACCGCCGGTGGGGAATCAGTGTGGCTGAGGTGATTCGGAAGCTTTGCTGAGAGCCGGCCAAAGCTCGGTCGGTTGAAGCAACCTTAGCCCGATGGAAAAGGAACGGTCCGGAAGGGGTTTGCAATAAACGACGTGCGCGCGCCAATAGAGATTGCCGGGGACCGATCGAACGGATACATCCTGATTGGGCGCCCAGGGGGCTTTCGTCAAAACGCGGGCGCCGTGGGAGCTGACGTTGATCGTGGAGGTAATCTCATGCGCGGCAGTCTCAAGGCTGTAGAGCTCGACCAACATCTTTTCGGGGGTACGGCTTTCGAACCGTACCGGAGGGAATACTTTTGCCATGGCTTATCTTCTCCTCGTAACTTCGAAAGCGCTGTCGAGCCGTGCCGGCAGCGGATTTGGTGCCTGGGCTGGAGTCAGGCGCCGCTGTAACTCCGGAACATGGACCATGTGACGGGGCGCCCGCGGAAATTCAATCCGATGCAGTAGCGGTCGTCCATCAGTTTCTGGCAATAAACGATTTTTCCGCGAATGGTGGTTTCCTCTTTCAACGGAGTGACTTGTACTATTTCGCCAGTTTGCCAAGGACGACTTGTAACTATGCGAGCGCCGTTGATGCTGATGTTGTCCGTGTAGGTTACTTCCGATCCGTTCACGGGCTGATCCTTCGCCTGGGCGAGGTGCACAACCATCGCGATGGGGAGGCGCTTGTCCATACGTCCGTTGAGTATGCGCTGTGAGGCCATGTGATCTGGCCCTGCCGGGTTTGCGGAAGTCTCTGTCGTCGTGCCCTGGGCACCGCTGACGATGGAGCTGGTCCCACGTTCCGCTCAATCCTTAATTAGCATTGAGACGATTCCCTGCCAATCAGGCGTAGACCCTAAAATGGGGTGCACGAACACCCTAGTACTGTGGCGAAACGCGGGCCGACGAATGAGCGGGAAACGGGGCGGGCGGACCGGGCGTTCGGGTGGCAGGACGCATCGGCGTGCTCAACCCGCGCTCGCGCCCCCGAACGGGGGCTAGCTCTAGGGGCGCTTGAGAAGGCCCTGGACGTCAAGCCAATCGCGAAAGCGGTTGGTCCAGGTGCCTGCCGGCAGGGTGATCTTTCGCGTGCCGAATCCGTGCCCGCCCACGGAATAGATGTGCAGTTCGGCGGGGATTCCCAGTTTCTTCCACGCGGCGTATAAGCGGACGGAATGGTCGAGCGGCGTTACGACCTTGTCATCATCGGCGTGGACAAGGAAGAGGGGCGGCGCGTCGGCAGGAGCCGTGACATCGTCAGGCGTGCCAGGATAGATGGGAGCGGCGAAATTCGGCCGGCTGTCCGCATCGTGGTGAAGCGCCACAGCTGCGGCGACGTAGCCGCCAGCGGAGAAACCAAGGATCCCGATGCGGTCGCGCGCGATGCCCCACTCCGGGGCGTGCGAGCGGACGAGGCGTACTGCCTGCTGGCCGTCGGCGATCGCTAGCGGGATGACGGTCTTGCGGCGCTCCGCCACCTTGGCGGAATCGCTTGCGTCGCTGTCGCCTGTGCGCATGACGCGATACTTGAGAATGAACGCGGCCACGCCGATGGAATTCAGCCAGTGCGCGAGATCGATCCCTTCATGGCTGACCCAGAGTTCGCGAAAACCGCCGCCGGGACATACGATCACCGCCGTGCCGGTGGCCAAAGAGGGATCGGGAAAATAAGCCGTGAGCGTGGGATGAGTCACATTGGTGATGGGGTGAGTAGCGTCTGGCGGTGCGCCTTCTTCGTAATTCCAGCCTTCCGAGCCAGGCGCAGCGCCGGGCCAGAGCGGAATCACCTTTGGTTCCGATGCAAATGCCGGGACGGCCAACAGCATGAGGAAAAAGAGTTTTCGAATCATAGTGAGCTGGAGTCTAACACGCCCGGCATTCGAAGAAGAATGCACGGAAAATTCGAGGAAGGAATTGCTGCTTGCGCGCCGCGCGATTGAGGCAGATCCCAAACAGAGCTTGCAGCGTAACGGCTTCCCACACTTGCATCGCGCGGATAACACCCTGCGCGCGCAAAGCGGCGCGAGATTGTTGAGGGATGTCAAACGCGCATGCGGAAGCGTCTAGGTGCCCGAGTAGCTGATGTGGACGTAGACGCCAGTGTGGACGTTGTAGAGCAAATACCAGCCGACGTGGTCGGTATCCTCATAGATGACGAAATCGTCGGCGCAGTCCCAGCACCAATCGGCGCAGATGGGCCAGTCCCAGGCCGCAACTTCAAAGGAGAAACCCCCCGGGAGCCAGAAGCGGTGATGATCGCGATCGAAGCGTTCGATGCGGTAGCGGTACGACGGGCCAAAATGCTCGAAGCGGCCGTGCTCGAAAGGATGGTCAACGTGATAGCGGTTATCGTCCGGCCGGTCATGGCCGTACCAGTGGTCCTTGTTGACGTGAGGTGTACTGTTCATGCGACCGGCGTCATGTCGCTCGGGTTCGGGCTCGGAGCGCGGATTGCCCCTCATGGGAGGCGGTGGCGGAATGCGGCCCTGGTTGGCGCGCGGCGGGTTCGGCCCCCGCTCCCCACCGCGTTGCGCGAGAACAGGGAATGCCACGAGTAATGCGAAAGCAACCGGAAAAACCAACGGTCGTTTCATTTTCTTCTCCTCAAACAGGCCGAGAACAGGTTGCTTTACAACTTGCGTGAATGTTGACGGGGCATGACCGGGAGCTAGTGGTGCGACGCGCCGGGGATGCCTGACGGGTACAGTCGTGGAAATCCGAAATTGAAAACTGGAAAATCGAAACCAAAGAACGGGCGAGCCATGCCCAGCGACAATGCGACGATGAAGGAGGTATCCGGAGGGTCTAAGAAAATAGGGAGCGAAATTCCCGAGGCGAAAGCTACGCCACCTGAAATCCATTCATGAGATAGGTTCTAGTGTAGGAGTGGAGGGTGGTGTAGAATCCGCCCGTTCAGGGAGAATTGTCCAGAACGCGGTGCGGAAATGGGGAAGTTTGCAACTCGTTGTTTACCCCAGCAGAGAAACCGCATCCTGAGCCTGTGCGCCGGCCTCTCCAATGACAGAGTCACTTCGATTCCGAATGTATCCAAGGAAGCAGCTGGATGTCCGATGGGCGGATCTTGCGCACGCGGCGCTCTATTGCGCTTTTCCCAGAAGTATCCGTGCTAAGGAAGCGGAACTCGAAGGAATGTTTACGTCTCCTTTCCCGGTGCTTTCGGCGTTTACGGTCCGGACGGGATTCGATCTGTGCCTGGGGGCGCTGGGGTTACCGGCAGGCAGTGAGATTCTGATGTCGGCGCTGACGATCAAAGAGATGGTGATTATCGCGAAGCATCACGGACTCGTTCCGATTCCTCTGGACATCGAAAGCGGGACACTGGCTCCCGAGATAGCGACAATCGAAGACGCGATTACGGAACGGACGCGGGCGATTGTGATTGCGCACCTCTTCGGCACGCGCATGCCGATGGGACCGGTGATCGAGCTGGCGAAAAAGCACGGAATCCTGGTGATCGAGGACTGCGCGCAGGCGTTCACCGGGAAGGATTACACAGGACATCCGGAGACGGATGTGGCGATGTTCAGCTTCGGTTCGATCAAGACGATGACGGCGCTGGGAGGGGCTCTGCTGCGCGTAAAAGATGCGGAGCTTCTGCGGAAGATGCGTGTCATCCAAAGGACGCATCCGGCCCAGACGCGGAAAGAGTTTGCGGGCACGCTCCTGACGCATGCGATCCTCAAACTATTTACTTTCCCGTTGCTGTTCGGCCTGTTCTACCGCGGGTGCGCACTTTTGGGGACGGATTTTGAGGACGCCATCGCCAAGGTGCGGGGATTGGATGAGGAAGATTGGCTGAAGGAAATCCAGAAACAATGCTCGTTCCCGCTTTTGGCACTGCTGGCACACCGGCTGCGGACGTTTGACGCCGCCCCGCTGAATGAACGAATCCGCGTGGGAGAGGAATTTGCGAAATCGCTGCCGCGCGAAATTTCGTATCCCGGAAATCGAGCGGCGTTTCACAGCTTTTGGGTCTTTCCGATTCTGGTGGAAACACGGGAACGATTCATGGCGGAACTTCACGGGCGCGGATTCGAT
>JGI12635J15846_10005806_pt1 | contig 10633 bp, 6 predicted proteins | sample BlaSpr_A8_OM2_M2_FD_15846 | JGI IMG/M metagenome (IMG submission 15846) | reverse complement strand
ACGGCAGCGGCCGAAGCCGCGCTGAAATTGAGTTGTGAATGCCGTGGCTCGGCCACGACCCACAAAGATTGTCGGGCCGCACACAGACCCGGTAGCCGCCGCGATTGTAACGGAAGCAACGCCGCGGCGCCCCCGCTTTTTGCTTCCCCAAGCCGTGTGCTAAAATCGTGGGTTTGGCGGGCTGCTGCACTGCCGCCTGTACACGATGCCGACAGCGACGATGAAAGCTTTGCGCAAGATGCGTCCCCAGCGCGGAGCGCAATTGGAATCCGTTCCGATTCCGACGCCGGGACCAATCGAAGTTCTGGTGCGCGTGCGCGCGGCTTCCATCTGCGGCACGGACCTGCACATTTACGGCTGGGATCGCTGGTCCGCTTCGCGCATTCATCCGCCGATGACGTTTGGCCACGAATTCTGCGGCCACGTGGAACAAGTCGGCTCCGAAGTTACGTCCGTGAAGCCCGGCGATTTCGTGAGCGCGGAAATGCACGTCAATTGCGGGCATTGCCGGCCCTGTCGCATGGGCCAACCGCACGTCTGCCAGAATGTAAAAATCATCGGAATTGACGCCGACGGTTGTTTCGCTGAATTCGTGATCATTCCCATCCGCAACATTTGGAAAATTGATCCGGCTATACCCGAACATTACGCCGCGATTCTCGATCCGCTGGGAAATGCCGTGCACACGGTGCTGGCTGGAGAGATCGCCGCCCAAAATGTGGTCGTCACGGGTGCGGGTCCAATAGGACTCATGGCTATCAACGTGGCGCGCGCGTGCGGCGCAGCAATGATTTTTGCCACGGAAGTGAATCCGCATCGCCGCGAGCTGGCGATAAAAATGGGCGCGGACGCGGCGCTGGATCCCGCGGAGGGCAATGTCGTCGCGCGCGTTCGCGAAGCTACCGAAGGAGCGGGCGCCGACGTGCTGCTGGAAATGAGCGGCCATCCCGCGGCGATTCACCAGGGTTTTGAAATGCTGCGCCAGGGCGGCCGTGCCTCGCTGCTCGGAATTCCCAAGGATCCGGTGACTTTTGATTTGGTGAATGACGTAATTTTCAAAGGCGCCACGGTGCAAGGAATTTACGGGCGCAAGATGTTCCAGACGTGGGTGCAGATGACCGAACTGTTGAAACACAAGCGCCTGAATCTGGAACCTCTTTTCAAAGAGCGCGTGCCGCTCGAGAAATTCGAACAAGCGTTCTCGCTGCTGGAATCGGGCCTAGCCGGTAAAATCCTGTTTTATCCCAACGGCGCCGGCAAATAGCGCGCCACCAATTCGCCGGAGGAATCATGAGCAGTGGGACACGTCCCCAACTTCAGTATCTGCACGACGCAATCGAAGACCTGAAAGCCAAGCAGCTGTATTTCCATCTGAAAATTCTGGAAGGCGAGCAGAAGCCGGTTGCGAATTTCGACGGCAAGGAAGTGATCAACCTCAGTTCGAATAATTATCTGGGCCTCACGACGCACCCCAAACTGCGCCGCGCCGCGATCGATGCCACGCGGAACTTCGGCGTCGGCTCCGGCGCCGTACGGACCATCGCCGGGACCATGAAAATGCACCTGGATCTGGAAGCGCAAATCGCCGCGTTCAAAAAAGTGGAAGCTTGCGTGGTTTTCCAATCGGGATTCGCGGCTAACGCCGGCACCGTCTCGGCGATTCTCGGGAAAGACGATCTGGTTATTTCGGACGAGCTGAATCACGCCTCAATCATTGATGGTTGCCGCCTTTCGCGCGCGACCATCAAAGTCTTCAAGCACAAGGACGCCGCGGATTGCGAACGTGTGCTGCAGGAAACCAGAGACTGGAACGGCAAAAAGCTGCTCATCAGCGATGGCGTCTTTTCGATGGATGGCGATATCGCGAATCTTCCCGCACTCTGCGACCTGGCCGAAAAATACAATTGCATCATGATGGTGGACGACGCGCATTCTTCCGGTGTTCTGGGGAATCGCGGCCGCGGGACCATTGACCATCTGAATTGCCACGGCCGCGTGGATATTCAGGTCGGCACGCTAAGTAAAGCCATTGGCTCGATCGGGGGTTACGTTTGCGGCTCGCGCGATCTGATTGATTTCCTGCAGCAGCGCGCGCGGCCATTCCTTTTCTCCACTTCGCATCCGCCTTCGGTGACGGCCACTTGCCAGGCCGCGTTCGAGCTGCTGGATTCCGAAGTGGGGGAGAAGCTGATCAAGAAGCTTTGGGCCAATACGAAATTTTTCAAGCGCAAACTGAAGAAGCTCGGATTCAATACGGGTAAGAGCGAGACGCCGATTACGCCCATCCTGGTGGGCGAAGCGGCCAAGGCGTTTCAATTTTCGCGGGAATTATTTGCGGAAGGAGTTTTTGCGGGCGCGATTGGCTTTCCCACCGTGCCCGAAGGCAAAGCGCGTTTGCGCACGATCGTTAGCGCTACTCACAAACGCGCCGACCTGGAACGCGCTGCTGAAATCATCGGGCGCGTGGGCAAAAAACTGGAAGTGGTCTCCTAGGGCCGCACGCCCGCCCGAACGGCGGCGCTACGTCGCAGCGCAACCTTCACACCACCGCTGCAACCGTGGCCATTTGCGGCCGCATGTTCTTGTAAATCGCCAGCGCCACGGCGCCCATTCCCCAGATCACCACTACGAACGAAATCCATCCGCCCAGATACGGCAGCATGCCCAGCGCGCGCAGGATCGCCAATCCCAACGCAAGCCGTCCGAGCGCTGCTCCCGCTCCGGCGCCTTCGCCCAGAATTTTTTCGCCCAGCCAAGCGCCAACCAGCACTTGCGCCGCGTAAATGGCGATCGCCCAGAACATCATGGCCGAAATTCCCACGCCCAAGCCCACCACCGTGATGCAGACGATCACTGCAGCGATGGGAATCGCGAACAAGAACAGCACGCCGAATCCGATCGCAGGCGCGGTCTTGTTGCATGCTTTCACCGCGTCAAAAAAGAAACCGGGGACCACGAAAAGCAGGACCAGTCCGAACAAAAAGCTCGCGCCCCATTTCAAAATCTGGTGCAAATAATAACGTCCCGACGAATAACTGGTTTCCGATCCGTGCTTGACGAGCGTCCAATCCAGCGGGCTGCCCATTTTCGCGCTGGTTGCAACGTCGGGAGACTGCCGCAGTAGTGCTACCGTCTCGCCCGCGATCTCGGCGCGCGAGCCGATGGTCAGATGTCCGCCACGGATTCTGGCGTTGCGCCCCAGCTGGCCGTTGATGTCGACATCCCCGGAAAACGCGAGCAGATCGCCTACAAGTTTTCCGTTCACTTCCAGGTGGCCGGAGCCTGCCGTCAATGTGCCATTCACTTTTCCATCCTGATCCAGATTCACGTCGCCGGCCCAGGCCAGCACGTTGTGCGCGACCGTGCCATAGAGCTGCAAATTCTGCACAAACGCGCGCACGTTGCCATCCACCGGACCGTTGACGCGCAATTCCTGGCTGAACGCGATTATGTCGCCCTTGATGTGGCCGTTCACCGTCACGCTGCGCGAAAAGGTGATCAGGTCGCCCTCGACGTCGCCATCAATTCGCGTGGAGTCCGCCGACACAATTAAATCCGTGTGTACCACCTCTCCCGCGGCGAGCGTGTAATTGGGATCGCCGCGCCTCTGCTCCGCGGCCCCGGCTGATGGAGCGAGCCCCACCATCAGAGCCAGCGCGCCCATCACTACCGCGAGAGCCGTGGTGCGACGCAGGTGACGCCGCAGCAGCCACATCACCACCAGCCCCAGTGTGCCAATCGCCAGAAATTCCATCAGGCTTCGCATCGCGTCCCATCCTTTCCAGAATGCACCGCTAAAAAAAAGCATGGTCAGAAGATTTCCTTGGGTGAAACCGGCCTGCGCGGCCTGCGCGCGCCACGGTTCGATGAATCCGCTCCAGACCGTGTAGGCGCCGCCTGCGCTCAAACCCAGCGCTGAAATCCAGCCCCAGGGCGCGCCCCCATGTTCGGGAGCTTGCACGAGGCGCGCGGGGACTGATTCGTCGTCCGCTTCGAGCGATTCGCGAAGCCAAACGCTTTCGGTCTGCAGCGCACGCAGCAGTCCACGGCATTCCGCGCACCCTGCCGCGTGGGTGCGAACTCCCTCGGCGTGGTCGGCATCGAGCTGGCCTTCCAAGTACAGCAGGCACGTCATTTCATCGAAGTGACTCATGCTCTTCCCCCGGCGGCCGCGCCGTGCAAGCCGCCGCCGCTTTCCGCCAGCACTTCGCGCAGTTGATGACGCGCGCGCAGCAATAGCACTCCTACGAACGCGCGACGCACGCCGAGCGTGTCCGCGATTTCGTCGTAACTCATGTCCGAGTAATAACGCAACACCAGCGCCATGCGCGCACGGTCTGGCAATTTCGCCAGGCCTGCGCGAACGTGTTTGCTGTCATGATCGATTTGCAGTTGTTCGAGCTGGCTCGGATCGGGATGTTCCAGCGGCAGCGTCTCCAGGTCGCCGGTCTCCAGGTCTTGGCGAATGCGGCGGCGCCGCAGTGTGTCCCAGCAATGATTGCTCGCCACTTTGTAGAGCCACGCCGTGAAGGGCCGCGACGAATCGTACAGGCCGAGTTTTTGGCGTACTTTCATGAATATTTCCGTGGTGGCGTCTTCCGCATCTTCGCGCGTAGGCAAGGCCCGGCGGCAGAACCGGAAAATCGCCGGAGCATACTGGCCATACAAGTCGCCCCAGGCGTCCGAATCGCCCGCCCGGACCTGCGCTAGCAAATCCGCTAATTCCGCGGTGCTCATCTCGCCGATGCTTTTGCGTCGCTCCATAGATGAATACGCATGATGCTATCGAAATATTTCAAGTCCGTGACATATCAGTCGCTTACACCGTGGCATAGGCCTGCCCGCGGCAGTGAGGTATCTTGCCTGTGCGCCTTTGCGTAGTCGCTGCATCGTCCTCAAATACTACGGGGGCCGCGGCGTGGGGTGTCCATCTGAGCCACGGATCCCCGTGTGCGCCGTACTCTACACATTCTAATGCACTTACTCTACAGCTGGCGCCAAATGAAAAACGGCCCGGCGGCCTCCGATCGAGCTGGCCGCAGGGCCGCTGATGCTGCCGAATCTTAGACTGTCGATCGAAGTTGAGCCCGCGCCATGGCGGCCTAGAATGTGAATTTGGCTGCCAGCTGTATCCCGCGCGGGCCTCCGCCACCCAGGAACGGGTTGCCAATCCCCACGTCGCCGGTTGCGGTGAGTTGGTATCCTTGACCAGGAGTAGTGGGACCAGTTTCGCGATTCCCGTTGGCCACCAGCCCCGTTCCGGTGGGATCGGCAATGAACGCCGGAAGGAACGGATTGGAAAAGTTCGGGTGGTTCAAAATGTTGAAGAATTCCGCGCGCAGCTGCATGCCCAGACGTTCGGTGAGCTTCGTGTCCTTATAAAGCGCGAAGTCCCACTGCTTGAAGCTAGGACCGCGCAGGGAGTCGCGACCTTCGTTGCCAAAGTGCCTCGTTCCCGGCTGGCAGTCCTGTGCAGTGCCCGTGACGCCATTCGCCTGTGCAAATCCGGACAACGTGCACGGGATCGCGAAGGATCCGAGGTCCACGTAATCGTTTGGATCGTGCGGGTGATACACTACCGGCGCAATCACGTCCGGACGATCGAAGCCCTCGCCGCTCCCGCTGAAATCATCTTCAAAATCGTAGTTCATCTGAAATGGTTGGCCATCCTGCAGCGTCACGGTGCTGTTCAAGCCCCAGCCATTCTTCAATTTTTGCCAGTCGCCGCCCATATGCGGCAAATCGTAGGCAAAAATCCAAGTGAAGCGGTTGCGGATATCGAAATTCGAAGGCCCGTATTCCGCGTTGGGATTGGCCGTTTCATTCGGTTGCGCGGCATTTGGCTCGAAATCGAAGCTGTCACTCGCGGTATCCAGCGAATGCGACCAGACATAGTTGATGATCGATGTTATGCCATGCCATCCATTCACCCGGAAGCTGGTTTGCAGCGAGTTGTAATTGGAGCGCGCGTTTGCCTGTAGCTGGTTAATATATTCGGCTTCGTAGGGATTGTTCGCGAAGGTCGTCGGAACACCGTAGGACGGGGTGATGCAACCCGGGCCGCCGAAGAGCACTGTGCCCACAAAGCAGGCGGGGTTGCTGTTGGCAGTGGCCAGGTCGGACGCGGTGATGGCCGCCTGGGTGGGCTGATTCACATCCAGATAGTGCAGCAGGCGATGTCCCTGCGCGCCGACGTACCCGACCTGCAGCACCACCTTGCTCGAGATTTGCTGCTGCACGTTGAGGTTGTAGTTCTCCATGTATGGAGTGGGAAGATTCCGGTCAATCGCGAAAATGTTACCGCTGGGCGTGCCCGCTGGCGTCTGAAATACCGGCGTATTGCTCGCGATCGTACCTACGACTCCCACCGTGGAAATCGGCGCCGGCCCGGCGGGGTTGTATCCAACTCCAGGACAGAAGATACAGTTGTACGGCAATTCGCCGAGAAACACGTCTTGAGAAACCCCGTCGAAAAACATTCCCCAACCAGCGCGGATTACCGTGCGGCCTTTGCCAAAGGGATCCCAAGCCACGCTCAAGCGTGGCGCGAAGTTCTTGTAGTCGGGCTGATACACTTGGCTCAGTCCCGGTTGACCCACTTGCGTCAACGTCACGGTCTGTGCGACCGGGTCAAACGAAGTTACGTTGGTGAACAAGTCGTTTTTCTCACCGACGACGCCGTAATAATCCCAGCGCATCCCGAAATCCAGCGTCAATCGCGAATTGAACTGGTAGGTATCCTGCGCATACAAGCCGTGATTGTTTTCATAGGTATGTCGAACCGAGTTACCCAGGGACTGGCCGCCTTCGGTCGCATCCGGCGTTCCGCTTAGAAAATCGCCCAAGGTGTCAAAATCGAGCTCGCCACGGTAATTGACTCCAAAGATCTGTTGAATCGTGGTTCGCCGGTACTCGTATCCGAATTTCACATCGTGCTTTCCGATCTTCCACGAAAAATTATCCAGAGCTTGCCAGTTGGAATCAACGCGATGCCGGGGATCCGAATGGCTCGCGCCAAGCTGCGAGAACGGGCCCACGTCAATCACCGGCAAGCCCTGGTTGGAAGTCACGGCGCCGGTACAACCCGCCGTGGTCGTCGCCGCGCAAAGCCCCACGCTGCTGGGCGCGAAACTCTGGTCCTGCGGAAAGAAGCCTTCCGCGAAACGGTTCCAACCAAGCCGCGCCTCATTCACCTTGGTCGGTGAAAGCACGCTCACATAAGAAATTGAAACCAGTTGCACGCGTGTTGGCGTGTAGGTGTTGAATCCCGGCAAGACGCCACCACCCGTCAGCGCCAGCGGAAAGCTCTGCACGCTGTCTCCAAAATAATAGCGGCCGGTCAAAATATTGTTCTGGTTGATGTTGTGATCCACTTTTGCGATCAGGCTGGTCAATTTGTTGTACGAGGGCGCAACTACCGACGCCGCCAAGGCGGGAGACCCGCAATTCGTGTTCCCTGGGAGATTAGGCAGCGGCCACGGATCGCCGTTCGGATAGTGGGCCAGCAGTGCCGTAATGACGGAATTGGAAGCTACGAGCGAAGCCGGATCTGGCACGCATGCGACGCTCACGGTCCCTACCCTTTCTTGCTGGCCTTCGTAGTCCACATAGAAAAACGTTTTGCCCTGAATGATGGGACCGCCCAGTGCCGCTCCAAATTGATTATTGTGGAAAGGCGCCTGCGCAGTTCCCACCGGATCGAAATAATTTCGCGCGTCCAACGCATTGTTGCGGAAATAGTCGAAGAAATCTCCGTGAAATTGATTCTGGCCGCTCTTGGTCACGATATTGATCACCGCACCCGCGTTCCGCCCGTACTCGGCCTGGAAGTTGGACAGCACTTTCAGCTCGCTCACGGCATCAATCGGCAGAATCGTCGCTGGTGTACCGAAGACTCCCGCTTCATTGATCGCAGGATCATTGCGGTAGCCGTCGTTCATGTCCGTGCCGTCGAGCAGAAAGTTATTCGAGCGTCCGCGCGCGCCATTCATTGAAAACGTTCCGTAGGATCCTGGAGAATCGGAAATCTGGTCCGGCGAACCCGCGACGCCAGGCGTCAAATAAATCAATTTCGTATAGTCGCGGCCGTTCACGGGCAAATCTTTCACGGTGTCCTGAGTGAGCGTTCCACCCAGCGTATCGTTCGTCGAATCCACCTGCGGCAAATCCTCGCCGGCGACTGTAATTTGCTGGCTCACCTGCCCCGGCTTCAGCACCGCGTCGATGCGCTTCTCGGAGGCGACGTCCACGATCACGCCCGTGGTGACCGCCTTCTGGAAGCCGCTCATGGAAACTGTGACGGTGTACGCCCCAATCTGCAGCTCTGGGACCAGATAGCTTCCGTCGTTGTTGGTCTGCGTAATCCGGTCGATTCCGGTATCCACGTTGTGGATCGTTACCGTTGCGCCCACCAGTGCTGCGCCGGTGCTGTCGGTGATCGTGCCCTGAATCGTTCCGCGAAATGTCTGCGCCCATCCTGGGGCTGCTGCGAGCATCATTAAGAATAAAATCGCGCACACGATCGCAACGATCGCGCCGATCCGGCTGGAAATTTTCATGGTTTTCTCCTGTGCAGGCTTATACGGCGGGCGAGGCAGGCTTGTCCTATCAATAATGCGAATGAGCGCGATAAATCCTGCGGACGGCCCCCCAGCCCCACCAATCCACCCCTCAAAATTGCTGCTATAGCTATAAGCCTCAGAGGGATAGGGAGTCAAGCACGTTATCTGGCAGGAAACGTTTCGAGGATGGAAGCGCTTCAGTTCTGCGCCACGGGCGCGGTGCCGTTCACCGTATCCAGGTGAAATTCGACCAGCACGGTGTTGGCGATCTTGTCGAAGGGCAGGTTATGCGTCATGCCAAAATCGCGCCGGTTGAAGGAAAAACTGCCGTCGATCCATTCATGGCCGTCGTCCTGGCGCAAGAAGGTAATCGAAACCGAAACGGGCTGGGTGATTCCGCGGATGGTGAGTTCTCCATCCATGTGAAATTTCGAGGGAGCGCCGTCGACACTGATGCGCTTGGATGCGAAGCGAATTTTCGGATGCTCCTCTACCGCAAAGAAATTCTTGCCCTTCAGTTCTTTATCGCGCAATCCGCTTCCAGTGGCTGCGCTCGCGGCATCGATTTCCAGCACGAGGGACGCATCGGCAAATTTGCCGGCGGGCATCTTCATATTTGCTTCCCAGGAGTGAAACACTCCTACGACCTTCGCAAACGTCGAGGTGGAGTGAAATTCGATCTTGCTGCTGGTTTTCACCACGTAGCGGCTCTGGTCATCCTGCAGCGGCGAAGCGATGGCAACTGTGGCGCAAATCAACAGTACGCACAGTCCCAGTGCGCGGGTCATGAAGGCTCCTCGAAAAATTCAGTCCACCCTGCTCGACGTCCGTCAAATATATGCGAACACCGCGCGAATCACCACCTGTCGCAGAAGTAGGGCTGGCTGTGCGCGATCGCCGCTCGGTGGCCCACCTCACCACCTCTGTTATACTTTCCTTCCCGCGCAGCACGCGCCGGAAAGCCAGCATGCCTGCCACAGACCGCAAGCGCCTGTTTCTAATTGATGCGATGGGCTACATCTTTCGCGCCTATTTCGCGCCCATGGACCGGTTGCAAACTTCCTCCGGCATTCCCACCAAGGTGCCTTACCTTTTCGCGACCATGATGCGTCGCCTGCTTTCCAATAAGGAGCGGCTGCCGGATTATGTCGCCGTCGCGTTCGATCTGAGCGCACCCACTTTCCGCGATAAACTTTTCGCTGCTTACAAAGCGCAGCGGCCGCCGATGCCCGACGATCTCTCCGTGCAAATTCCCTTCGTGCGCCGCTATTGCGAAGCGATGCGGTTGCCGATACTGGAATATCCGGGCTATGAAGCCGACGACGTGATTGGCACTCTGGCGCGGCTGGCGACGAAACAAAATCTCGACGTGTTTATCGTCACCAGTGACAAAGACTTGCTGCAACTGGTCACGGCGAACGTTCTGGTTCTGAATCCGACCAAAGCCGACCTGCTCATTGACGAGAAAAAAGTGGAAGAACTGATGGGCGTGCCGCCGTCCAAGGTGGCCGACGTGATGGCTCTGATGGGCGATTCCATTGACAATATTCCGGGGGCGCGCGATCCCAACGAAAAAGTGGCGCCTGGCGAACGGCGCAGGCCGGGGATCGGCGAAGTGGGAGCGCGGCAGCTCATCCAGCAATTCGGCAGCGCGGAAGAAACCTTGAAACGCGCGGCGGAAGTGAAACGCGCCAGCTACCGCGAGGCCCTGGAAAAATGCGGTGAGTTCGTTGTTCTCAGTAAGAAGCTCGCAACGATTCCTACCGATGCACCCGTGGCTCTTGATATGAATGCGATGAAAGTCGGCGAGCCAGACACTGCCGCTCTGCGCGAGCTTTACGCTGAGTTGGGATTCACTTCACTGCTGCGGGAGCTCGCTCCGCTGTCTGATGCAGAGCAGACGGACTATGCGTCCATCGAGCTGGCTTCCGAATTCAGGAAATATCTTGACGCGATTCCGCGCGGGGAGGAAACGGCTGCCTGGCTTTCTCTTGATGCGCAGGACCCGGAGGAAGAGGGCTTTGGGACGCGCGTGCTCGGAGTCGAAGTCGCTACGAAGCCCGGGCAAGCGC
>JGI12635J15846_10005803_pt1 | contig 10636 bp, 7 predicted proteins | sample BlaSpr_A8_OM2_M2_FD_15846 | JGI IMG/M metagenome (IMG submission 15846) | reverse complement strand
GATGCGGCGGGCAGCACGACGGCCGCCGGTGGCGCGCAACTTTTCCGTCGCGTGCTGGTTGTCGTTGAATTGGCGATGGCGCTAGTGCTGCTGGTCGGTTGCGGATTGATGCTGCGCGCTTTCTGGAAATTGCAGGAAGTGCATACCGGGATGGCACCTGAAAACGTCATCACCATGCGCGTGTCGCTGCCGAGCGGCACGTATACCGATAACGCCAAGATCGCGGCGTTTTGGAACCGGCTGGACGAACGCATCACGCACGTGCCGGGAGTGCATTCGGCGGCGCTCGTGCACGGGTTGCCGCCGCTGCGTCCGCCCAACATGAATGACACGGGCATCGAAGGATTTGTACCGCGTGAAGGCGGGCCGATCGAGAACATCGATTTCTATCAGCCGGTGAGTAAAGACTATTTCGCAACGATGGGAATTCGACTGATAGACGGGCGATTTTTCGATGATCGGGACACCGCCAGCGCGCCCGGTGTGATCGTCGTGAATCGCACAATGGCGAATACGTTTTGGCCCGGACAAAGCGCCGTCGGTCACAGGGTGCGGCCGGGAGGGGGTAAAGACGGGCCGTGGTTTACGATCGTCGGCGTTGTGGATGACGTAAAGAACGCGGGGCTCGACCACCCGGCGGGAACCGAGATGTATTACTCGTACAAGCAGGCGGGAGCGTATGTCGCCCCGGACATGTATGTGGTGCTGAAGTCGCAGTCAGGGAATCCTGGTGGCCTAGTGGGTGCCGTGCGCGGACAACTCAACGAACTCGACCCGGCGTTGCCGCTCGCGGATGTCAGCCTGATGGACGACGTGCTGGAACGCGCGCAATCGCGGCCGCGATTTTTGACGTTGCTGCTGTCGTTGTTTTCGATTACGGCGCTGGCGATTGCGACAGTGGGAATCTACGGCGTCGTATCGTATTCCGTGGCGCGACGCACGAAGGAGTTCGGCTTGCGGATGGTCTTGGGCGCGCAGACGGGCGATGTTCTGGGAATGGTGATGAAGCAAGGCGCGGGGATGGTTGTAATCGGATTGATCGCCGGCTTGGTCTTCGCGTTCTTGCTGACGCGACTGATGGCGAGTTTGCTCTTCGGCGTCGCACCTACCGATGCACTCACGTTCGCCAGCGTCACCGTTGTACTGGCGTTGGTGGCGCTAGCCGCCTGCTACATCCCCGCGCGGCGTGCTACCGAGGTGGACCCGATGCAGACGATGCGCTACGAATAGCGGCTTCCCTGCGTTACTGCGCATTTGAAACCGAGGCTTTGGCGCGGAAGCCCCAGAGCAGGAGCACGGTGCAGGCGACGATGGCGAGGCCGACGCTCATGAAGCCGGCGGTGACGAGTTTTTCTTGCCAGGGGAGAGCGTTGCGGCCTGGGGCGGTGATTGGGGACAGGGCGCCGGTTCCGAAAGCGCCAGCTAAAGCTGTGAAGAACCAATTTATGTAAGTGCCGTAGAGTGCGAGCCCGAATGTGATCCGCTTCGGTGCTGGAGCGAGACGGAGTTCGTTCCAAGCGGCGCCGACCGCGAGAAGGAAGATGCCGTTCATTACACCTTCCAAATGAGCGGCGAGGCCCATGCGGATGTTGGCGAAGNGAGTTTCGGCGAATCCGGTGAAGAGGCCGAGCAGGAATAAGAACATTCCGTGCCACATCAGGCGGCGATTGACGGTTTGCATGGCGCACATGGTCGCATTGGTGAAATGTGAGAGTCAACGAGAGCTGACAACTGCGTGAAGGTTGGATCTAAACCCGCACCCTCTAAAAGCTGAGGGTGCGGCACCCAAAGGCCGGAACTGCTAGCGGACGATTAAGTGCGTGCGCTAGCGCACGATTCAAGTGCGTGCGCTAGCGCACGACGCCGGAGAGGGGGCTGCTGGCGGCGGCGTAGAGGCGCTTGGGCATGCGGCCGGCGAGGTAGGCTTTGCGGCCGGCGCTGACGGCTTCGCGCATGGATTCGGCCATGAGTTCGGCGTCTTGCGCTTCGGCGATGGCGGTGTTCATGAGGAGGCCGTCGGCGCCGAGTTCCATGGCTTGGGCGGCATCGCTGGCGGTGCCGACTCCGGCGTCGACGATCATTGGGACTTCGGTGATGCGTTCGCGCAGGATGCGGAGATTCGCGGGATTTTGAATGCCGAGGCCGGAGCCGATCGGAGCGGCGAGCGGCATGACGGCGGCTGCGCCGGCGTCGATGAGTTTGCGCGCAGCGATTAAGTCATCATTTGTGTATGGAAGAACGACGAAACCTTCTTTGACGAGGACGCGCGTGGCTTCGATGAGGCCTTCGGTGTCTGGAAAAAGAGTTTGCTGGTCGCCGATGACTTCGAGTTTGACCCAGTTGGAGAGGCCGACTTCCCTTCCGAGGCGCGCGGTGCGGATGGCTTCGTCGGCGGTGTAACAGGCGGCGGTATTGGGCAGGATGAAAATTTTGTCGCGGTCGATGTAGTCGAGCAGAGATTCTTTGGAGCGGTCGGTGAGATTCACGCGGCGGACCGCGACGGTGATCATGTCGGCGCCGGACGCTTTGTGAGCGCGGGCCATTTCCTGGAAGCTGCGATATTTTCCGGTGCCAACGATGAGGCGGGAGCGAAACGCTCGGCCCGCGATGACGAGTTCGTCTGCCATTGTGTGTCCCCAAGGGCAAGTTTAAACGCGTTCCTAGCGCAGAACAAATATTGTGGGGCGCAGGCGGGAACGCGGGTGGTGGTAAGGTCCCGGGTGTGGCCAGGAACGGGCGCGCAGGTGTTGACAACTGGTTAATAGGCGGGATTACAAACGGGTAATAGCACTGCTATTCCTATCAGAACGGAACAATTTGGCCAGATTGAGTCATCAGTGCTGGACTAGGATGCATCGCTTCATACAGAGTATGGTTGCTTGGAAATTGTGCCCGAGCCTGTGCCCGATTGGACGCGAAAGAAGAATTGCTGTAGTTGTATAGAGTGCCCTGCAGGGTGTCACTCGTGACTTTTTCCCTGCCTACACGCTGCTGTGCTTTGTGATGGAAGAGAATAAAGAATGAATTCGAGTGTCTTGAATGGAGTTATGTTCGCGGAACGCACCAACTGGAATCTTGCGCCCAATCGGCTGAGCGAAGCACTCGCGGCGCATCTTGCGGCGGGCAAGCGGCTGTACGACTTGAGCGCGTCGAATCCGACGGAAGTGGGATTCACGGTGAATGCGGATGCGCTGCTGCATGCGCTGCAAAATCCGGCGTCGCTGACGTATGTGCCGGATCCGAAAGGCATCGTGCGGGCGCGGCAGGCGGTGGCGGAATATTACGCGGACCGCGGCGAGCAAATTTCGGCAGAAGACGTGATTTTGACGGCGAGCACGAGCGAAGCGTACTCGTTTGTGTTTCGCACGCTGTGCAGTCCGGGCGACGAATTGCTTGTGCCGGCACCGAGCTATCCGCTGTTTGGATTTCTTGCGGACATTCACGATGTGCGGCTGGTGCATTATCCGCTGATCTACGATCACGGATGGCAGATCGATTTTCACGCGCTGGAAGGCGCGATTACGCCGCGGACGCGCGGAATTATCGTGGTGAATCCGAACAATCCAACCGGACAGTATGTAAAGCCGGAAGAATTGACGATGCTCAACGAGATTTGCAATGCGCGCGATTTCGCGTTGATCGCGGACGAAGTGTTTCTGGATTTCGCGCACGATGCGAACGGGGTGCGGCGGGATCCTTTGAAGGCGCCGCGTCCGCGAAACGGCAACGAAAAGAAGCCGGCTTCGCTTTGCGCGAATGCTGGCGCGCTGACGTTCACGATGAGCGGCCTTTCGAAGATTTCGGGATTGCCGCAGATGAAGGCGGCCTGGCTGGTGACGAGCGGACCGGAACCGCTGAAGAAGCAGGCGCTGGACCGGATTGAAGTCATCGCGGACACGTATTTGTCGATGAATGCGCCGATTCAACTGGCGCTGCCGACATTTCTGGATCAGCGGCACGGGTTTCAGAAACAAGTGCTGACGCGGGTGAAGAGGAATTTGGGTGAGCTCGACCGGCAACTGATGGTGCGGAAGTCTTGCACGCGGCTGGAGGTCGAAGGCGGATGGTATGCGATTGTGCGCGTGCCGGCGACGCGGACGGATGATGAACTTGCCGTGGATTTGCTGACGAAGAAGGGGATTTATGTTCACCCGGGGCATTTTTACGATTTCGCGAAGGATGGGCATTTGATTGTGAGCTTGATCATGCCGGAGCGGGAGTTTGCGGAAGGGTGCCGGCAACTGCTGTCGATGTTTTAGTGAGGCGAAGTAAAGGGGCAACGAAGTAAGGAAGTAGCGATTTTCTGAGAACGATGGGACGGCTTCGGCCGTCCTTTTGTTTTTGTTGGGCGGAAAAACCGCCGGCAAGATGCCGACGCTACCGACTAAGCGATGGTGGGGCGGGGGTCGGTTACGTCGGAGTAGAGGGATTCGATCAGGACGCTGAATTTTTGTTCGACGACGCGTCGCTTGAGTTTCATAGTGAAGGTGAGGCCACCGTTGTCGAAGGTGAAGTCGTCGGGGAGAAGCGCGAAACGTTTGATGGTTTCCCACTGGGCGAGATGCGTGGTCAGCCGAGCGACTTCGTCTTCGATGAGTTTGCGGACGAAGGGGTGGGCGACCATCTGTTGATTCGAAGTGAAGGTGATTCCCTCTTCGGCGGCTTTCGCTTCCACGGTGATCGGATTCGGCACGAGTAGAGCGACTACGAATTTGCGCTGATCGCCGACGACTACGGCGTTGAGGATGTAGGGACTGGTCTTGAGAGCGTTTTCGATCGGTTGCGGCGCGACGAATTTCCCACCGGCGGTTTTGATCAAATCTTTTTTTCGATCGGTGATGAAGAGATAGTTGTCGGGGTCGAGGTAGCCGATGTCGCCGGTGTGAAACCAGCCGTCTTCGTTGAGGACTTCGCGGGTGGCGTCGGGGCTTTTGTAGTAGCCCTGCATAATGCACGGGCCTTTGGCGAGGATTTCGCCGTCGGGTGCGATGGAGATCAAAACGTTGGGGATGGGGCGACCGGAGCTGCCGACGCGATTTTTTGGATAGTTCGAGGTGAGGACCGGCGAAGTTTCGGTGAGGCCGTAACCCTGATAGATGTTGATGCCGATCGACCAGAAGAATTCGGCGAGTTCGCGGGAGAGCGGAGCGCCGCCGGAGAAAACGATGCGGAGATTACCGCCGGTGCCTTGGCGAATTTTTGAGTAGACGAGTTTGTCGGCTGCTGCCCATTGGAGTTTCAGCCACGGGCTTGCTGTGCCCGTGCCGCAACGCCATTTTGCAGTGCGTTTGGCGACGTTCATTCCCCAATCGAAAAGTTTGCGCTTGATGCCGGTGTTCTTCGTGCCCTTTTCGAGGATGCGCGCGTACATCTTTTCGAAAACGCGCGGGACGGCGGCGAGAATTGTCGGCTTGATTTCGAGAAGGACTTGGGAGAGCTGGTTGACGTCCTCGACGTAGGCAATCGAGACGCCGGTGCAGAGCATGACGTAATCCATGGTGCGGCCGTAGATATGCGCGAGCGGGAGGAAGGAAAGAGTGCTGTCGAGGCCCGGATTCATGTCAGAGGTGACGCAGGAGTCGGTGATGTTGGAGCAGATGTTGGTGTGCGTGAGCATCACACCTTTGGGCTCGCCGGTGGTGCCGGAGGTGTAGATGACCGAGGCGAGTTGGCCGGGGAGGACTTGACCGGCGCGAAGGCGATAGGCGGCGACTTCGGCACCGTGGGCGGAGGCGACCAGCGTTTCGTACTGAAGGCATTCATTCGGGATGTTGGGGCCGCCATCGGCGACGATGATGTGCTCGAGTTCGGGAACGGCGGTGCGGCAGGCGAGGAGTTTTTCGAGTTGCTGGGCGCCGGCGACGACGATCACTTTCGCGGCCGAATGGTTGAGGATGTAGGTCATTCGGTCGGTGGATTCATTGAAATAAATTGGGACGGTGATACCGCCTGCGCCGGTGATGGCGAAGTCGGCGGTGTGCCATTCGGGGCGGTTGGTGGCGAAGACGGCGACGCGGTCGCCTGGTTTAACGCCGAGTTCGACGAGGGCCATTGAGAGGCCGGCGGCACGGCGGAGAAGTTCGGCCGAGGAGATGGGGTGCCAGGTATTGTCGCGGCGGAAGAGTTGGGCGCGCGGGTTCGGGAGCGAATCGACCGCGTTCAAGAAGCGAGACGGGAGGGTGCCGTAGCTCATGGGCGATTCGGATAATGTACCGTTTTGTGAGAGGAAATCCTAGGGGACGGATGGGCTGGTACAGGAAGAGGAAGAAGTTGACAGTCGACAGTTGAAAGTCGAAAGGAAGGGCGCGATGGACTCACGTTTCCGGCGAGCGGGCGGGGCAAGCCCCGGCCCCTACAAACGCGAGGGAGGCTCCCCTGGCGGAGGCGATTCGAGTGGCAACCGGAGTAAGATGATTTGCGGAGAAGATCAATGAGCGCAACTGTTTCGGGGACGGTGGATTCGGGGTTGTCGAGGGGGCCGTTTCGGGCGGCGCGGGGGACGGCGATTTCCTGCAAGGGGTGGCAGCAGGAGGCGGCGCTGCGGATGTTGATGAACAACCTCGACCCCGAGGTGGCGGAGAATCCGGCGGATTTGGTGGTGTATGGCGGGACGGGGCGGGCGGCGCGGAATTGGGAGTGCTTTCACGCGATCGTTCGGACACTGAAGGAGTTGGCCAACGACGAGACGCTGCTGGTGCAATCGGGGAAGCCGATTGCGGTGTTTCGGACGCACGAGTATGCGCCGCGGGTGCTGCTGTGTAATTCGAATTTGGTTGGGCATTGGAACAACTGGGAACGGTTTCATGAGCTGGATCGCGCCGGGCTGATGATGTACGGGCAGATGACGGCGGGCAGCTGGATTTACATCGGGACGCAGGGGATCTTGCAAGGGACGTACGAGACGTTTGCCGCGGCGGCGGTGAAGCACTTTGGGGGTTCGCTGGCGGGGAAATTGGTTGTGACCGGCGGGATGGGTGGGATGGGTGGAGCGCAGCCGCTGGCGGCGACGATGAACGGCGCGGCGTTTTTGGGGATCGATGTCGATCCGGAGCGTATCAAGCGGCGCGTAAAGACTGGGTATTGCGATGTGATGGTGAATTCGCTCGACGAGGCGCTGCGGATATTGAAGAACGCGGTGCGCAAGGGCGAGGCGAGTTCGGTTGGACTGGTTGGCAATTGCGCGGATTTAATTCCGGAGATGGCGAAGCGCGGCGTCGTGCCAGATTTGCTGACGGATCAGACGAGCGCGCACGATCCGATCGGCGGATATGTGCCGAACGGGATGACGCTGGCGGCGGCGTTGGAGCTAAGGAAGAGCGATTCGGCGGAATACAAGAAGCGGTCGATGGCAGCGATGGCGCAGCATGTCCAGGGCATGCTGGATTTGCAGAAGCTGGGCGCGGTGACGTTCGATTACGGAAACAATATTCGGACATACGCGTTCGAACACGGCGTGAAGAACGCGTATGACTTTCCGGGATTTGTGCCGGCGTACATTCGTCCGCTGTTTTGCGAAGGAAAGGGGCCATTCCGGTGGGCGGCGTTGTCGGGTGAGGCGTCGGACATAGCGCGGGCGGATCAACTTGTGCTGGATTTGTTTCCGGAGAATGAGCATCTGGCGCGATGGATCAAGCTGGCGCAAAAGCGCGTGAAGTTTCAGGGCTTGCCGTCGCGGATTTGTTGGCTGGGATATGGAGAGCGCGACAAGTTTGGATTGGCGTTGAACGACCTAGTCGCCAAGGGCGAATTGAAGGCGCCGATTGTGATCGGGCGCGACCATCTCGATTGCGGGTCTGTGGCTTCGCCATATCGCGAGACGGAGTCGATGAAGGATGGGTCGGATGCGATTGCGGATTGGCCGCTGCTAAATGCGCTGGTGAATACGGCGAGCGGGGCGTCGTGGGTTTCGATTCACAACGGCGGCGGCGTGGGGATTGGCTATTCGCAGCATTCGGGGCAGGTGACAGTGGCAGATGGGACGAAGGAGATGGCGGCACGGATCGAGCGGGTGCTGACCAACGATCCGGGGATGGGTGTGGCGCGGCACGTGGATGCTGGGTATGACGAGGCGAAGGAATTTGCGAGGAAGGCGGGGGTGAAGATCCCGATGCAAGAGAAAGCGAAGTAAAGAAGCAATGAAGTAATGAAGTAACGACAAAAGCGCGAAGAACATCGAAGTCCCCTGCTCGGGGCGGCGTGACTTGGTGGGTGGCTCGGGCATCGAATCTGGAGACTCACTAGGAGGTTTCTATGTACGTGATTGTTGGTGCTACGGGAAATACGGGATCGGTGGTTGCGGAAAACCTGCTTGCACGCGGCGAGAAAGTTCGCGGCATTGGGAGAGACAAGGAAAAGTTGGCGAGGTTGGCGGCCAAGGGCGCAGAGACTGCGGCCGGCGAACTGACGGACGCGGCGTTTCTGGCGAAGGCGTTTGAAGGCGCAAGGGCGGTTTATTTCATGGTGCCGCCAAATCCGATGAGTAATGACTATCGCGCGTTTCAGCGCGAGGTGATTGAGGCGGGCGCGACGGCGCTAGAGAAAGCGAAGGTTCGCTATGCCGTCGTGTTGAGCAGCTATGGCGCCGACAAGGAAGCGGGGTCGGGGCCGGTCTCGGGACTGAACGGATTGGAGACGCGGTTCGCCAAGATTCCGGGATTGAATGCGCTGTTTTTGCGGCCGGGATACTTTATGGAGAATCTTCTGGGGCAGGTCCCGGCGATTCAGAATTTCGGGATGATGGCTTCGCCAGTGAAGCCGGACCTGCCACTGCCTGCTATCGCGACGGAAGACATCGGGGCTGCGGCTACGGAGCATTTGTTGAAGCTGGATTTCTCTGGGCACGAGACCAAAGAGCTTCAGGGACAGCGCGATATTACGTACACGGAGGTGGCGACGATCATCGGCAAGGCGATCGGAAAGCCGGACCTCCAATATATGCAGATGCCAGGGGATCAATTCGTCGGAGTGATCACGAGCATGGGGCTCAGCAAGAATTTTGGTGAGCTCATCGTCGAGATGTGCGATGCGATGAATGATGGGCGGATGAAGGCGCTGGAACCGCGAACTGCGGGGAATACGACGCCGACGTCGATCGAGACGTTTGTGAATGAGGTGTTTGTGCCGGCGTTTAAGGGCGGAAAAGCGGCATCGGCGTAGGGCCGAGTTGGACTGAAGAAAAACGAAAGAAACTGCAGATCGCGGTAACACTTGTGATCTTGCGGACACGGGGCGCAGCGTGCTGCGCCCCTCCATTTTTTGCGTGAGGTTGGGCGTAGTTATTTAGGGCGGGGTTGGGCATACTAATCGGCGACTTGGACGGATCACTACTCATTACAGGGGCATCGCAGGTACTCACGCTGCGCGGACGCGGTCCGCGGCGAGGCGCTGCGCTTTCGAATCTCGGAATCGTCAAAGATGGAGCTGTGTTGGTGCGCGATGGACGCGTGGCTGCGGTTGGGGTGCGTTCGAAGGTTGAAGCGCTGCCGGAGGCCCAGGGCGCGGAGAAATTGGATGTGGAAGGGCGCGTTGTATTGCCGGGGTTTGTGGATTCGCACACGCATTTGATTCATGCGGCGAGTCGCGCCGAAGAGTACGAACTGAAGATTGAGGGCGCGAGTTATGAGGAGATCGCGCGCAAGGGCGGCGGGATTCTCAATTCGGTGAAGAAGCTGCGCGCGGCGACCGCGGAGGATTTGAAGGCGCGGGCGATGGCGGCGTTGCGGGAGTTTGCGGCTTACGGAACTACCACTGTCGAGGCGAAGAGCGGGTACGGGCTCGATGTTACGAGCGAGCTCAAGATTTTGGGGCTGCATCAGGAATTGAACCGCGAGCAGCCGCTGGAGATTGTCTCAACATTTTTGGGCGCGCATGTGGTGCCGGCGGAGTACCGGCACACGCCGGGCGGGCCGCAGCGGTATGTTTCGCTGCTTGTGAATCGCCTGATTCCAGAGGTTGCGGAGCGGAAGCTGGCGGAATTTTGCGACGTGTTTTGCGACCGCGGCGCGTTTTCGTTGTCGCAATCGGAGCAGGTCCTGGAAGCGGGTGCGACTCACGGGCTGGTGCCGCGGCTGCACGCGGAGCAGCTTTCGCGGACTGGGGCGACGCAGCTTGCGGTGGAGATGGGCGCGGCGAGTTGCGATCACCTGGAGCAGGTCAAAGCAGCGGATATTCGATCGCTGGCGAAATCCAAAACCGTCGCGACGCTGTTGCCCGGGTGCGATTTTCATCTGGGATTGAAGCAATACGCTCCTGCTCGGGCACTTATTGATGCCGGCGCGATTGTGGGGTTGGCGACGGACTACAATCCGGGGACAAGTCCGACGCTGAGTATGCCGATGGTGCTGTCGCTGGCGTGTACGCAGTTGCGAATGACTCCTGCGGAAGCGATCACGGCGGCGACGATCAACGCGGCGTATTCGCTGCGACGCGAAAAAGAGATTGGATCGATCGAGGCGGGAAAGCTGGCCGATCTGGCGGTTTTCGACGTCGAGGACCATCGCGAGATTCCCTACTATTTTGGCGTGAACAAGTGCTGGATGACGTTGAAGAAAGGCGAGGTTGTGTTTCAGCGCGATGCGCGATGAAGAAAAATTGATGCGCGAGGCTCGCGAAGACGGGCACGGCGATGCCCCTGCCC
>JGI12635J15846_10005802_pt1 | contig 10636 bp, 2 predicted proteins | sample BlaSpr_A8_OM2_M2_FD_15846 | JGI IMG/M metagenome (IMG submission 15846) | reverse complement strand
GCGGCGTTTTGGGCGGTCTCGCAGGCGATACGCGACATCGAACTCGGAGACGCTGCCGCCGCTCGCCAGTCGGTCGCGAATGCGCGCGCTCTCTCGAGCGGTCGCGACGTGGAACTGCTTTCATCGCTCGTCTATGCGCGGCTCGGTGATGCCTCCGCGTCGCAAAAAATCAGCGATCGCATCAATCACGATTCGCCCGTCGATACACTCATCCAGGGGTTCTGGCTTCCTTCGATCCGTTCGTCGTTGGAGTTGTCACACGGCAGCGCGCGACGCGCCGTCGAGATACTGGAAGCGAGTCAGCCCTACGATCTCGGCCAGCCAGCTCAATTCCAGCTCAGTACCGGGTACCCGGCGTACCTTCGCGGCTTGGCCTACCTGAAGGCCGGCAATCCGGCGCAGGCGATTCCGCAGTTCCAAAAAATTCTCGACCATCCAGGCGCCGTTCTGAACTTCATTACCTATCCCCTCGCCCAGTTAGGAATTGCCCGCGCCTACGCCGCCTCCGGTGACACCACAAGAGCCCGCGCCGCCTATTCCACATTTCTAAATCTGTGGAAGGACGCCGACTCAACTCTCCCGCTTCTCCAAGAAGCTAAGGCCGAATACGCAAAACTTCAGTAAACGCTCTATCCCCGGGAGCCGTTTTCATCCCCAGCATTTGACGCCTCCGCCCTCACCCCATAGAATCTCCGCCAATGCCCGACTCACCCTCCCTCATCGGCCAAACCGTCTCCCATTACCGCATCGTCGAAAAACTCGGCGGCGGTGGAATGGGCGTCGTCTACAAAGCCGAAGACACCCGCCTCGGCCGCTTCGTCGCTCTCAAGTTTCTCCCCGACGATCTCGCGCGCGATCCACAATCGCTCGACCGCTTCAAGCGTGAAGCCCGCGCCGCTTCCGCCCTGAATCACCCAAACATTTGCACGATCTACGACATCGGCGAAGACAACAACCGCGCCTTCATCGCCATGGAATTTCTCGACGGCTCCACTCTCAAGCACGTCGTCACCGGCCGCCCGCTCGAACTCGAACGCTTTCTCGAAATCAGCATCGAAATCGCCGACGCCCTCGACGCCGCTCATCGCGCCGGCGTCGTGCACCGCGACATCAAACCCGCCAACATCTTCATCACCAAGCGCGGCTCCGCAAAAATTCTCGACTTCGGCCTTGCGAAAATGGCCGACTCCATCGACGCCAGTGGAGAAACCGTCGCCGATCCCACAGCAACGCAAGGTCCGCGCGACCAACACCTCACCAGCCCCGGCACTACTCTCGGCACCGTCGCCTATATGTCGCCCGAACAAGTCCGCGGCAAAGAAGTCGACGCCCGCAGCGACCTCTTTTCCTTCGGCGTCGTCCTCTACGAAATGTCCACCGGCTCTCTTCCGTTCCGCGGCGACACCAGCCCTCTGATCTTTGAATCCATTCTCAACCGCGCGCCCGTCTCTCCAATCCGCCTCAATCCCGATCTGCCATCCAAACTCGAAGACATCATCAATCGCGCCCTCGAAAAAGATCGCGACCTCCGCTACCAAAGCGCCGCCGAAATGCGCTCCGAACTCAAACGCCTCAAGCGCGACACCGATTCCGGCCGCTCCGCAATTCTCCCCGCTCTAGAAGACGGTTTGCCGTCGGGGGCAAGCACAAGCAAACCATCCAGCGGCCGCCACTCCGCGCCGTCCTCCGCCGCAAGCGCAGCCAGCGCCGGTGCAGTCGCCGCATCGGCTTCCTCCGTCAGCTCAACAACGCCCCACGCGACCGAAATCGCTCCGCCAAAATCCTCAAGCACTTCGCGCATCCTCGTTCTTGTCGCTGCAGTCATCCTCGTCGCCGCCGGCGCCTCCTACTTCTATCTCCACACCACCCACGCCGCCAAACTCACCGACAAAGACACCGTCGTCCTCTCCGACTTCACCAACACCACCGGCGACTCCGTCTTCGACGGCACACTTCGCCAAGGCCTCTCCTCCCAACTCGAACAATCTCCCTTCCTAAACCTTCTCTCCGATCAAAAAATCTCCCAGACCCTCGCGTTGATGGCTCAGCCCAAAGACGCTCGCCTCACACGTGACCTGGCCCGCCAGGTCTGCCAGCGCACCGCCAGCACTGCCACCATTGAAGGCTCTATCTCCAGTCTGGGCTCTCAATATGTCGTCGGCGTCGAAGCCGTAAACTGTCACACCGGCGACCGCCTCGCTCAGGAACAAGTCACCGCCAACGGCAAAGAGCAAGTCCTCAAATCCCTCAGCGACGCCTCTTCAAAAATCCGCGAGAAACTCGGCGAGTCTCTCTCTACTCTCCAGAAGTACGACGCTCCTGCGGATAACGTCACCACCGCATCCCTCGAAGCCCTCCAGGCTTACAGCGTTGCTTACAAGACGATGATCGTGAACGCTGACTTCGCCGCCGCCGTTCCACTCTTCCTGCGTGCCACTCAACTCGACCCCAACTTCGCCATGGCCTGGGCACGCCTCGGCACCAACTATTCCAATCTCGGCGAGGAGCGCAAATCCGTAGAGGCCAATATCAAAGCTCACCAACTTCGCGACCGCGCCAGCGAACGCGAAAAGCTTTACATCGATTCCCACTACGACGATTTCGTCACTGGCAACCTCGAGGCAGTCCGCAGAGACTACGAAACTTGGGCGCGCACCTATCCAAACGATGAGGTTCCGCCCGGCAACCTCTGCGTTACGTATTCAGAGCTCGGTGATCCCCAGAAAGAACTCTCGTCGATCCGCACCGCGATGAAAATCGTCGCCGATGGTGTGAACTATGCCAACTTGATTCGCTCTTACCAGGATCTCAATCAGTTCGACGAAGCCAAGGCCACCCTCCAGGAGGCCGAGTCCCATCACATCGAAGCTCCTTACTCGTATCTCAACACCTACTTCATCGCCGCAATTGAAAAGAATGAGCCGGCGATGGAGAGCGCCTTGTCCAAGCTTTCTAAAATCCCGGGCTACGAAGACCAGTCCCTTCAAGTGCAGGCCGCCGTTGCCGCATTTCGCGGGCAGATGAAATCCTCCGCCGAGTTGACGCGCCGCAGTGTCGACGCCTCGCGCCGCCTGGACGCCAAGGACCGTGCCGCCGTCGCGACGGCGTTTCACGCACTCGATCTCCTCGGAGCAGGTGACTCCTCTGCGGGCATTCGTGCTGCTCACGATGCGCTGGCTATGTCTGACGATCGCAGCACGAGAGGTTTAGTCCTCGTAAGCTTCGGTCTCGGAGGTCAAGCTGCTGAGTTCACGCGTCTCGCGCAAGAAAACTCCAAGAAATTCCCAGAAGACACGGCTATGCAGGCGGTTTATCTTCCGCTAGGTCGCGCATCCTTGGCCATCGCCGAAAAACATCCAGAGTCGGCTATCCAGATTCTCGCTCCGGTCGAACCGTACGACCTCGGCGCCATGGTTCCCGGTTTCGCGTTGACCAGCGCCTACATTCGCGGCTTGGCATACCTTCAAGCCAAGCAACCGGCCGAGGCTCAAGCTCAATTCCAGAAAATCCTCGACCACCCAGGATTGGCTGGCGGCCACATCATCTATTCGCTCTCCCACCTCGGCATCGCCCGCTCCGCCGTCTTCGCCAACGACACCGCCAAAGCCCGCACCGCCTATCAAGACTTCTTCGCCGCCTGGAAAGACGCCGACCCCGACGTCCCCATCCTCCTCCAAGCCAAATCCGAATACGCCAAACTCCAGTAACAAACCATCCAGCCAATTCAAATAACACTGTCATCCTGAGCGCAGCGAAGGATCTCAGGCTGAAGCACCGCCCAGCCGCGTCAATCGTTCCTCAGTCCCGCTCACATTGACTCCCTGCCCCTCTCCCCCTAAAATCCCCTCGCCCATGCCCGATTCACCCTCTCTAATCGGCCAGACAATCTCCCATTACCGCATCGTCGAAAAACTCGGCGGCGGTGGAATGGGCGTCGTCTACAAAGCCGAAGACACCCGCCTCGGCCGCTTCGTCGCTCTCAAATTTCTCCCCGACGATCTCGCCCGCGATCCTCAATCCCTCGAACGCTTCAAACGCGAAGCCCGCGCCGCCTCCGCGCTCAACCATCCCAACATCTGCACCATTCACGACATCGGCGAAGACAACGGCCGCGCCTTCATCGCCATGGAATTTCTCGACGGCGCCACGCTCAAACACCTCGTCACCGCGAATCCGCTCGAACTCGAACGCCTTCTCGAAATCGGCATCGACATCTCCGACGCGCTCGACGCCGCTCACAACGCCGGCGTCGTCCACCGCGACATCAAACCCGCGAACATCTTCGTCACCAAGCGCGGCTCCGCTAAAATTCTCGACTTCGGCCTCGCCAAAATTTCGGGCGCCGCCGCCGTCAGCCCCGACACCGTTGCCGACCCCACGGCAACGCAGGGCCCGCAGGAAAAGCATCTCACCAGCCCCGGCAGCACGCTCGGCACCGTCGCGTACATGTCGCCCGAACAAGTCCGCGGCAAGGATCTCGACGCCCGCAGTGATCTCTTCTCCTTCGGCGTCGTCCTCTACGAAATGGCGACCGGCACGCTTCCCTTTCGCGGAGACACCAGCGGCGTCATTTTCGAATCCATCTTGCACCGTGCTCCCGTATCGCCCATTCGCCTCAATCCCGATCTTCCTGCCCGCCTCGAAGACATCATCAATCGCGCCCTCGAAAAAGATCGCGACCTCCGATACCAGCACGCTTCCGACATGCGCTCGGAAGTCAAGCGCCTCAAGCGCGACACCGACTCCGGTCGCTCCACCGTTCTCCCGGCACTCGAGCCAACTGACTCCGCCGCGCCTCCCTCAAAAATTTCCAGCGACCCACACAAAACTCCGTCGCGTGCAGTCGCAGCCGCACCTGTAGCTTCCTCTTCCGGACGCCAGTCCGTCTCCGATACGCCAGTACCGTCCGCACCGGCCGAAAAACGCGGCGCACTAGCAATGATCGCCGGGGCCGCGTTGATCGCTCTCCTCGCCACCGCCAGCTTCCTTTACTACCGCTCCACTCATTCCTCCAAGCTCACCGAGACCGACACCATCGTCCTCGCCGACTTCACCAACACCACCGGCGACGCCGTCTTCGACGACACTCTCAAACAAGCTCTCGCCATCCAACTCGAACAATCCCCATTCCTCCGCATCGTCGCCGAAGAACGCGTCCAGCAAACCCTTCGCCTCATGAGCCAGCCCGCCGACACGCACCTCACTCCCAAAGTCGCACGCGAAATCTGCCAGCGCACGCAAAGCGCCGCCGTCCTCGAAGGCTCGATCGCCAGCCTCGACAACACATACATCGTCGGCCTCAAAGCCGTGAACTGCGCCAGCGGTGACGTCCTCACCCAAAAACAAATTCGCGCCGAGGGAAAGACAAAAGTCCTGCAAGCCCTCGACGACGCCGCCATCGACCTCCGCCAAAAACTCGGCGAATCCCTCACCACCGTCCAAAAATTCGACACGCCCGTCGAACGCGCCACAACCTCCTCTCTCGACGCTCTCAAGGCCTACAGCACTGCTCGAAAGATCATGCTCGGCACCGCTGACAACACCGCTGCTGTAGCGCCACTGAAGAAGGCCATCGAACTCGATCCGAATTTCGCGATGGCTCATGCCGCACTTGGCACGTGTTACTTCAATTTGGGAGAGATTGGTGCCGCTGCCGACCAGTCTCGAATTGCCTTCGAACTCCGCGACCGCGTCAGTGACGTCGAGCGTTTCTACATCGAATCTCACTACCACCAATACGCAACCGGCGATCTCGAAAAATCCGCTCAGGTCTATAACGCCTGGGCTCAGGCCTATCCACGCGACTTCATTCCGCTCAACAATCTTTCCGTAATCCATCAGACTCTTGGGGACTGGGACAAGGCACTTGCCGACATCCGCGCTTGTCTCAAGATCGAACCCGGCAACGCCGCGATGTATGCGGGCTTGGCGGGCACCTACTCCACTCTTGGACGAATCGAAGAAGCAAAAGCGACCGTGGCCGACACGCTCTCCAGGAACCTCGATTCTCCGAACCTACACCTCGCGATGTACGGCATCGCGTTTCTAGAGAACGACTCTGCCGGCATGGCCAAGCAGGTCGCATGGGGCAAGGGACGGCCCGGAATTGAAGACATTTTCCTCGTTTCGGAGGCGGGCACGAATGCCTACTTCGGTCGCATGACAAAGAGCCGTGAGTTCACGCGTCTTGCCGCCGATTCAGCAACTGCCGCGGGAGAGAAGGAGACTGCCGCAGGTTACCTTGGCAATTCCGCCCTACGCGACGCGCTTATCGCTGAGCCGGCATCAGCGCGAGGGTACGCCTCGGCGACTCTCGCTCTCTCGAAGGGTCGCGACCCTCAGGCTCTCGCCGCTCTTGGTTACGCGCTCGCGAATGACTCCGCTCGCGCTCAGTCACTCGCCGACGATCTCTCAAAGCGTTTCCCCCAAGACACTTTGGTTCAGGCAATTTACCTTCCTGTGATTCACGCACAGATCGCCCTCGGCCACAGCGATCCCCAAAAAGCTCTCGACTCACTCGCACCTTACGAAAAATACGATCTGGGCAGCACGCAAGTCGGTCTGATTCAGATCTACATTCGCGGCCAGGTGCTTCTGACCCAGAAAAAAGGAACGGCCGCAGCCGCAGAATTCAAGAAACTACTGGATAACAAAAACATCGGCCCAAATGACGTCCCCGCCCCCCTAGCCCAGCTCGGCCTCGCCCGCGCCTACGCCCTCTCCGGCGACTCCGCCAAAGCCCGCACCGCCTATCAGGACTTCCTCGCCATCTGGAAAGACGCCGACCCCAACATCCCCATCCTCCAACAAGCCAAATCCGAATACGCCAAACTCCAATAACCCATGCCATCGCTCCCGACGTTGTCGGCATTGTCACCGCACCCGACCGCGTTGTCATCCTGAGCGAAGCGAAGGATCTCAGACGTAAACAACATCTCCCAATCCATTGCGAAGCTCCACCGGTGTTCTCACTCGCCGCTCAGCGTTGTCACCGCACCCAACCCGCATTGTCATCAACTGCCACGTCATCTCCGAACCCACCGCCGCCACCTCCTCCTCCATTTCTCAAGACCCCCTCAAGAAATCTGTATCCTTAACCCTGCTCCCCCATTTCTAAATTCATAAATTCCCCCATCCGCCATCCCTGCTTACAAAAGTATCCCCCACCCTCTCCCTCACTTACCTCTTCATCGAACACTTAGCAACAAATGACACTCCAATTTGTCCCTCTGGCATCTCTTCTGCCTTTCTTCTCGCTCAGCAACAAGGTTGGGACGGACCCGTCGCTTCCCCGGCAATCAGGTCTGTAGTCGGGCTCCGTTCCCTTCCCCACAGCAATTCCTTTCCTAAGGAGAGAAGCACCTATGGTGAGAATCACCAGGTTTACGTTATTTATATTGTTGTGTTGTTTGTTCGCATCGCACGCACTTCACGCTCAGCGTTTGGACGGTACGCTGCGCATCACCGTAACCGACAAAACCGGCTCCTCAATCGAAGACGCTCGCGTCACCGTCACCAACCAAGCGACCAATGTCCCGAAAACCGCCACCGCCTCTAGCGCTGGTACGTACGTATTCCCTGACCTCACCGTCGGCACCTACAGCGTCACCGTCGAAAAAGACGGCTTCCGCAAAGCCGTCGTCAAGGACATTCAGGTCGAATCGAACCAGGTCGCCGAAGCCAGCGCGATGCTCGAAGTCGGTGACGTCTCCGCCACCGTCGAAGTCGAAGCCGGTGCAGAACTCGTCAGGACTGAGTCCTCGGAACTCGGCGCGACCTTCGCCGGAAAAGTCGTCAACGATCTCCCGGTCAACACCCTCGGTGGCGACGTCAAGGAATTCGCTGTTTTCGCTCCAGGCACCACCACACAACAAGGCGGTGTCCAGGGCTCCGGCGGTTCCATCGGCGGCCTGCGCCCGCGCTTCAACGGATTCTCGATCGACGGCGTGGACGACAATCGCCTCGACGTCAACGGTCCCACGCAGCCTGTCATTCAGGAATCGGTTGCCGAATTCACGTTGCTCACCAATCAGTTTGGCGCAGAGTACGGTCACTCCGCCGGCGGACAATTTAATATCGTCACCAAGTCCGGCACCAACGATTGGCACGGCACCGCATGGTGGTACGACCGCAACCGGGATCTCGACGCCGCCACCAATCAGGAAAAAACTTCTTACACTGGTACCGGCGACGTAAAAAATCGTTTCGACTACAACCGTGAAGGCGGCAGCATCGGCGGGCCGATCAAACGCAATCGCCTCTTCATCTATGGTGCGTACGAATTCCAGGGCGAAGGTCTCGGCTCCCAAGGCGCGACGGTCACGATGCCCACCGCCAGCGGTATGCAACAACTCCAGGCGCTGAATCCCGACACCGCCGTCCTCGCGATCCTCAAGGAATTCCCCACAGCCCCCACAAAATCGGGCACGACAATCGTGGACGGCACTCCCATCGACGTCGGCCAGTTTGCCGGTGTCGCTCCAAACTTCTCCAACGAGAGCGACTTCACCATCAACGCGGACCTCAATCTCGGCTCACATCAAATCCGCAGCCGCGTTCTCTACGATCGCCAGCGCGAGCCGCTTGTGAACCCGATTCAGCCGCAAGCCCAATTCACAGGTTCGCAGAAAGCTGATGCTCGCAAAGTCATCCTCACCGACTCATGGACCATCNGCAGCCATTTCATCAACGATTTTCGCGCTTCCTACTCGCGCCTCAACGGCCCGAGCAGCGTTGTGCCTTCCGGCTTCACCAACTTCCCCAACGTCGAAATTGATGAGTTTGGCAGCAACGTTGGTCCCTACAGTCTCGCGCCGTCGTCCTATGCGCAGAACATCTACCAACTCATCGACAACCTCAGCTACATTCGCGGCAAGCACACCTTCAAGTTTGGCGTCGAAGGCCGCAATTACATTTCGCCCACTAACGTTTTGCCACGCGCTCGCGGTGAATGGGATTACGCAACGCTAAATTCCTTCATCAATGACATGGTCCCCGACGGCGCCAACGGTGCTCTCCGCGGCGCGGGCAGCGGTTTTGCGGCCTACAATTACAGCGGCGTCTACGGGTTCATTCAGGACGACTGGAAGGTCACGTCGCGCCTCACTTTGAACCTTGGCCTCCGCTATGAATATTCCGGCGTACCGCGCGACGAAGGATTGCAGGCGCTCAACGCCATCTCCGACGATCCAGCCCTCGGCCTCATCTTTCGCAAGCCGAGTCCCGACACAAACAACATCGGTCCTCACGTCGGCTTCGCGTGGGATCCGACAGGTCATGGCCGTTGGGCAGTTCGCGGCGGCGCCCAAGTCTCTTACGACGTGATCCCCAACAACTTCGCCATCAACTCTCTGCCGCCTCAGCTGCAGACCGAGCAAAACCCGGCGATCACTTGCACGCTCGCTGGCGCTCCGTCATGGTGCGCCACCGGTACGGGCTTCCTCGCGGGCGGCGGCTTGCTTCAGGTCAACGTGCCGCCGACGACCCAGGCCGACGCGCGCGCAGCAACCAGCGAGCTCATCCCCATCAAAATGGTCGACCCGAAAATCTTCACTTGGTCGCTCGGTGTTCAACACCAGATCCTGCGCGACTCGAGCATCGAAATCCGCTACGTCGGAACGCGTAGCCTCGATTTGCCCGTGCAGACACGCCTCAACCAGGCCTCCGCCTTCAACCCACAGACACCCGGCGTCGCGCCGCTCACTCCGTTGCCGACGTACATCGACGCGAGCAACATACCCGCGTCGGTTCCGACTCCGGTCGATACGCTGGCCAGTTTCGACGCGTTCTGCCCACCGGCCTCCGTGCAGCCGGTTGCTCCGTGCCGTAATCTTTCCTCCTCTGGATTCCTCGGCAGCATGACCACTTTCCCGCCGATCGGCGACGGCACCTATCACGCCGTTTCCGCCGACTTCATGCACCGGTTCGCGAAGGGTTTGTACTTCCGCGCAAACTACACGTTCTCGAAAAACCTCGACAACGCCACCAACGAACTCTTCAGCAGCTACGTCAACCCGCGCCGTGCGCAAGACGGCTTCGACTATGCCAACGAGTGGGGCCGTTCCGCTCTCGACATGCCGCACAAGTTCGCGCTCACGTGGGTGTATGACCTCCCGAACATCCACAACGATCACGCGTTCGTTCGCGCTCTCGCACACGGTTGGGAATGGAGCGGCACGTACCTGGCACAGTCCGGCCAGCCGGTCACGCCTCTCTCGGGCACCGACGCCAACGCCAACGGTGATGTCGCCGGTGACCGCACCATCTTCAATCCCGCCGGAGTCGGCAACACCGGCTCGATCGTCAACGTCGTCTGCAACGACGGCGCAGGCGGCGCAACCCGCATCGTCGCGGCCACCGCCACGGTACCGTGCGCCGACGCCAACACCGTCGGCTACGTCGCCGCGAACCCAACCGCCCGCTTCATACAGGCGGGAGTCGGCACTATCGCCAACGCGGGCCGCGACACCGTCAACTCCCCCGGNCTTAACATCTGGAACATGTCGGTCCTCAAGAGCAACAAACTGACCGAGCGCACCTCGATCCAGTTCCGCCTGTCGACCTACGACACCTTCAACCACCGCAACCCAAGCATCGGCCTGCCCACCAACAACGGCGCCATCGATGCTGACACCAA
>JGI12635J15846_10005801_pt1 | contig 10637 bp, 10 predicted proteins | sample BlaSpr_A8_OM2_M2_FD_15846 | JGI IMG/M metagenome (IMG submission 15846) | reverse complement strand
ACCGGATCGAGCCAGGTTCGCTCACGGCTGAACACCCGCGCCATGAACCCGCCCAGGGGTTTGGTGATCAGCAGCACCACCAGCAGCAAAAAGAAAATCTGCAGCCATCCGTTCGCCGTCATCAGAATTTCTCCGGCCGCAACATGGCGTAGACGAGGTACACCAGCAACCCCGCGCAAATGATCAGCATGATGATCGGCCCAGAATTCATATCAGCCTCAACGCACCCGCTCGCAGAAATGGACATAAGCGAGCGCAATCACAAAGAATAGAATCGTCACAGCCAGAAAGATTGCGTCCTGCATCACAAATCCCTTTCAGAGCGCTGCCCGAGTTGCGCCTTCTCGAATTCGCCGTTTTTCACTTCCACTGTGTTCTCTTCCATTAGAACTTGACCATGATATCGATGTCGAAGAACTGCTCGTCCCGGCGCAGATCGGGGAACCATACGGTGCTGCTCTGTGCTCCGCAGGCCGCCTGTGCGCCGGTGAGGGTCTCTTGCATGGACGAATTTCCGTCGTTGCAAGCAAAGAATTGAGGATATCCGTTGTTCGTATAAGGCACTCCGCCCGAACCCGGCGGCGTGATCCCTCCCGCCCCCGACCAGTACGGCACGCTGGCATGCCGATAATCATATTCCCAGCGGAAGGTAATGTACTGGCTGGGCATGTAGTCAAACGTGACCGAAGAATCCCAGGCCTTGAACGGGTCCGAGGGATTCCCGGTAAAGTACGGCGCATTGATCGCCGCCGACGGCGCCGTCTCTCCGTTGATGGGAGGATCCAGAACCAGATAGCGTCCGGGATTGTTGATCTGGCCCCCGCCGACTGTCAACGCGTACCGGTCTTTCTTGAACCAAAAGCGGTTGTACAGCATGTAGCCGATAAAGCTCTGCTTGGGATTGACTCCCGCACTAAAATAGTCACCTCCGACCGACTTCGCATCCTTGGTGTTGCCGTGGCAGCCCACGCCTTGTAGATATACGCCTGCCGAGGTAGTCGTGCTAGGGCCAAACTCGCAACCCATATCACCGGTGAACGAGAGCGCCATCTTGTCGAGGGTCCTTCCCGGCCTGTCGAAGTACTTTATCTCGATGCTGTCATCGGTGTGAACGCGGCCGCGGTCGGGTATGTATAGGTCATCATGGCCCAGACCGTAATTATTGGAGATGACATTCACCCATGGTCTCGGAGTCCACTTGATCTGTCCCCCCAGTCCCTTCCTCGAGTTGGCTGAACCGTACGACTGCCATCCATTGATGAACCACGGCTCAATCTTCAAGTGGGGGTTAGGAAAAATCTGCACCCGCAGACCCTCGAAAAACCAAGGCGTATTGGAGGAAACGTACGAAGGTTGGTAGGCCCAGTTGTCGAAGTTGTAATAGCTGAACAGGCCAATGTAAGAGAGGAAAATGCCCGCGTCGATGTTGATTCCGTTCAATACATTGATGTGGTAGCCACCGTATGCCTCTGCCAGGTATCGGTAGGCATCGCTCAGGTCCCATTGGCCCTTCGCCGGACTGGGGTCATTGCGCGGCGTCGTTGTGGAATACATGCCGAACTGAGTCATAAATCGAGCGCGCACATTGTCATAGTGGAAATCGCCACCAAGGCCGAGTTGTTCCAACTGAATCTCGTTAGAGCGAAATATTTCGCTCGACCCGCCTATCGAGTTGTCTACCGGTTTGTTGAAGTCGTAGGTGTAGGTAGTATCGGCCCGGATTTCCGGGGTGAAGAATTTCGAATCAAAAGCTGCTTCTTTGGTGCGCGGATTGCCATTCAGCCAAGTCCAGTCCCAGTCGGAAAAAGGATCGATCTTTCCCTTTTTTGCGGGCGCGGCATCTGGAGATTGACCTGGGGAAGACGGACTCGGGGCCTGCGCCATCCGCCCGCTCAGTCCGGCAGTTGCGGAAGCAGCGCCAGCAGCGCTAGTTGCCGGGGCCGGGTTGGCAAAGTTCGCCGCCGTTACGGCGGAAACGTTCGGCCCTCCGCCAGTCGTCGCCGTCGCCTGTGCCGGCGGTGCCTCGTTGTGATCGGAGGCCGGCGGCGTGCTCTTCGGCTGCTCCACTTCCGCGCGCAGGCGCTCTACCTCGGCCCGCAATGCTTTCAACTCGTCCCGCATTTCCTGCTGTTCAGTTGGTGCCGCCGAACTAGAACCGGCGCTCGCGGAAGAAGTAGCCGCGTCTTGGGCGGATTGAGCGCCAGCCCAAGCTGTTAGAAACAGGACGAACATCGAGAGCAATAAGATCTGAAGAGCACTCTTCCTTCGCATAATTCTCGTTCTCCAATAATTCCAAGCGGTAGTCGCCGCAGCCGCTTTCTGTCGCGCGGCAATCGTCATCGAGATAGATGCCGCGCAGAACTTTATGGTGTCCCTTTTTCTCCGGTTCCCTTCGGACTGGCACCACCCAATAGCAAACCGGCGGCGCACCCTCATCCAGCAAGACAATCAGGAACCTGAGCATGAACGCGGCCCCTATCAAAGCAATGGCTGCAACTATCCAGGCTGCCCACATACTCCCGCCTCCTGCACTTTCGCGCGGACTCCCGCGCAAACGCTTCAGTAAAACATTCCAGGTATAAGAAGGGGGTAAGAAATTCCTAAAGAATTCGTAAAGGCGCAGATCTCGTTCCCGCAGTGGGAATATTCCTTCGGAGAATAAAGCGGATCGACCAACGCCAACGTTGACTCGACGGCCGAAATCCGTTATTTCCCCACGCTGGTGAAGTGGCTTACACGCAATGTCGATTGCGTCAGTTCCTTGACGTCCAGTTCTCCGTTCTTGGCCTTATCCAGTCTGTCAAACTCCGCTTCCATAAACCTCATCCACTCTTGCTTGGAGATCTTGCCGCTCTTGTCGGTATCGATCAGGAGCAGCAATTGCTTGGCTTGTTCCTCTCCGAGTGCCACTCTATCCTGCGGCTTCGGAGCCGTTGCCTTGGTTTGCGCAAGCGCAGCCAATGCTATCGCCCCCGCCATGGCCACCACTGCGATGACGACCAATCCGACGTTCGTTCGCCTCGACATGATTGATCTCCCAGGAAATTATTTTCAGAAGCGCTGCTAGCAGCCCCACTCAGCTTCGCCCGGTTGGGCAAAATACTGCCGCGACTTTGCCCGGCCGCTGGTCATCGATTCCAATTCGAGCAGCGCCAGACGCGCCGCCGCCACCAATCGGCTCTTCTCCTGTTGCGGAACTTCCTTCCACGACCCACGTCCTTCGCTGCCCTTGCCCGACATCTCCGGCATCAGTGCCTGGTGATAGTGATGAAACAACTCTGCCAACCGCTCCGGCGCTACCTCTTGAATCCACATACTCTTGATCTCCCCTGAATCTGCGTCGTTTCTGCGGAGCTTTTTCAGCCCCACGACGATTAGACACGGAATCACAGAAGGCCCGAATAAGGGGTTCGTAAAATGTTCGTAAGGACAGTAAGACCAACGAAACGCTGGATTTATGACCCGGGTTCGAAGCGGTAACCCACCCAGGGTTCGGTCAGCAGGTATTTCGGCGTGGAAGGATCGGCTTCAATCTTCTTGCGCAATTGCCCAACGAATACGCGCAGATATTCCGGCTGTTCGATGCTGTTCGGGCCCCAGATGGCCGCCAGCAGCGTCCGATGCGTCACCACTTTGCCCGGACGCCGCGCCAGATAAACCAGCAAGTCGAATTCTTTCGGCGTGAGATGAATCTCATGCCCGGAAACCTTAACCGAACGCGCCTCCAGATCAATGGAAAAGTCTCCTGCCGTGATCACGCTAGGTTGCTCCTCGGCCGCCGGCGTCCGTCGTAATTGCGCTCGAATCCGCGCCAGCAGTTCATTCATGCTGAACGGCTTCGTGACGTAGTCATCGGCGCCGGCGTCCAGAGCCTCCACCTTCGAGCGATCCTGTCCACGCACCGAGAGCACGATAATCGGCACCTGCGAAATCTTCCGCACCTGCCGGCACAGCTCTACTCCATCGAGATTCGGCATGGCCAGGTCCGTGATCACGACGTGGGGCGTCCAGTTTTTCATCAGTTCCAGCGCCATCTCCCCGTCATTGGCCACACGAATGTCGTATCCTTGCGCCGAAAGCGTCGTGCGCAGCACACGCGTGATCTGCGGTTCGTCATCCACCACCAGGATTCGCCTGTGCTCTTCCGTCATCGCCCTACCGCATTTCCTGGGTCACGATATGCACGTCGACTGCCGGCGTGTCGCGCAAAAACTTGTGAATCGCCGAAAGATAGAAATATCTCTTCCACCCCTTCGTCGCCGACCTTCCGAACACGACCTGCGTAACATGATTCTCACGCACGAACTCCGCGACCGCTTCGGCAACCACTTTGCCCTCGCCCTTCACCACCTTCGCACCCACGCTCTCCGCGAAACGCACATTGTCGGCCAGCGTTCTTTGGTTCTCGTCGCTCTCGTCCGCACCTGTGTCGACATAAAACACAAACAGATCGCCATCCAAGGCTTGTGCCATACGCGCACCACGAGCAATCAGATATTGCGCCGCCGGATTTGAACTGATGCACACGGCAATCCGCTCGCGCACTTGCAGCAAATGCCCGTCTTCCGTCTTCAACTCGGAAAGGGTGCGGTCCACCGCCTGAGTGACTTGTCGCAAGGCCAACTCACGCAAGGCAACCAGGTTCGTGTTCCGAAAGAAATTCGCCAGCGCTCGCTCCACTCTCTCTAGCGGATAGATATCTCCCCGCTTCATGCGGGTCTGCAGCGCCTGCGGTGTCAGGTCGGCCATCACAATCTCGCCTGCGCGGCGGATCACCCAATCGGGCACCGTCTCTCGCACCTGTACGCCGGTCAATTCCCGAATGGTCGGCGACAGGCTTTCAATGTGCTGCACGTTCAACGTGGAAAGAACGTCAATCCCCGCATCGAGCAACTCAAACACATCTTCATAACGCTTCGCGTGCTTGCTGCCTTCAATGTTGGTGTGGGCCAGTTCATCCACCAGCACAACATGCGGTTTGCGGGCCAGAATAGCGTCTACATCCATCTCTTCAAAGATGGTCGCCTTGTACTCCAGTTTCTTGCGGGGAACCGTTTCCAACCGCGAAGAAAGCTCCACAATCGGCTTGCGTCCATGGGTTTCCACCACGCCGATCACGACTTCCTCACCGCGGCTCGCCCGCCGCACGCCTTCACTCAGCATGGCATAGGTCTTTCCCACCCCGGGGGCATAACCCAGGAAAAGCTTGAACACAGCGGGCCGCTGGGCGGTATCCACTTCCTTAAGCCATTCTTCAGGAGACTTAGGCATCGTGGCTATTCTCCACGCCGGAGAGGAGATTGTCGAATCTGACAGTCTAAAGGCTTTCACCACAGAGTCACAGAGGCACAGAGAAGACAGAACCGGCTAAAGAACAATCTAGAGATTTTCTCTGTGTCTCTGTGCATCAGTGGTGAAAAAACTCTGTTTCGGCTTATGTTCCGTTACAATCGTGCCCGTGAAAGCCCGTTGGCCACAACACCTATTTCGCTACTTCGCTTGTCTCGTGGCTGCCGAACTGGTGGCGCAAATCTGCCGGCGCCTCGTCCACGTAAACCCCACCACGGTGGCGTTAACTTATCTGTTGATGGTGCTCTGGGTCGCGGCCTACTGGGGCTTTCGTTTTTCCGTTTTTCTCGCTGTGCTCGCCACCCTGGCCTTCAATTATTATTTCCTTCCTCCCATTGGAACCTTCACCGTTGCCGACCCGCAGAACTGGGTGGCACTGTTCGCTTTCCTCGTCACCGCAGGCATCGCGAGCCAACTCGCAGACCGCGCCCGCCGCCAAACCGCCGACGCCAATCAGCGCCGACGCGACGTGGAACGGCTTTACAGTTTCAGCCAGCGCCTGCTCGCGACCGATAACGTAGCCGAATTGTTGAATGCGATTCCGGCGTACGTGTGTGACGGATTCGGCGCCAAGGCCGCGGCCATCTACCTGCTGAGTTCGCAACAGGTCTACCGCACCGATCCCAAAGCCACCTACCTTTCCCTGCAGGATCTGCAGATGGTAAGTTCTCGGGGCGAGCCGGTTATCGATTCGCAGCGCGGAATTTCTCTCACACCTCTGCACCTGGGCACGCGCACCACCGGAGCCGTCGGCATCGCTGGACCGGCGCTGTCCCGCGCTACTCTTGAGGCCCTCGGCAGTATGATCGGCATCGCGATTGAGCGCGCCGGAGCCATGGAAAAACTTTCTCAGACCGAAGCGGCGCACCAGAGCGAGAACCTGCGCGCCGTCCTGCTCGATTCCGTAACCCACGAATTGCGTACCCCACTCACTGGCATCAAGGCCGCAGTTACAGGTCTGCTTTCCGACTACAACCTCGACGACGCGCAGCGACGCGAATTACTCACCGTCATCAATGAAGAAACCGATCGCCTCGACCGGTTGGTGGGCGAAGCCACGGAAATGGCTCAGCTCGATGCCCACAAGGTCGAACTGCACCTTGCTCCCGTGGACATTGCTACCGTAATCGAGTCGTCGGTGGAGGAATCCAGAACCATTCTCGGCCAGCATCCGCTCGAAGTGCGCGTCCCCGCATCCCTGCCCAAGGTGCGCGTGGATTCCGACCGCATCGCGGAAGTGCTCAAGCAGTTGCTGGAAAATGCCGCCAAATACTCTCCACCTACTTCGTCGATTACGATTACCGCCGAACAGCGAGGGAATCGCATTGTCACCAGCGTTACCGATCACGGGCCCGGTATCGACGACTTTGAGCAATCGCTGGTCTTTGATAAATTCTATCGGGGCCGGGACCAGCGCTATAGCGTCCAAGGCACGGGGATGGGATTAGCTATCGCCAAGGCCATCGTCGAAGCCCACAACGGGGTCGTCAGCGTCACCAGCCAACTCGGCCGCGGCTCGGTGTTCTCTTTCGAATTGCCAATCGCATAGAGTCCAAATGCGCAGGATACGAATCAGTTCCGTGCGTTCCTACATTTCACATTGCCGAAAGCAACGGTAAACCGGTAAATTCAGTCTCAGAAAACAGTTCCACGCCCCGATGAGCCTTACCACGCTGAACGATATCTTCTTTGCCGCCGCCGACCGTAACCTCGACCGCGCCATGCTGCATCGCCGACAGGGGAAGTGGCAGCGCATCTCCTCTTCGGATCTCCGCCGCAATGTCGCTGGAACCACGCACGCGCTGCGGCGATGGGGCGTCCACAAAGGTGACCGTATCGCCATTCTCAGCGAGAATCGCCCCGAGTGGTCTACCGCCGACTTCGCCATCTTGCTGCTCGGCGCGGTCACCGTTCCTGTCTACTCCACGCTCACGCCCGAACAAACCGCCTATACCCTGAACGACTCCGGCGCCAGCGTTATTTTCGTTTCCACAGAACAGCAACTGCGCAAGGTGCAAACGATTCTCTCGCGGACAGCGGTTCAGAAAATCATCGTCATGGATGACATCCAGATCCCGGGCGATCTGGCTGCAAACTGCGCGCTCATGCAACAGTTCATGACCCAGCGCCCGCTCACACTCGACGCCCAGACCGAATCTCTCGCCCGATCCATCCAGCCCGATGACCTCGCCACCATCATCTACACCTCAGGTACTACCGGAACCTCCAAGGGCGGGATGCTGACTCACGGCAACATGGCGTCCAACATCGCCTGCTCCCTGCTCGGCTTCGACATGCGCCCCGGGCTGATCAGCATATCATTTCTGCCCTTGTCTCACGTCACGGCGCGTCACGTGGATTTAGCTTTGCTGTACCACGGGGTCACTCTGGCTTATTGCCCGTTCATCGAGAATCTTGCCGAGACTCTACTCGAAATACGTCCTTCGCTCTGCGTCTCTGTGCCCAGAGTCTACGAAAAAATCTATGCCAAGGCTGAGTCGTCCGCCCGCGGCTTTCCCAAACGCACTATCTACCGCTGGGCACTTTCGGTGGGTCGCGCCAATAAACCGGCGATTCTCGCGGGCGAGACTCCCACATCCCCCAGTTGGAAGTTTGCCAACAAGTTGGTCTTCTCGAAAATCCGCGCCGGCATGGGAGGCAACGTTGAAACCTTCATTTCCGGAGGCGCGCCTCTGGGCCGCGAGCTCGCGGAGTGGTTCGCCACCGTCGGCATCCGCATTCACGAAGGCTACGGCCTGACCGAAACTTCTCCCGTCATCGCCGTAAACACGCCTATACACCACCGCATCGGCACCGTGGGTAAAATCCTCTCCAACCTTGAGGTCCGCATTGCCGCCGATGGCGAAATTCTGGTGCGTGGTCCTTCTGTTTTCAAGGGATACTGGAACCGCCCCGAGGAAACCCAGAACGCGTTCGAGGACGGATGGTTCAAGACCGGAGACATCGGCCATATCGATGCCGATGGATATCTCTCCGTCACCGACCGCAAGAAGGAGCTCATCAAAACGTCTGGTGGAAAGTTCATCGCTCCACAACCCATCGAAAATTCCCTGAAGCTAAACCCCCTGGTTGGAACCAGCGCCATCCTCGGCGACAGGCGCAAGTTTGCGTTTGTCGTTGTGTCACCGAATTTCGCACTGCTGGAAGATTGGGCCCGCAGCAACGGCATCGCCTTTTCGTCACGAGCCGAGCTCGTTGGAAATCCCAGAGTCCAGTCGCTCTACGAAAGCATTGTGGAAGAGGTGAACCAGAATCTCGCGCGATTCGAAAAGCTGAAGCGCGTCTTGCTGGTCCCCGACGAATTCACCTCCGACAACGGGGCTCTCACGCCCACACTAAAGCTGCGCCGCAGGGTCATCGAAGAACGTTATCGAAAGCAGATCGACGAAGTGTATGCGCAGGCGGAAGCCACAACCGCGCCGTAGAGCGTGCGAGTCATTTTGGCGTCGAACATCCACTCGACATTTCCCTCGCTCGATTTACAATGAAGAATCATGACCGACCCCCTCGTCATCGCCGGCCGCTCCTTCCGCTCCCGCCTGATCGTCGGCACGGGAAAATACAAATCCTTCCAGGAAACCGCGCGCTCGCTCGAAGCCAGCGGCGCAGAGATGGTTACCGTGGCCGTCCGCCGCGTCAACCTCGACCGCAGCAAAGAATCTCTGCTCGACTACATCGATCCCAAGAAGTATTTTCTGCTGCCCAACACCGCCGGCTGCTACACCGCCGATGAGGCGATACGAGCGGCACGTCTCGGTCGCGAAGTCGGCCTCTCCGACTGGGTGAAGCTTGAGGTCATCGGCGATCAGGCCACACTTTATCCCGACGTGCAAGCCACGCTCGAAGCCACGCGCGTCCTGGTCAGCGAAGGCTTCACGGTGCTGCCCTACACTTCCGACGACATTGTCTTCGCCAAACGTCTGATCGACGCCGGCGCCGCGACGGTGATGCCGCTGGGCGCTCCCATCGGCAGCGGTATGGGCATTCAGAACCAGGCCCACATCCGCATCCTGCGCGAGATGATCACCGCCGTGCCGCTCATCGTAGACGCCGGAGTCGGTACCGCTTCTGATGCGGCCCTCGCTATGGAACTCGGTGCTGACGCCGTTCTCATGAACACCGGCATCGCCGGCGCGCAAGATCCGGTCTTGATGGCCGAAGCCATGCACCACGGCGTGCTCGCCGGGCGCCAAGCTTATCTGGCCGGACGCATGCCGAAGAAGTTGTACGCCACGGCCAGTTCCCCGCTGGAGGGCGTAGTCCGGTAGCTCTTCGGTAGCGCCGGCGGGATTCCTTGCACCCGCAAGATCGTACGCGGCAAAAAACAAGAGGGCGACCGCAGCCGCCCTCGTCAATTTCCAACTTCTACTGCTCAGAGCATCTTCGCACTTTCCACGTGAATGGAATCGCCCATCACTTGTCCGGTCACGGCGATGTGATGGCCCACATGATCCTTGAGCGCATCCGGATTGTCCACCGCAAGAACCTTCTGATCCTTGTCGGTAACGATTACCATCTTCGCGCCCGCAGCCAGGCATTTCTTGGTGCACGCCTCGGCCTTATCGTTGGCGCCTTTGGCGCCGCATTTGTCGTCACTCACCCAACCATTGACGGTCGTGCTCTTCCCCATATCGTCGAACGCCATCGCTGTGAGGGCGAATACGAAACACATCGCAAGACAAAGAACTAATACTTTTCTCATGGCCGGTTTTTCTCCTTTTGATCTTCCGATCGCGGCCCTATGCCGCAGGCTATCGCAGGAATTTTAATCGTACGTACCGGCAGCAATTCAGCACCACCGATCATCGACTAACGCCCCGAACTATAACACAAACCAACTCTTTGAATGTCACACACTTCCACAGCGTCCACTGCGGAATCTTCGGCGGACAAGAGCTACTTTTTCGCCGAGTGATTGCTGGGCGGGGGCGGATTCGCCGGGGCCGGCGCGACATACACATATTCCCCGGGACGGACGTAGTGCAACTGTTCGCGCGCTTCTTTCTCAATCGCTTTTTCGTCCGTCTTCAATCCCTGAATCCGCTGAGTATAAAGTTCGTTTTCCTTCTGTTCCTGAAGCAGCCGCTTTTGCAGGGATTTATAGTCCATCCGCTTCTGCTTGTAGACAATCATCCCATTCGCGCCAAACATCACATGCACGAACAGCAGCCCCGCGAGCACCGTAACGGTGATCGTGGCGATGCGCCGCCGCAAAACATATATCTGTGCCGCCAGCGGACGCACACATTCCCAACAGGAAACGGCCT
>JGI12635J15846_10005800_pt1 | contig 10638 bp, 12 predicted proteins | sample BlaSpr_A8_OM2_M2_FD_15846 | JGI IMG/M metagenome (IMG submission 15846) | reverse complement strand
CAACGCTGAGCTGTAGTGCGATGACCGCTCCGCGGTCTGCTCGGATCCTGATCGAATGCGCGTAAAAGTCCTCGGCTCAGCAGCCGGGGGTGGTTTTCCCCAATGGAATTGCGCTTGTGTCAATTGCCAACGGGTAAGGGCCGGAAAATTTCACGGCCGCGCGCGAAGCCAGACCCAGCTGGCTTTTACAACCAACTCCAAAGTTTGGTTTCTACTTAGCGCTTCTCCAGACCTGCGAACGCAACTCATTGCCACGCCTGAGTTGTGTCCGAATCGCGCCTCAAGCGCTTCGGCTCGCATGGACGTTCCCACAGCCGCTGCGCCTGCGCCAGTCGAGTCCCCTATCGGGGGAGTGTTTTTGCCAAGCGCCGACATAGACTCCGTAGCGGGACTTCTTCATCTGCGAGAATTCCAGTCGTTTTTTGTTTTTGCCACGCCATCCGTGCAGTCTGCTCTTCAAAAAGAGAATCGCGTGTTTCGCGTTCTCGATCGCGCGGACCCGCCGGTAAAATGGGTGCGGCTATCCAGCAAAGGCCGGTTAGGCTGCCATCTCGAGGAAGAGTCGGGCTCCACACCGGAGTTTCTCTGCACCACCGTTCCCATGGGCGGCTGTTATCCCGATTACGTAAGCGAAGAACTTCGGCGGACACTCGTCGCCGAGGAAGCCACGTCGGCATTTGTGATTCATAAAGGTGATAAGAAAATTTTTTATGCGCCCGCAATTCCCGCGGAGACAAAAACCGCTAACGGGCATGCCGGCGCGTGGAGTTCCTGGATAGAAAATAGCGACGCATCCTTTGTCGACGGAACCTTCTGGAGCGACGACGAATTGATTAAAACCGGGCGCAGCAAGAAGACCGCTCGCCAGATCGGTCACGTGCCACTCTCCGGCCCGGGCGGAATGCTCGAGCAGTACCCCAAGAACATCAAGGGCCGCAAAATTCTGATCCATATCAACAATACCAATCCAATTCTCGACGAGGACAGCCCGCAGCATCGCGCGGTGCTGGATGCCGGTTTTGAAATGGCCTACGATGGGATGGAGCTGGAAATATGAACGCGCCCGCTAACATCCCTGCTAGCCTCCCGGTAGAAAAAAAGATGCTCCCGGAAAGTGAATTCATCGCCGGATTTCACGCCATTGGCGACGAGCGTTATCACCACCAGCATCCGTTTCATTTGTTGATGCATGAAGGCAAGCTGACGCGCGGGCAATTGCAAGCGTGGGCACTGAATCGCTACTACTACCAGAGCCATATACCATTGAAAGATGCGGCCATTCTATCGCGCAGCGACGATCCGGCATTCCGTCTGGCATGGCGCAAGCGCGTGATCGACCACGACGGCGACGGAAACAACCCCGGCGGCATTGAGAAGTGGCTGCGACTCGTGGAGGCCACTGGGCTGCCACGCCAGCAAGCGCTGCATGGCGACGGAATATTGCCGGCAACGCGATTCGCGGTGCAGGCCTACGTAAATTTTGTGAGCACGCATTCACTGCTCGAAGCGGTGGCTTCTTCGCTCACCGAGCTGTTCTCGCACAAGTTGATTAGCTTGCGAGTCGATCGCATGCGCCAACATTATCCGTGGCTGACCGGCGGGCTGGATTATTTCAACGCGCGCTTGACGCAGGCTCCAGAAGATGCGGAGTTTGCACTGGCGTGGGCGTTGAAGAACGCGCGAACGCCCGAGCAGCAGGAGAAAGCGTACGCCGCGCTGCGCACCAAGTGCGACATTCTGTGGGCCCAGCTCGATGCATTGTATTTTGCGTATGTGGAACCCGGCTGGCCGCCACCGGGAGCTTTTAAACCCAGCGACAAATGATTATATCGTCAAAAACCATTTATGACTCCCGATTTAAATAGCCGTCCGCAATTGGCGGTAGGGTGCAGGCTGAACGACGCCAAGCAGCAGCCGCGCGTTTTGCTGATGCCGGAAAAGGCCCTGCGACTGCTCGGGCCGAGTCTCGAAATTGTGGAACGCTGCGATGGCCAACACACCGTGCGCGACATAATTATGGAATTACAGAGGATTTACGACAAGGCCGAACCGCAAAAAGTACAAAGCGACATCCTCGGATATTTGTCTTTGCTCAACGATCAGCGGGCGTTGGATTTTGTGGCTGCCGATGGTCCTGCGGGCAATGGCGCAAGCTAGCGGTCGAAACTTAATCCGTCCGTTGCAATTTGTTCAGTTGGCAGGGACTTCTGTCCGTGCATTCAGTCCATTCACAAATCGGCTTTCGCCGCTGATGCCGGGCTCGTGACGCTCCGACGTCACGAGCGGCGAGTCAATCAGATATCATCTAAATATAAAATGAATAGCCCCGTTTCTACGCCTCTCGCTTTAATCGCCGAGCTTACGCACCGGTGCCCGCTGCACTGCGTCTACTGTTCGAATCCCCTGGAGTTGAATGCCCGCACCAATGAGCTTTCCACCGACGCATGGCGCAAGGTTTTTATTCAGGCTGGGGAACTGGGCATCTTACAGGCAGACTTCACCGGCGGTGAACCGCTGGCCCGTCCGGACATCGTGGAACTGGTGAGCGCGGCACGCGCCGCCGGCCTGTACGTGAACCTCATTACCTCGGGATTGCCGCTCGATGAAGCACGGCTGGAAAAATTGGTCGCGGCGGGATTGGACCATTTCCAACTCAGCTTTCAGGGCGCGCGGCCCGAAATCGCCAGCGAAATTTCCGGTACTACTACGCACGCGCAAAAATTGCGCGTGCTTGAGTGGCTGCGAGGCTACCGCGTGGCGGTGACGCTCAATTTTGTGATCCACCGCCGCAACATGGATCAGCTACCGGAAATGCTGGCTATTGCGGAGGCTTCCTGCGCAACGCGAGTGGAGTTTGCCAACGTACAGTATTACGGCTGGGCTTTTGCCAACCGGGAAAATCTGCTACCCACGCGCGAGCAACTCGATTCCTCGCTGGAAATATTGAAGCAGGCGCAGGAGCGGCTACGCGGCAAGATGCGCATCGAGTACGTGGTGCCCGACTATTACGCGAAATTTCCTAAGGCGTGCATGGGCGGCTGGGGACGCAAACTGATGCTGGTCGTGCCGAGCGGCGATGTTTTGCCGTGTCACGCGGCGCGCGTGATCCCGGAGCTCACATTTGAAAATGTAAAAGACCGCAGCCTGCGCGAAATCTGGGAATCCTCCGCCGCATTCCAAAAGTTTCGGGGCCAAGAGTGGATGCAGGAACCCTGCCGGAGTTGCAACCGCCGCGAAGTCGATTTTGGCGGGTGCCGATGCCAAACCCTATTGCTGGTAAATGATGCTGCAGCCACCGATCCGGTCTGCTCGCTGTCACCCAACAGAAGCAAAGTGGATGCGGTACTAGAACGGGTTGCCAACATTCCGCGCACAGCGATCACAGCGGACGTAAAACCAGCATGGGTGTACCGGTCGAATCCGGCATAGATTATGGAAACGTGCCTAAGATGGGCACTTTGTGTACGTAAAATGGTAAATACAATTCCGGCGATGCCGATAGCCGAGGACGGGGACCGCTAGAGAAGAAGCCTTAACCCAGATTCTCCCACACGGCGTTTTCGAGCGGTTTTTTCTTGCGACGACGCATCAGGCCAAACACTGCCAAACCTAGACCCACAAACAAACCCGTTGCCGGCTCCGCCGCGGGGACCGTAACGGTATACGACCCGGCAGCGAAGCTCCAGCCTGTGCCCTTTTCAAAATCTTTGCGCACAAAACTGGCATCCAGGCCGCAATTGCAGGAGTTGATGGCCCGATCCCAGCCGTATCCGCTAGGAACACCGAAGTCGATGCCTCTCGTATTACTGACGGTATTGCCCTGGTAGGTCGAGACACTGTCTGCCGACGCCGCGCCGCCAAGCATTAACGTGAAGACCATACCGAGTACTATTTTCAATTCAAATCTTGTATTCATCCTGATGGCCGCTTTCCCGGAAAAATTCCTTTGGTATCGTGTACTCTGACCGGGCAAGGTCATGAAATGGTGTGCACTTTGGTGACCGTTTTGGGATTTCTCCCGCAGACTCAGTGAGGACGGGTGTACGCTTTTAGTTATTGAAAGTACAGCGGATCTGGTATGGTCGCGGTTTCAATCGAACCCCCAAATCTAAACGGGTTCAGGAGCGTGATTGCCGACATGAATTTGCGCGCTAATGTACCCGTCTTCCTCAAAAAACTGATATGGGAGAGCAAGTACGGCATCCAGAATTACTCGCTACCTGTGGCACCTGGCGATGCAGTCTCTCACTTAGCACGGCTGCCAAAGCATACCCGTATCCTTGAGCTCGGTTGTGGTGGAGGTTCTCTCTTGAAGGCTCTCCGTCAGACTGGCTGGCAAGGACACTATTGCGGCGTCGATATCTCTGAAGCTGCAATTCGGGGAGCCTCCGAAATTGAAAAGGGCGTTAATTCCTCGTGGATCGTCTCCGATATTGAGTCTTTCGATTCCAATCTAAGGTGGGATGCCATCGCCCTGATTGAAGCCATTTATTACGTAAAAATCGACCAGGTGGCCGAGGTCTTAAACCGTGCGATGGGCATGCTGAATCGCGGAGGATACTTGCTCCTGCGGATCCATGATTTTTCGAAGCACCACAAGTATGTTGATGCGATCCAGGGTCTCGGTTCGCGCGTGGAGCACACTGGCGCTCTCCTGGTGATCTTTCCACCGAAAAAAGGTCCACTCGCCACTGCAGCCCGCTAAGCTGCCGAGGTTGGCGAAACTTGCGTGGCCTGCGAGCGTAAACGTAAAACCACTCGGAACAAGAAAACCAGGCTGCCGACGACAACAAGTGTGCCGAAGATCGTAAGCGTGTAGGGCGCGCCGATGTGTTTGGCTACGCCGCCGGCGATCAACGATCCAATCGGCTGCACGCCCATGAACATGGTCGCGTATACGGCCATAACCCGGCCGCGCAGTTCATCGGGCACACGGCTTTGCACGATGGTATTGGTGGCGGCCATTTGTACCGTGGCGGCGAAGCCGACGAACAGTAAAACTGTGGCAGAGAACCAGAACACCGTGGACTGTGAAAAAAGCACCAGGCAAACTCCACAAACCAGCGAAGTGCCCGCAATCCAGCGCGCCAGCCCCTTGTAGCTAGTACGGCCCGCGAAATATAGCGCGCCCAGGACTGCTCCAATTCCGGCAGTGCTCATCAGCAATCCAAAACCTTTGGCGCCACGATGCAGAACTTCGCTCGCAAAAATCGGCAGGAAAACCGAGTATTGCAGACCCAGAAGACTTAAGAGACTGAGCAGCAATAAAACTGAACGCACCGGCATATCACTCATCGCAAACCGGAAGCCCTGGATAAAATTCTGAAAGGGCGAACCCTCTGGAGGCTTTACCGTCATTTTCGGTATACGCATGGCCAGCAGCGCGGCGAGCACCGCGAGGAAGCTGATGCCGTTCAACAGGAAACACCACGCCGGTCCTTTCCAGGCCAGCGCGAAGCCTGCCACCGCGGGACCCACCACGCGAGCGCCATTGAAGATGGAAGAGTTCAGAGCGATTGCGTTGGGCAGGTCGTCCTTAACGACCATTTGCACCAGAAATGCCTGGCGGATGGGCACGTCAAAGGCGTTGACTATTCCGACTAGAAAAGCGATGAGAATCAACTCCCATACTTTTATAGCTTCGGCAAAGGTCAGAGCCGCGAGAGCGAAAGCCAGCAACATTGATACCGCCTGGGTGGCGATGACCCCGTAATGACGGTTATAGCGATCGCCGACATAGCCGCCGATAGAGGCGAGAAATAGAATGGGCACCTGGTTGGCAAATCCAAATACGCCTAATAGCGCCGCCGACCCGGTCATTTTGTAGACCAGCCATAACTGCGCGGTCGTCTGCATCCACGTGCCGATGAGTGAAATAAGCTGGCCGCCGATGAAGAGTTGAAAGTTGCGGTGCTGCAAGGCGCGGAAGCGCGTAGACACTAGCGGAAAATTCCTCTCCAGTTCGATGCGTGGGTCGACGGCGTGTCACGCAACGCGTCACTAGTAGTGTAACGGAGGATTGTTCGCGGAGGGTTGAAGCGCGAACCTGGACACCGAATTTACATCGCGAATTTATCCGATGCGCGGGTGCCCGACTACGTAGGGCATTATGGCGTGTCGGAAGGGAGCGCTCCCCCCTTGACAGTCTAGGAGAGCGGATTTATATTCCTAGGTCATCTAGGAGAGATTGCTTTCGTGGATAAGCAACTGGACGTTCTGCAAGGCACGCTGGACATGTTGATCTTGAAGGCCGTTTCCCTTGGACCCTTGCACGGCTACGGCACCCTGCTGCGCATCCAGCAGGTTTCGAAAGATCGTCTGGAGATCCAGCAGGGCTCACTTTATCCCGCGCTGTATCGCCTGGAACACCAGGGCTGGCTCACCAGTGAGTGGGGCGAGTCGGAAAACAACCGTAAGGCCAAGTATTACCGTCTCACCGCGGGCGGAAAGCGAAGGCTTCAGAGCGAAGCCGAAAAGTGGAACCGCATGACAGAGGTCATCGCTGGAATTCTGCAAACGACACCAGAGGAACTATGACTTACTGGAATCGCTTTCGCTCTTGGCTACGCGGAACTCTGCGACGCTCTCGTGTGGAGAGCGAGATGGATGCGGAACTGCATTTCCACATTGAAGCGTATGCCGAAGATTTGATCCGGAGCGACGTGCCTCGCACCGAAGCAATGGGGCGAGCACGCATGGAGTTTGGGGGAATCGAACGAACCAAAGAGGAGTGCCGCGACGCGCGCGGCGTGAACTTCCTCGACAACCTCGTGCAGGACTTGCGCTACGGTCTGCGCATGCTGACGAAGGCGCCCGCCTTTACAGCAGTCGCTGTCTTCACGCTGGCCTTGGGCATCGGCGCCAACACCGCCATTTTCAGCCTCATTGATGTCATTTTGCTCCGCCCGCTGCCAGTTCGTGACTCTGAACATGTCTTCCTCTTGAAATGGGGAGCTCATAACGGACCCTCTTTCCAGGGATACAGTAGCTTCGGGTATTGCCACATCGACGAAGACGTAGGAGAACGAGAAGGTTGTTCATTTTCTTATCCGTTTTTCGAGCAACTTCGTTCACAGGCTGGCGTTTTCTCCAGTGTGACCGCTTTCGCCGGCAGCCCCGGACTCCACCTCGACAGAGGCGGCAATCGAACGAGAGTCAACAGCCCACTCGTTTCCGGTGAATTTTTCCAGACGCTAGGCGTCCGGGCCGCACTGGGGCGGACGCTGCGGCCGTCCGACGATGTTCCGAGCGCCGCACCCGTCACTGTCCTTAGGTACGGATATTGGCAGAGCGAGTCCGGCGCCGATCGCTCGATCGTGGGGAAGACGCTCTACCTGGATCGCATCCCCGTAACAATCGTCGGAGTAGCCGAACCAAACTTCAGCGACCTGATTCCCGGACAGACGTGGGATATGTGGCTGCCGCTAGCACTCTCTTCGCGCGTGAAGCCTCACTGGTCTGGTAGTGGCCTGGATGACAATACCTCGGCCTGGCTAACCATTGTCGGCCGGCTAAAGCCAGGAGTTTCTCTCGCGCAGGCCCAAGCGGCAGTAAGCCTCTTTTTCAGGAACGAAATGCTTCATGGAGCGAAGCCTCGGTCCAAAGAGGCTGACAATCCCCGCATCTCTCTCCTGCCCGTGCAACAAGGCATTGTCGGGAATCGTTGGATGTACCAGAAACCTTTCTACATTCTAATGATCGCGGTCGGTATCGTTCTATTGATCGCTTGCTCGAACGTTGGCGGATTGATGCTGGCGCGTACGGCATCGCGGCAGAAGGAAATAGCCGTCAGGCTCGCGTTGGGCGCGGGCCGCGCCCGCGTTATGCGTCAGTTTTTGACGGAGAGCGTTCTGCTCTCTTTAGCCGGTGGAGCGATCGGAGTTTTCCTTGCGTACTGGTCACTCGCGGCGCTCCGATTCAGCGAGTGGCTCGGGTCGATTCGTGATTTCGCGGTCAAGCCGGACGTCCAGATCTTGGTCTTCACGGTTTTGGTGTCGGTCCTGGCCGGGATCCTTCCGGGCCTGGCGCCGGCATTTCGCGGCACGCGCGTGGACTTGTCACCCACGCTTAAGGAAAGTGCACCGACTCTTCCAAATATTTCGCAGCATGGCCGGCGATTCAATCTCGGCAGCGCGCTTGTGGTCGCGCAGGTGACGCTCTCCATGCTCGTGCTGGCTGGAGTAGGCTTGCTGGTGCGAACACTGGTGAACCTGAAGAGCATCGATCCAGGGTTTGACACGCGCAACCTGCTGCTCGTTGGAATCGACCTCAAGGAGAACGAGTATAGCGATCAGCAGACGCAGAACTTATATCGCGAGATCCAAAGCCGGTTCAGTTCGCTTCCCGGCGTGACCAATGTGAGCTATTCGTCGAGCGTTCTTGTGGCCGGAAGTCTGTCGAGCGGCAGCACCCGTCTTGAGGGCGAAAAGGAATCCGTACACATAAACGAGCTTTCGGTGGGGCCACGGTTTTTTGAGACGATGCGCATCCCGGTGGTTGCGGGACGCGCCCTCGCGGCGCCCGATTTCGAGTCCACGCGCAAAGTAGCTGTCGTTAATCAAGAGTTCGTCCGCCGATATGTTTGCGAGCTACATCCCCGCGCGGAGGGCGACGCGTGTCGACCCGCTTGCGGCCTTGCGTTACGAGTAGTTCGTGCTGCCCGTTAATTCGTTGTGTTCCGCGCTCCGATTCTCACTAGTAGGGATTATTGCTTGGCGGATCAGGGGCGCCGCCTACGTGGAGATGGCTCAGATCGCGCAGCGTAGCGCGATCTTCCGCGCTCATACCGCGAGTAAAGTTGGGGTCGTTCAGATGCTGATTGCGCGCGAACTCCGGCATGTTCTGAAGAACGCCCAGACGCTGCTCGATGGCTTTCTTTCGCTGCGGCGGCAAATTGCGCCAGGCCGGCAGCACTTCATATTTAATGTGATCGCGTTGTTGCGGCGTCATCTGCTGCCAGACGCGTTGGCGGTCGCGCATATCCTGCTGCTGTTGCGGAGACAATTGCCGAAAGCGTTGCTGATTCTCTAGCACCCGCTGTCGCTCTTCGGGACTGAGGCGTTGCTGGTTATTTCTGTAGGAATTGTAATTGTTTTGCCCGCCGCGTGAATATTGCCCGTCTCGCGAATATTGACTGTTCGGCGGGCGATTGGGATCCGATGTCTGATGATTGACCGGCGGCCGGTTGGGATCCACCGTTTGATGAACTGAATTTCGCGTAGATGGATTTGAGTTCCCGGAGCGAGCTGGAGGCCGGTCGTCGCGAGATACAGGCGCTTGTCCGCTGCTTGGCTGCTTAGGCGGTGTACTTGGCTGCCTGGGCGGTGCATTCCCTTGATGCGCCGGTTGCGGAACCGGAGCCGGCGCCGGTTGCTGTGGCGGCCTATTACTGGGATCCGGACGCTGCGCGAGACTCGAAGACGCTAAGCTCGCGCTGAGACAAAGCGCGAGCAGGCAGCCCTCGAATTTTGTCCGCAGCGCCATCCGCCTTACATATCCTGTTCAGTGGATTCATCAGCCGAAACGGGTTCTGGCAATTCCGTTAACGGTTCGAAGTTAGCCAGCACATCGTAATTCTCCAGCACCGGCAAATCCTGATCCTGCATAATCTGGGTTTCATCGCCACTGGAACTTGCCACGTTGTTGCTATCCGCCGGACGGTGGCCTACCCAAACAGTGGCCAGCAGCAACATCGAAGCGGCCACCAGCACGCGAGGCGCTGCGCCCAACCATGACCACCAGTTTTGCTTCACCGGCTCAGCGGCAATGCGCGCACGCACGCGAACGTCGAATGCAGCGGATGGCTCAATCTGCGGCAGTTCATCCAACAGGCTGCTGACGGAGCGAAATTCGTTCACGCGCACAGTGCACGCCGGGCATGCAGCAAGATGCTTCTCCATCTCGCGCTGTTCTTTTTCTTTCAAGCGGCCGTCGATATATCCGAGGAGCCGGCTTTCCATTCGAGTACAACTCATGACTGTCTTCCCTTCCGAGGCCCTTAACTTTTTGCTCGCAACGCCACGAGTGGGGCTAGTTCAACTCGCAACGTTTCATACGCCCGAAAAAGCAGCGATTTAAGCGCGCTTTCCGAGCAAGACAAAATCTTCGAAATCTCGCCGTAATCCAGATCCTGATACTTGTGCAGCAACACCGCGGCGCGCTGTTTTTCCGGAAGCTTGTCTATAGCGTGCCGGATCATGTCCCGCTGCGCCTCCTGCACCAGGTGCTCCTCGATGTTGGGATTCTTCTCCGCGACATCGAGCGGACGCTCATCGCCCTCTTCCGAATCCACTTTGACCGGAGCGTCCAGAGAGACTTCCATGCGCTGATGACGCGTGTCCCGAACCGAATTCAGCGCCAGATTCGTGGCGATCCGGAACAACCAAGTGGTGAACTTCGCGCTCGGCACGTAATCCGCTCGCGCCCGATACACCCGGATGAAAACCTCTTGTGCCAGATCCTCTGCCTGCTCCCGGTTTCGAACCATGCGGTACAGGAAATTGACCAGCGGCGTCCTATAGCGATGCAGGAGAAGCGCGAACGACTGTTCGTCGCCCGCCTTCACGTCCAGCATCAGTTGGACGTCGGTCCTGGCCATTGCCGACACACTGTATCAAACCCGTGTATTGTCAGAAAGTT
>JGI12635J15846_10005798_pt1 | contig 10640 bp, 8 predicted proteins | sample BlaSpr_A8_OM2_M2_FD_15846 | JGI IMG/M metagenome (IMG submission 15846) | reverse complement strand
GCGTGCGGCTCGGGAACTCCGGATCAGCGCTATCGGAGGCGACACAACCACAGCACCAGCGGTCTCGATCAGCATCACCGTCGTCGGTGAAGTTGCACGAGGTCGCGCCATACCGCGTTCCGGCGCTCGGCCCGGCGACCTTATATATGTCAGCGGAAAACTCGGCCGCGCGCAGCTCGGCCTCGAACTCGTGCTCGGTGGCGAAGCACGAAATCCTGGATTTCGCGCCGCGGTGCAACCGCATTTGTATCCCAAAATCCAACTCGCCCTCGGCGAATGGCTTGCCCAAAATCATCTCGCCACCGCGATGATGGATATTTCCGATGGCCTTTCTACGGACTTGACCCGGCTCTGCGCCGCGAGCAGCGGCGGCGCCCGGGTCTGGGCCAACAAGATTCCCTGCGTGATCATCCCTCAGGCCGCTGCGGCCAAGCTTGCCAAACGTAAACTCGATCCTCTGCAAATGGCCCTGCACGGCGGGGACGATTACGAATTGCTCTTTACGGTCTCACCTCGCGACGAAAAGAAGATTCGGCAAGCCCCCCATCATTCGCATTTGGTAGCGATCGGCGAAATTACCCGCAATCGCAAATTGCAGTTGGTCGATGCGGGCAGAAGACTGCCATTGAAACCACTGGGGTGGGATCCTTTCTGAATTTCAATTGTTCAGCAATTCGCTAACTCTCGGTGCAAGTCTCTACGAAGGTGGCGGCCCACCGTTTTGCGCGCCCGTATGCGTGGGGTCTGGCAATTTCGGCGCTGGCTTGGGAACCGCCGGCGTTTGCACCGGCACGGCCTTTTCCTGCAGCCCTTGTTCTGCCGCATCCGCCGGCGGCGCTGTATCCGCTACGTCGACCTGGACCTGTTTTCCAATCGCGACTTTTTCCAGCGGCAAAACATTCGGGAAATTCTCACTCGGCGTTGTCTGCGTCGCGATTTGCATGAATTGGAGCCAGATCGGTAGCGCCGCTTTCGCGCCAGTTTCCTTTTTTCCCAGAGTCACGCGCTTGTCGTCGTTCCCCACCCACACGCCCGCGGTAAGTTGCGGCGTGAATCCGATGTACCACGCATCCGTAAAATCGTTGGTCGTCCCAGTCTTCCCTGCCGACGGCCTGCCCAGTTCCTTCGCGCGCACGCCGGTTCCGAACTGCACCACTTCTTCCAGCATCGCCACCATGGTTCGCGCCGTCTCCGGCGGAATCACGTCGGTCACTTTCGGCCGCGGCTCTTCCAATACGGCGCCGTCGTATGACGTCACCCGCTTAATGTAATGCGGCTCGATATGAATTCCGTCATCCGGGAACACCGTGAACGCCGACACGTGCTCCATCAAAGTCAGGTCCGCCGCGCCCAGCGCCAGAGGCAGATACGGCGGCAGCGGGCTCTCGATTCCAAATTTCCGCGCCAGATCGATTACGTTCTGCACCCCGACGTGTTCCAGCAGCCTCACCGCCGGCACATTGCGCGAATCCGCCAGCGCCCGACGCAACGTGATTCGTCCTTCGAATTTATTGTCGTAGTTGCGCGGTGAATAATTCTGCCCGCCGCTGCGGAACGAGACTGGCTCGTCCACCACCACGTCGAAAGGAGTCAGCCCCGTCTCCAGCGCTTGCGCGTACACATATACCTTGAACGAGCTTCCGGTCTGCCGCAGCGCCTGCGTCGCGCGATTGAATTTCGACGTCTCGAAATCGTATCCGCCCACCATCGCCTTAATGTCGCCTGTGGGATTATCGATCGCCAGCAGCGCCGCTTGCGCCTCTGGAACCTGGTCCAACTCCGCTCGAATCGTGATCCCCGAAACTTCTTTCACCGCCAGGCACACCAGGTCGCCCGCCTTCAAAAATTGCTCCGGAGATTTGTGGCCGGTCCAGGCAAAGTCCGCGGGAGTAAGCATGGCGCGGTACTGTCCAACTTTCACCGACGCGAAAGTCGGCGCGACGCTGGTAATCAAGCCGGTAACGTAATCGCCTTTTTGAACCGTGCCGCGCCAATCGTCATTCTGATATTTCTCCAGCGGCCCCAGATTCTGCTGCAGGATGTTCGGCAGATTTCCGCGCCATCCGTGCCGCCGATCGTAAGAATGTAGCCCATCGCGCACCGCTAAATCTGCGGCCCTCTGCATCCCAATATTCAAGGTTGTGTACACACGCAGTCCTTGCTCATGTACCGCGGCCGTGCCGTAGGTATGCTCCAAATACTCGCGCACCTCTTCGATAAAATACGGCGCCAGATCGTTGCGCAACGACGCGAGCTTCAATCCCAGAGGCTCCGCAGCGGCTGCTTCTGCCTGCGCCCGCGTAATTTTTCCTTCGTGCCGCATCAACGACAAAACGAGGTTCCTCCGCGTTTTGGCCCGTTCCGGATGATTCACCGGGGCATAGATCGGTCCGCGAATAATCGCGGCCAGCGTCGCGGCCTGGCTCAGCGTCAGCCGCTCGATCGGCGTGCTGAAATAATATTCGGACGCCGCCTCGAACCCGTAGTTGCCCGAACCCAGATAAATCTGGTTCGAGTACATCGTGAAAATCTGTTCTTTGGTGTAATGCCGCTCGATCTGTATCGCCAGCAGCGTTTCCTGGATTTTTCGTTGCGCGCTGCGGTCGGAGCGATTCAAAAACAATCCCCCGGCCAGCTGCATGGTCAACGTGCTCGCGCCCTCGGCCAGCCGGTGCTTGGCAATGTCATGCCACGCCGCTTCCAGCACGCGCGGAATATCCACGCCCCAATGTTCCTCGAAGTGCTGGTCTTCCGTGGTCAGCACCGCGTCTTTCAGGACTTTGGGGATTTGCTGGTAAGTGACCAGAATTCTTCGCTGCAGCGCGAACGTGCCGATCGATTGTCCATCGTCGGCGTACAGTTCGGTGACTACGTTGGGGCGGTAATCTTGCAGCGCGCGGATTTCCGGCAGGTCGCTGCTGTACACGAACAGCAGCCCCACTGCCGCGCCCACCGCGATCGCGCAAACCAGCAAAAAAGTGAAGGCCAGGCGGCCAAACACCGTGTCGCCGGTGATCTTCATCGTCGCGCGATAAAATCGTTCCATTGCCCCGTCATTCTATCGCATACCAATCGACGCAAACCGCGCGTGTTGCGTCCGTGTTCTCAAACTGGTCGCAAAAACCATCGAGGAATTTCCCGCCACCGGTCACGTTACTGCGCTATTATTTGGCCGCAAACCGAAACCGAGGACGCCGCCGAAACATGGAAGCCGATCCAATTCTCTTTCGCGATTTAACCTACGTTTTCGTCGCCGCCATCGCCGGCGGCCTGCTGGCCTGGCGGCTCAAGCTTCCGTTGATCCTGGGCTTCGTCCTCGGCGGCATCCTGATCAGCCCGTTTACTCCCGGCATCAAGATTTCCGATCATCACGCCTTCGAAGTTTTCGCCGAAGTCGGCGTGGTCCTGCTGATGTTTTCCATCGGCGTGGAATTTTCCATCCCGGACCTGATGCGGGTGAAGTGGATCGCTCTCGGTGGCGGCACACTAGGAATTTTGCTCTCGTTGGCCATCGCGCTTGGCGCTTCCTGGCTTGCTGGTTGGACCATGATTCAAGGCCTCGTTATGGGCGCGACCATCTCAGTCGCCAGCACCATGGTCCTCGCCCGCCTGCTCGCCGACCGCGACGCCATGGGCACCAATTACGGCCGGGTGATGATTGGTATTACCCTGGTCGAGGACGTCGCGGTGGTCTTCATGACCATCGTCATTCCGATCTTTAGCGGCCCGGCCGAAGGACGTTTGAAGACGGCGGCTTGGACCCTCGGCAAAGCCACCTTGCTTCTGATACCGCTCGCGTTTCTGGCGATGACCGTGGTCCCGCGCGTCCTGCGCCGCGTTTCGCGCACCAAAGACCCGGAGCTTTTGTTGCTCGTCGCTATCGCGATCTGCCTGGTCTCCGCCAGCGTGGCCCAAGCCTGTGGATTCTCCGTGGCTCTCGGCGCGTTCCTCGCCGGTCTCGCCATCAGCGGCGCGGATGACCTGCATCACGCGCACACCACGCTAATTCCGCTCCGCGACGCCTTCGTCGCCTTGTTTTTTGTTTCGCTCGGAACTCTGGTGGTGCCGCAGGTCATCGTCGATCACCTGCCGTTGCTCGGAGTGATGCTGGCCCTGATCATCTTCGGCAAATTCGCCATCTGGTTCGGCGTCATGAAACTCTTCCGGTATTCCACCTGGACATCGATTGCAGTGGCGGTCGGCCTGACTCAAATCGGCGAGCTGTCCTTCATCCTGGTGCAAGTCGCGCGAAAAGCGAACCTCGTCGGCGACGAAGTATTTACCACCACGCTGGCCGCGTCACTCCTCTCCATATTCATCAACGTGCTTCTGGTCCGCGTAGTATTTAAGTGGATCCAACCGAAGCTCGACGCCGAGCATGCCGCAACTCCAGTCGCCCCAAAGCCTGCCCCGGCTCATTGAGAAAATCGCTGCACAAAAAAAGGGCGGCAAACTTCGCCGCCCTGATCGTTTCTACTTTCGGAAAAAAGTGATTTCTGTTTGACTATCCCAACGCCGCTTGCGCGGCGGCGACGCTGTCGTAGCACTTGATCAGGGTGCCCACTTGGGTCATATCGATGAGTGTCTTCACCGGCGTGTTCGCTCCCGCGACCGCCAACTTGCGCTGGGTTCGCTGCGCCGCTACATACGCCCCGACCAGCGCGCCGAGCCCCGCCGAATCCATGTAGGGAACGCCGCTAAAGTCCAAAATAACCTGCTGCGCCGTTTCTTCACGCGTAGCCTCTTGGAACGCGAAAACCGAATGAATCGTCAATGACCCAGTCAGTTTCAAAATCTTCTGCCCGGCCCGGTTGCCGTCACTCGAAACAATCTGCAGCGTGTCGTTCGCCATGGCCGCCGATTTTAGCGAAATACCCGCCACGCCATTGTTAATATTTGGTTACATCGCTGCCCGGAACCTTGTTATTTCACAAGTTACGCCGGTCAGCCGTGCTGCCAGGCTCTCACAGCACAATCGCATCCGCTTCAATTTCCAGCAGCATCTCCGGCGCGATCAGGCTCTTCACTTCGACCATCGACGTCGCCGGCCGGATGCTTCCGAACACCTCGCCATGCGCCCGCCCAATTTCCCTCCACTGCGCGATATTCGTCACAAAAATCCGCGTCCGCACCACGTCGCCCATTTTTGCGCCGGCCTTGCTGAGCGCCGACTCGATATTTTTCAAAATTTGCACGGTCTGCCCATAGGGATCCCCCACCGCCACAATGGCCCCGCTGGCATCGAACGCCGTCGTTCCCGAAACGGATATATAAGGTCCCACGCGCACCGCCCGCGAGTACCCCACCTGCGGCTCAAACGGCGATCCCGAAGAAATATTCAGCCTCTCCTGCATCTCGGCCTCCCCTACGAATCGAATCTCGCGCGCAACTCGGCTGGCATCACCGGACACAAATCTTCCCGCCGCCCAAAAACGCGAAACCGCACGCGTGCCACGAAATCATAAACAAAATCGCGCAACCCTCGCGGCACGACACCCAGCACCACCGCCACAACCGTCCAAGCTCCGCCCAGCCGCCGCAGAATATGTAAGAACGCCTCGGATCGCACCAGCAGCCGCCCATCTGCGGTTAGCACCACCACGCTGTCCGGCAGCGTCTTCCGCTGTTCAGCGGCCACCAGCCGTTGAAAGGTTTCGCCCTGCAGCGGCGCAAACCGAAACAATTTGCCTTCGCGGTCTTCAGCCAAAACAAAACGAACTGCTCGATGACAGAGCCCGCAGTGTCCATCGTAAAACATCAGATCGAGCCTATTTGCGTCGCTCACAACCGGCCGTGATCTCCCGTGCCTACAAATTTGGCGCCGTCAAAAAAAGCATAGCACGCCGGGCACTGAGCCTTTTACCGCCGCGCTTGCGCTGGCCCGCCAGTCACCGAAACTTCCCAGCCCTTCGCCCTTGCCTCATTTTGCCAATTTCTCTACTCTTGATTGTTCCCACTCGCGCATCAGCAGGAGCGAACACGCCCACATGAAGTGCAACAACATTCTCGAAGCGATCGGCCACACGCCGATCATTCGCCTGAATAAACTGGCCAAAGGCTTTCCCGCCGAAGTCTGGGTCAAGGCCGACTACATGAATCCCGGCGGCTCGGTGAAAGACCGCATCGGCCTGTGGATGATCGATGAAGCCGAACGTACCGGCAAACTGAAACCCGGCGGCACCATCATCGAAGGAACTTCCGGCAACACCGGCATGGGACTCGCGCTGGTCGCCTGCGTGCGCGGCTATAAAGTCGTCTTCACCATCACCGACAAGCAATCGCGCGAAAAAATTGATCTGCTCAAAGCGTTCGGCGCCGAAGTAATCGTTTGCCCCACCGCCGTCGAACCCGAAGATCCCCGCAGCTATTACTCCGTGGCCGCAAAACTCGCCCGCGAAATTCCAAATTCTTTTTACCCCAATCAGTATGAAAATCCGGCGAACCCCGACGCGCATTACCACACCACTGGCCCCGAAATCTGGAAAGACGCTGAAGGCAAAATCACTCACTTCATTTGCGGCGTGGGCACCGGCGGCACCATCTCCGGCGTGGGAAAATATCTCAAGGAACAAAATCCCAACGTCAAAATCATCGGCGTCGATCCGGTCGGCTCGCTGTATTACGAAGCATTCAAAACCGGCAAGACCGGCAAAGCTCTGACCTACGTGGTCGAAGGCATCGGCGAAGATTTTTTTCCCGGCACCATGAACATGAAAATCCTCGACGACGTCTACCAGGTGAACGACGAAGAATGTTTCGTCTGGGCCCGNCGGCTCGCCAAACAGGAAGCCATCTTCACCGGCGGTTCCGGCGGCGGCTGCATTTCTGCTGCGCTGAAGCTGGCCAAGACCTGCAAACCGGGCGACATGATCGTCGCCTTCATGCCTGATTCCGGCTCGCGTTACATGTCGAAGGTTTACAACGACGGCTGGATGCAGGAGCACAGCTACACCGACGCTGAAGTCGCGCTATCCGCCGCCGACGTCATCCGCGTCAAACGTCAGAATGGCAAAACCCGCGACATGATTGTCGTCGGTCCTTATCAAACGGTATTTCACGCGCTGCAGACCATGCAGCAGCAGGACATTTCGCAGCTTCCGGTTTTCGAAGAAGGAAAATCGATCGGCTCGGTATTTGAAGATCAAATTCTGAATCTGGCGCTGCAGGGGAAAGATCTCCGCAAACTCGTCATTCGCGAAGTCATGGGCAACCCGCTTCCGCAAGTCCCGGCGAATTCACCCATCGAGCGCGTCACCTACATTCTCAGCCACGACAGTCCCGCCGTTTTCGTGGAAATGCCCGACGCCAAACTCGAAGTGCTGACCAAGTTTGACTTGATGGACACCATCGCCGGTCTGGCCACGCAAAAACGCTGAGGCGCATACCTCGCAATTACACTTTTGATGCCTCGTCCTCCGCGACAACGTCCTTGAAATCGGCACGTCACTCTTCAATCTTGGCGAGGTAGCGGTCGGATAACGCCCGGCATGGCATCGTGGGAGAAAGTCGCCCGGATGATATAATGGGTGACTTTTGATACGGCCTTCTTAACTGTGCGGGCCGGGTGCATTTCAGATCGAATCGAGGCGAGCTAACCGGACATGCGGATTGAAGATTTCAACGAGCGCCTGGCCCAAAAAATCCTGGTCACCGACGGCGCCATGGGTTCCCTGCTCTACGAAACCGTCGGACCCCAGCGCTGCGTCGACGAACTGAATTCCACGCACGCCGAAGCCGTGTTTCACGTGCACCAGACCTACATTGAAGCTGGCGCACAGATCATCGAGACCAATACCTTTGGCGCCAACCGCAACAAGCTGGCCCAATTCGGCATGGCCGAACGCGTGGCCGAATTGAACCATCGCGCCGTAAAAATTGCGCGCGAAGCACGCGAAGCCGCCAAACACGAAGTCCTCATCGCCGGCTCCATCGGCCCGCTGGGAATTCAGCAGCACGTGCGCAACCTGCCGCCCGACGAAATCGTGGCCATTTTCAAGGAGCAGGCCGCAGCGCTCGAAGAACGCGGCGTCGATCTTTTCGTCCTCGAAACCTTCAGCGACCTCGATGAACTTGCGGCCGCGGTCGACGCAATCCGTTCGTTTTCCCGGCTCCCCATCGTCGCCCAGCTCACCTATTCCGATGAAGGCACCACGTTCGGCGGCACTCGCCCCCAAGACGCTTGGGAAAAACTAAAAGAGAAAAATATTCAAGCCATCGGCGCGAATTGCACCATCGGTCCGCAGCTTCTTCTGCCGGTTTTGCAGAGTCTCGCCGCCAACGCCACGATTCCCTTGTCCGCCATGCCCAACGCCGGATTCCCCAAACGTATCGGCGATCGCACGGTCTACCCGCGATCCTCTCCGGAATATTTCGCGCTTTTCGCCAAAGAAGCGGCCCAAATCGGAGCGCGCATTCTCGGCGGCTGCTGCGGCACCACGCCGGATCACATCCACGCCATGGCTGAGGCCGTGAAAAAGATTACTCCCGCATCTTCTGGCGCCCGGGGCGCCCGGGCGGTCACCGAAACCGTGGAAGTCGCCGATCCCGCCGAGCGCCTGCGTCGCGCGGTAGCTCGCGAGCCGGAAAGCAAACTCTGGAAAAGAATTCAGGCCGGAAAATTTGTCACCTCGGTAGAAGTCGATCCGCCGAAAGGCGTCTCTATCGAGCGTATCCTCGATCAAGTCACTCGGGTCATGGCCCATTCCGAAGTCGACTCCATCGACATCAACAGCGGCACCCTCGCGCGCGTCGGCATGGATGCCATGGTCCTGGCCGGAGCGCTCGAAGCCCACGGCTTCGAAACCATCCCGCACGTCACCACCCGCGACGCCAACATCATCGGCCTCCAGGCCATGCTGCTCGGCGCCTGGGCCGTCGGCGGCGTCCGGAATATTCTCGCGATCACTGGCGATCCTCCTTCGCTCGGCGATCATCCCGAAACCAGCGGAGTCTACGAAGTCGATTCCATCGGCTTGGTGAAAGTTTTATCGCGACTGAATCAAGGCACCGACTGGGCTGGAAAAAGTCTCGGCGGCGCAACCAACTTCACCATCGGCGTCGCCGTAAATCCCGTCGCTGAAAATATCGATGAAGAACTCCGCCGCTTCGAGGAAAAAGTTGCTGCTGGCGCGCACTTCGCCATGACCCAGCCGATTTTTGATCCGGAACACTGGAGGCTGTTTTTGAAACGCCTGGGCGGAAAATCACCCATCCCGATCATCGTCGGCCTCTGGCCGCTGACCAGCTACAAACAAGCCTTGCGGCTGAATAACGAAGTCCCCGGAATCGTCATCCCCGAAGCCACGCTGCACGAAATGGATAAAGCCGGTGAAGCGGCGCGCGAGCGCGGGTTTGTGCTCGCCCGTCGCATGCTCGAATGGGCCCACGGCGCCCGCAGCGAAAGCATCGCCGGTGCGTATTTGATTGCGCCCTTCAAACGCTACGAAGAAATTCTGGAATTGTTTAAGTAGGCGAAACTCTCTAGAAAAACCAAAAGCGTTTGCGCTTCCGCGTGGAAGTCCCGCCCGGTGCGAGGCCGATGTCCTCATCCAGTTCCGGGACCCACGGCAGCGACTTCCCGTCGAACGCGGCACGCGGGTTGTCGACCAGCAGCGCCTGGGCCACATCCGCGCCCCACGTTTTCGTCACCCGATCGAACGTCTCTTTCAGCTTCAGCGGCCTGGTCGTCACGTTGTGCGCATCGCTCGCCAAAAAATGCACCGCGTTGAGCCCGATCCACTGCTCCGCCGTCTCTTGCGCCGGTTTTCCGAACTTTCCAGATAGCGATTGCGCCGTTACTTGCGCGTAGCATCCCTGTCGCAGCCAGCGAAAGAACCTTTCCGGCTTCGAGCGAATCAGCGGGTTGCGTTCCGGATGCGTAATGATCGGCCAGATTCCCGCCAGGTGCAATTCGTGCAGCGTCTGGTCCGTTGAGGGCGGAATGGAATAGTCGGCAAACTCTACCAGCAGATACTTTTTCTGGTTTAACGTGTACCGGGTTGGTGAGTGCCGGATCTCCTGCAAATTCTCGTAGCTCAGATGAAAATCGCAGCCCGTAGCAATCGTTAGCCGCCCCTCGAACCGCGCCTGCAGCTCGTCCCGCCGCTTCTGTACCAATTCGGGAACAAAAGGGTACTTAGGATGTGCGTGCGGTGTGCCGATAACGTGTGTGACGCCATCCGCTATGGCCATTTCTCCCATCTCGACCGACATTTCGAGCGATTCGGACCCGTCGTCAAGCTCGGGAAGTATGTGGCAATGAATGTCGATCATTGCGAACGAGGATAGCGCACGAGCAAAAAGATGACAACGAAGAGGCTCGAGCGTAGTGGCAAAAAAACTGAAGCCTTGCGCGCCAAAGAACAATTTGCCAACCTCGCCCAAATTCGGACCTATGCCAAATTCAGCAGCCGCATTCGCAGAATTGGCGAACGGCTGCGCGCCTTTGTCGAAAGCGAGATCGCCCGCAATAATCAGCTCTCCGTGTACGGCGCATCCACCAAAGGCAACACGCTCCTGCAAGTCTTTAGGCTCGACCGCAGCCTGATTCGTTCCGCGGCGGAGCGCAACCCTGAAAAATGGGGCCGCTTTACGGTCGGCACCTGGATTCCCATAATCTCCGAAGCGGAAGCTCGCGCCCC
>JGI12635J15846_10005796_pt1 | contig 10641 bp, 11 predicted proteins | sample BlaSpr_A8_OM2_M2_FD_15846 | JGI IMG/M metagenome (IMG submission 15846) | reverse complement strand
CGTTCAACGTGACCCGTTGCGCCGAGCATTATGCCACCGCAAGTTATCATCCTTCGTGTGCCATCAGAACCTCTCGTTGGAACCGGGCAGCCGCCGCCTGCGACTTCTCTAAGAGGGCGCGGGACGCTTCTTGGACTCCTTTTCTTTGGAGAATTGAACGACCTTTCGTTGACGGCGACAATGCGTTGATCTAGCCGTTCTTTGCGAGATGGCGGGAAACGATGAGACTAGGATTGCGTTCGGTCACGATTGCCATGACAGCTCATTTTTCTGTGGGCAAAAGAGTTAGGCTCGCAGTAGACGTATCATGATACGAAAAGGCGGGCAATTAGGATTTAAGCGTCGTCCTCGGCAGCGCATGGAATCAAGCGAAAACCACGCTCAAATCAAATAAACCACTGAACTTACCACAGTCTATTTTCGCAAGGCTCTGCGATGCGTAGCAGGCCGTGGAAACCACGAGTAGAATCCCACCCTCTCCGCCAACCCTCCTTTGAAATATCACCAATGTTTATGAGGGTTCCATCACAATCGGCAAATCGTATTTCAAATCAGAACAAAATCCGAACACGGGTTTTAACCGCGCTNTCCCGGCAATCTGGCCAGTGGCTTAATTGGAGGAAAGGTTATTTCAACAAGTAGAGCGCAATAAAGAAAATGCCGCCAAGATAAAACATGGCAACATTCCACCAAAACCGTTTAGGTTCTTCGGCACGGTCCACCATACCGTAGCCGCGCTCCAAGGTTTCTCCGGTGAGCGTGAAGACCACCGCCATGAGCAATAAGACGATACCAATAAGCAGGAATCTATGTTGCTCGTCAATCAGGTACGAATAGTGGTCCATTCTCGGTGAGCGTGCCCGCCCACGATTTTCGTAGTCGCAGCACAATAGAGAGCCGGGACGCTTTCGCGGCGTTTGATGTCAACGCCGATCTTCAATAATACGTCTGACAATCCAACGCGCCTGCCAAATCGCTGATCTTATCGGCCTCAGAAAGTTATGAAGTCGCCACGACTGGGCAGTCCTGCGCATGATTCCAGATTGCTTGGCCTCTGTTTGGTATTTGTACAGGAAGTCGTCATCGTGCCCGTGAAATGCCGCCATCGGTTCAGCCTCTTGGTAGAGAGCCTACTGCCGTAGNGCCCGAGCGCAAGGCGCGCGATGGCTTCGCGGCGGGTTAGAACTTCGCTTGCGCCGCATCTCGATGGTGAGCAACATGGATCAGATTCGGCCGCAACGAATCGGAAGTATGAGACGGCGGACGGATAGGATTAGGTTTTGAACAGCTGCAAAGGCTCTTCGTTAGCGCTGATGGGTCATGATCTACAAACTTCAGCCATGCAATCTGGACCGTTTCGAGCTGTTCGTCATGCTCCATGACTTTAGCATCCACCGCTGTCAACAATGCCGTAACATAACTCGCCGCGCGCTCTTCCCATGGTTTTGCGAAAGCTAACTGGCATTGTTTCCGTGACGCGCGGATGTGTCCCGTGCTCCGGGCTGCAAAAACGGTTCACGAACGGAGACGTTGTGACAAACTTCTGATTCTCCTGGCATCGAGGATGGCGAACAGGGCTTAGCGAAGATTCATTTTCAGTTCGGCCATTCGCTCTTCGGCCGGCGAGTTTCTTTCACGAAACAAGATTCACAAACCCTGGTTCCGTCTTTCAGCGTGAAATCAACTCTTCGACTGAATTCAATCTCAGCCCCACACTTTCCACAGGATTCAGTCTGGGCTTCGCTCATTTCGACCCTCATGCGTCTCTCGCTAGCGCTTGATTCTATCAAAATGGCTTTGCACCGACTCTCGCCTCAAGATCAGCAAACCGGCCATAGCGTGTTGTATTTCGATTCGCTCTTGGCTCGAAACCTGTCCCTCAAGCGACGCACGAGCCCGAATTGCCTCTTCCGCTGCTCGAATGCGGTCGGCAAGCTGGCCTGGATCCGTTTCGAGAATCGCATCCTTGTAAAGAATCCACCATGCCGGTTTCGCTGCTCCGTCGCAACCAGGCACGGGTTTCCTCAGCGTGACCGGAGTGGTCACCGCTGGAATATCCAGCCGCTGCCATGACAAACAGCACACTGGTTAGTACTTTCGTATCCAGATCCGCCACAAGATCGACATTGATTCCAATCCCTTTTCGCGGTTGCACTCTGATTCGTTCCGCGGCATCTTTTCCCATTCATCATGTGAGCGCATCGAACATTGGATAGTTCTGAAGAATGGCCCGTTGCGCCGCAGTGCGTACAGGATGTTACGGGCCTAGGCCGCTTCACATGCACGCCAGATTCGACAGGCCTTCGCGCTTCAAGAGTCGCGTCCCGGCTCAGCCGTTGAGGATGTTGCTGTTCCATTTCGGCTCCTTAAACACTTCACGCCGCGTCATTGGCTATAAAGACTCTTCGTTAAAACCGGAGCAGGCATAAAAGCGTGCGTCGCAATTCATGCAACGATACGGGCTTACACCGATGGCACCAGGAGATATTTTTCGAGTGGGCCCTTCCGATGCGAACGAGAGGTGTCGACACTTCTGCAATTTGGACATTGTCGTTTTTCGGCCATGTTCGACGCCTCTGGCGTTACATCTCAGTTCGAGCGAACCTGCGCAGTCAGCAACGCCGTCTGAATTCGCAAGGAGCCGTGTATTGCGAGGGGGGTGCGGCAGGGTGCTAGTGAGACACTTCAACCGTACTCGCTTTCAGGTTGGATAGCTACGACAATGTTGAAACCGTTCAGCATATACCCGGGTCACAGTATCGAGAAGCGCCGGATCCCTAATAGTCTAAGGCCTTCGATACCGGCTTCGCTGGATGGACAGCTAAGATTCGATGCCATATCCTCGCGTTTGCTGCCTTTTGATACGAGACAGGAGGAGAGCAGAACGTGGGGCACGATAACAACAGGTTCTCCCGCCGACAGATCGTCGGTGGTCTTGGGGTTGGTCTCGCGGCGACAGTCATCCGTCCAACGTTCGCCGAGAATATGACGCAATCGCCGACAGCTAACCTATTGCAGGATCCAACCGTCAAGTATCCCAAACCACCTTTCAATGCACAGTCGCAGCCGTGGCCGGGCCTTGCCAGCAAGATGGATCCTCGTCCCGACCATGGCGAAACCAGTTACCGTGGCTCGGGCCGTCTCGCGGGCCGAAAAGCCCTAATCACAGGCGGTGACTCTGGAATGGGCCGTGCCGCGGCAATAGCGTACGCGCGCGAAGGCGCCGACGTCGCCATCAACTACCTGCCGGCCGAAGAACCCGACGCGCGCGAAGTCGTCAATCTCATTAAAAAGGAGGGCCGCGTTTGTGTCCCAATTCCGGGCGATCTTCGGGAGGAGGCCTTTTGCCAGCGGCTGGTGTCGGAAGCGGTTCGAGGCTTGGGCGGTCTCGATATCGTGGTGAGCAACGCGGGCAGACAACAAAGCCATGAATCCATTGCCGACATCTCGACGGATCAATTCGACTGGACCATGAAAACAAATATTTATGCGCCGTTCTGGATTTTTAAGGCGGCCCTTCCGCATCTTCCGCCAGCATCGGCGATCATCGCGACCACCTCAGTGCAAGCCTATGATCCCTCCGCGGATCTCTACGATTACGCGCTTACCAAGGCCGCGACAATGAATTTCGTCAAATCACTGGCGAAACAGCTCGGTCCAAAAGGCATTCGGGTCAATGGCGTAGCTCCGGGGCCGATTTGGACGGCTCTACAGGTGAGCGGTGGGGCAACGCAGGAAAAGCTGCAGAAATTCGGAGAGACCACCGCCCTGGGACGTCCAGGTCAACCTGCGGAACTAGGTTCAATCTATGTTCAGTTGGCGGCCAGTGACGCCAGCTTCGCAACCGGGCAAATATATGGATCCGCTGGGGGCAACGGACAACCGTAGACATTTTTCCGGCGCAGCGATCGCCCTGGCTCTCGTCGCTGAAAGTCTGAACCTCGACTCCGCGGAGCCCGGGGTAGTCCAGCAACGCCAACGATATTCTGGTCGCATCATGGACAAAGCAAAAATCATTTTGACCGTCAAAACTGAATTCCTGCGGCACACTTGGGATACGTTCTCGGACGAGTCATCGTCGGGTGCTCGCGGAGACCGGAAAGTAACCATTCAGGGCTGCCCACGATGCAGGAAACGTCTGGACAATTACGACCAATTCATGCGCCATCTCGCAAACGATGTACTACCGCCGCTCGTTGATTTGGTACTGAAGCTGAGTACAGAAGATGCTGCTACGTGAGTCTGGCTGCCGCTGCGCGGTGCCTGTCATGTCAGTCGGCCTTGGCACGCACCCACACACCCGCGCCGAGCCCGCTTCTCTACAACTGTTTATGCCGTGGTGCAGCGTTCACCACGGGGACTTCTGAACTGCGGTACACTTAATTTCCCCATTCCGCTTGATGGTCAATAAGAATCTGAATATGCCCTCGTAGTTTTCCGCGTTAATGGTCACAGACATCACCCATCGACCGGGTGTTAGTTCCCCTATAGGCGCAAGTTCAGGCTCGATGAAATTGGTTCGCGGACCGGTCCAAGTGGCCGCGTAATGCTTACCATTGTCGGTCAATGCCACAACCAGGTTCTTCGTTTGGTCTCTTTCGATATTGGTGATCGTACCTCTTTCCATCCAGGCGCCGTAATCCACCGACACCGCGAATCCATCTTCCCGTTTGTATCCAATATCAGCCACGACATTTCTTACGGTAGCGAGTGGGGACGTCGCGCCATTTTGCACATGCAACAACAGGACGTTCTTTTGTGTTGTTGGGTTCAAATCAACCGAGAATGTGCTTGCGGTCAGTTCCGGCAGCGAATCAACCAATGGAGTGAATGCCTCGGACGTGGACGCGGATTGATTTAGAGCAAGTTCAGTTGTTGTGGACGGGGTTTGCTTCTTCCAACGGACATGCCAGCTGATGATAAACGCCCATACAACGATTGTGACAGCGGCAAGGATCACGCCTATCCAATCGCTGTTTTGTGAAATCCAATTCACTTTTCGTCATTCTACGCGCCGAAAGCCATCACCGCTATGTCTCATCGGCTCGCCTGACGAACCCCTACAAAAGTTGTCCCCCGCCACGTTGTTCCTGCGTAAGTGCGGCGTCGGTGATGAAGTGTGCCAAAAGGGCTATCGCGCAAGTGAGAATGCCGAGGATCAAATGAGGAAATCAATCCATGCCGCTTCTCTCGCTGTCATCGTTTTTCGCCGCGAGCTGCGCTGCCGGCCAACGAATCGCGTAACTCGCGCGCAGCCTCTGCCGTCCCTTCCTCGTTCAAACTCCGTACTGGTACCTCTAGTGTTCGAGTACCGCAGAATCAGTACTTGGCTGCAAGCCCCGATTGCGAGTACGCTTCACCTGACATCCGAGCAATCGCGCGGCAGGCAAACGCAAGAAGTCCCGGAGTCCGGCACGTTTTTTCCTGAATTCCTTCTTGCGCGGAGCATTTCTCTGTAGCAGGATTTCCGTCACAACGCTCGGCCAGCGCCGGTCCTTTCCCCGCAGGTTCGGACGGTTGCTCGCTTCGGTGAGAGTGCTCGAAAGCTAAAAAGATTTTCGAGCAGGGGAAGTGGGAGGGCCATATGCAAAACGCCGTTCGATTTTTCGCAATCCTCGCGGGCGTTGTGATTATTTCTCTTCTCGCGGGCGCTGCCTCTGCCAATACCGCGACCGTTCGTTGTGTTGCGCAGCAGGATCAAATCTCCGTTTACGATTCCCTGCGCACCCGCGGCGTCGAAGCCAAACTGAAGTGTGGCGAAGAAGTCGAGATCATCGGGCGCGTGAGCAACTACGTAAAGATTCGCGCGCAAAATGGCGTCGAGGGCTACGTGCCCGACAATTCGTTTGCCGCGCTTCCCGCTGCGGAAAATCACGGGGGCCCGGCCGCGTACTCTGCTTCCGTCGCGGCCACACCTGCGCAAAACACGACGGCGAAAAAACAGCCCGCCAGCGAGCCGGTCTCACCGTCCGCTACCTACGCGGAAATGAGTCCTGCGACCGCTCCTCCGCCTCTGGCTGAAACTTCCGCCAAAGCGCCCGTTGCTGCGCCTGCTAGCCAGCCAGCAGTCGCAAACGCAGCTTCATCGCCGGCCGCATTGTCCGACGACGCTCCCGCTCCTCAGCCGGAGAATGACAGCGCCGATCCTGCCTGCCAAAATTATTTTTCCGCCTATGGCCTCGCGCCCAGCCAGCTGAAATGGATCGCGCAAAATCGCAAAAAACTTTTCTCCAACATTTGTCCAGCGCCCGATATTACAAAAGTTGATTTCGTGATGATCTTCACGCACGACGTGGATTTCTTCAACGTCACCATGCCCACGCCGGTTCACAAAATCGAGGGCTTCTCCGATTTCCGCGCGCTCACGCCCATCGACGCCGGCCTAACTTCCGCGTCCGATCCGGACAAGGCTCACCGACAATACGTCTGGATCTTCCGCATCGCGCCAGGGACGTTCGATCCGGAAAATTTCTCGCCGCGCCGCCGCTACCAGTTCTCCCAAGTCGAATCGGGCGCGCTGGGCTCCAAAGCCAGCCAGAAGGCAGTCGAAGACGGCTTCCGCTTCGTATCCACCGCCAACCACTGAGCTCGAACCACTAAAGACGAAACGCTGAGCGGTTTCGACACTCCGAAGACGATTAGGTCGGGCGCGCAAAATCGACGCTAAATCTCTGCTCTCTTGCCAAGGGAGCGCCGCGGCCATCGGACCGTGGCCGATGCTACTGCAACGGCATCGCAGTCTTACGGAACACCATCGCCACCACCACCTTCGCCGCAACCGGCGCGTTCCCGTAAACCGCGGCAGCAAATTTCCAGCTCTTCAACGCGCCCAACGCAGCCGCCGTCAACAGAGGAACGGCGCGGATCACCGTGACTTTGCCTATCGCGCCTCCGCCGCTCAAGTACGCGTCCAGCACCACCGCGCCTTCCACCGTAGCATCGGAAGGATAAGGCGAGTACGTCGCAGCCAGCAGCTGCGGCGGAGAAAAAGGCGCCGCCTTGGCGTCGGGCGTCTGAAACGCCTCCGCCGGGGCCAGCGGAATATTTTTCAGCTGCAAGTAGGCCGGATCAAACACCACATTCACCAGCAGCGTGGACGGAATGTGCTTGCCGTCCAAACTCGCCGCTGCGTAGGTCCAACCGTGCACAGCCACCAGCGCCGCGCTCGTCAATTCTGGAATGTCCCGCAGCACTTGCACATTCGTGATATTCCCGCCGTCGTCCAGGTTCACCGCCAGCGTCACCACTCCCGCCGCGCCCGTTGCAGCGGAATACGGAATATCGCTTGCGTACACCACGTCAGCCGCGACGAAGCCTCGCGGCCGCTGTGCGTCGGCGGACCCAGCGAGCAACAAAACGAAAAGCGAAATGCGCCACAGCCCCGCCACAATTCTCAGCACCGTTTTCATAAATCACCCTAGCCTTGCGAGCATCCTGTGAAATCACCCGCCGCCAATCATGCGCTGTAGCGTTCCGGCGTTTCACTTTTTCACGAACTCTTCTTGTTCGTTTTTCCGGATGATGTCACCGGCCCGCCGATCTTATTCAGCGTGTCCATCGCGCGCGCCTTATAAGGACTATTCAACCCGATCACTTCCGTAAGCACGACGCGCGCCTCCGGAATCCGCTGCATTTTCGCCAGTGTGAATCCCATGCGGTACTGATTCTGCGCGTAACTGAACGTATCGGATTTCAGCAGCGGGCTGGCCTGTTTGAACGCGTCAATCGCTTGCGGGTTGCGCCCCTTGTTCACATTCACTTCGCCGAGCGACGAATACGCCAGGCCCTTCTGAATCGCCACCTGTTTCTGCCACTGCTCGTCATCGACGTTGTCCGGCTTCTTCGCCTGCACCAGCAAATCCAGCGCATGCTGTGCGTAAGCCGCAGCCTTATCGAGGTGCGCCGGATCGTTGCACCAGGTATCCGCCAGTAAAATCAGCATGGAAATATCGTCCGGATTCGAAGTCAGCAAACTCTGCGCTGCTGCCGTCATTTTCGGAGCGTTTTGCGCTTGCTGATAAGAAATCGCGGTCTGCTCGCGCGCGCTCAGCGTGTAAGTGGAATCCGGAAACGTTGTGGCATAGCGTTCCAGCAGCGCCGCGCGCGCCGCAGCGTCCGTCGTCTTATAGGCAGCGTTCAGCAACGCATATTGCACGTAGCCCACGTCGCCTTCCACGGTTTTCAAAACGCCTTGCCGCTGCGCCGCCCATGTATCAGCAGGTGTGCCTTCCGGAGCCGGTGCCGCCTTGTAACGCGCCACGATCGCGGCAACCTTCTGCCCGGCATCGAAGAGTTTCGCGGTGTCGCCTTGTTCCTCCGCCGCGTGCACCATGATTACAGCTGTGGAAAAGTTATCAGGATCGAGCGCCAGCACTTTGTCGCCGTACTCGTACACTTTCGCGTAATTCTTTTGCGCCAAGTACGATTGCACGTACAGTTGATCGCCCAGCAGCTCCATGTCGCCCTTGCCGTAATCCGCCATGAATTTATCCAGCAGTGCGATCTTGTCCGGCCCATCCGGCGCCGCATAAATATCCGTCAGTGCCTTATCTTCCGGCGTGCCTGCCGCCACCGAAACGCTCTTGCCGATCTGCGCCGTGGCGTTCCCCGCAGCGCACATAACAATGACCACGCACATCGCCGCGCACACCATCAATCGTCGCATGCCGCACCTCCCAGAATTTCGTCGCGCCCGCTCATTTCACCGGCCACGCGCGCACCGCCCCCAGCATCCAACGCGCGCATCTTAGTCGAACGCCACCCCGCGCCACAATCTTTTCGTTTCGCGATCCAGTCAACGACTGGCGCGACTGCACGGCAGCGCGGCGCGCTTTTCGTCTCTGCCTTGGCGGCCGCGTCCCCCACGCCGTCATCCTGGGGAACGCAGCAACGAAGAATCTCTCTTCGATGTCACGCGCTCGGCGCTGCCACAGCCAAACCAAAAACAAAGAAGTCACAGCCTCTCGTTATGACGATCGCGTTTCGCAGCCCCAGCCATTGACGATTCCATCGTTTCGGTAGACGATTCCCTGTCGCGCAATTCCCAGGCAGAGGTGCCGCATGCCCGCAGCCACATCATTCGAAAAAGTAGAGCACGAAAAACTCAACGCCCAAATCTCCCGCCAGATGATGAGCGGCGAAGACGCCACGCTCGCTCGTATTTTCATCGCGAAAGGCGGTATCGTGCCGCGCCACTCCCACCGCAGCGAACAGTTTTCCCTCATCATGTCCGGCGCCCTCAAATTTTCCTTCGACGACGGCGAAACCACCGTTGTCCACGCTGGCGAAATTATCCTGATTCCCGCCCACGTTCCGCACAAAGCCGAAGCCCTGGAAGACACCGTGGACATCGACTTCTTCGCGCCGCGCCGCGAGGACTGGATCAACAAGACCGACGCCTACCTGCGCACTGGCGAGCCGCAGAAAAAGGACTGACCTCATGGACCTCGGACTAAAAGGACGCGTCGCCATCGTTGCGGCGGCCAGCAAAGGACTGGGCCGCGCCATCGCCGCCGAACTGGCCAAAGAAGGCTGCGAAGTAGCCATCTGCGCGCGTACCACCGCCGACGTCGAACGCGCCGCGCAGGAAATCGGCGCCGCAAACGGCCGCGAAATCTTCTGGCGCGCCCTCGACGTCACCGACGCCGACGGCGTGCGCGAGTTCGTAGCCGCCGCCGAAAAGAAATTCGGCCGCATCGACATCTGCGTTACCAACACTGGCGGCCCACCCTCGAAAAAATTCATGGAAATCACGCTCGATGAATGGCGCACCGCCGTAAACCTCGTCCTCCTCAGCAGCGTCTATTTCGCGCGCGAAGTTCTCCCGCGCATGCAGCGCCGCCGCTGGGGCCGCCTGCTCACGATTACCTCCATCTCGGTGAAGCAACCGATTGACGGCCTGATGCTATCTAATTCTTTGCGTGCCGGCGTCACGGGAATGGCCAAGACGCTCGCGAATGAATTCGGCGCCGACGGCATTACCGTCAACAACGTTTGCCCCGGCTACACGCTTACCGATCGCCTCACCGAACTTTTCGAAAAGCGCGCGCAAGATGCAGGCGTCGCCTACGACGAGATCCTGAAGCAATCCACCGCCAACGTGCCCATCGGCCGCTTCGCGCGTCCGGAAGAATTGGCCGCGCTGGTCGCTTTTCTCGCATCCGAGCGCGCCAGTTCCATCAACGGCACCACCATCGCAGTGGACGGCGGCAGCACGAAGGGACTTCTATAATTGGAGCTTCAGCAGAAACACGAAATGCGAAGGTTCCGCTCTGTGTTCTATACTGTCTGGCTTTGTCGCCAGCTTGGCTTCCTCTCGAGGAGATACGAATGACTCAGATTTCCGGACGCTGTCGTCCACTCGTGCCCNCACTTGTGCGCCCTGTNACTGTTCCNGGCGCTCGCGGCATTGCTGCTNCCCGCGCTCGCCGGCGCCGATGAGCCGTACGCCCGCAGCCGCGATTACGATTTGCAAAACGTGAAAACNCACCTTTGGTTCGATCTCGACCAGCGCAAAGTCCGCGGAGAAGTCACCCACACNCTCGCCATGCTGCGCGACGACGTCGCCCAAATCCAATTCGATTCCGTGGATCTGAAAATCGCTGCGGTAACTCTCGACGGCAAAGACGCCAANTTCTCCAC
>JGI12635J15846_10005792_pt1 | contig 10648 bp, 8 predicted proteins | sample BlaSpr_A8_OM2_M2_FD_15846 | JGI IMG/M metagenome (IMG submission 15846) | reverse complement strand
GGTTGGTCGAGCCGGTATGACGCGGCGTCCAGGATCGCCTCGCGCAGCAGGCCGGCCGCGCGGTAAGCGCTCGTCGCGCCGGTCACGGAGCCGCGGCTCATGAACGAACCGGTTCCACGTCCGACCGCGGCGGTATCCGTCCGCTCGACGACCACGCTCTCCGCCGCGACGCCGAGTCCCGCCGCGGCCACCTGCGCGAGCGTCGTCTCCGAACCCTGCCCGATCGCCGGGCACGTCGTCTGCACGTGAACGCGGCCGTCCTCGGCCAGCCAGACGCGCGCCGCGTCGATGCCGGGGATGTCCGCCATGCCGCGTCGCTGGAACGTCGATGAGCCCGCGCCGGTGTACTCGACGTAACAGCTGATGCCGATCCCGAGCAGGCGGCTCTCGCCGCGCGCCTTGGCCTGTTCCGCGCGGGCGCCCGCGTAGTCGAACGCGCGCAGCGCCGCGTCGAGCGCGGCCGCGTAATCGCCCGACTCGTACGGATGGCCTGTTACCGACGTGTACGGCATCTGCGCCCGCGTCACGAAATTGACGCGACGCACCTCGACCGGGTCCAGGCCGAGCCGCTCCGCCACCAGGTCCATCAGCCGCTCGTGGGCGAGCACCGCGGTGACCATCCCGACCCCGCGATATGGGCCTTCGGGGCACTTGTTGGTCACGAGCGCGTACGTGTCGTACTCGTAGTTGCGAATGTCGTACGGGCCGGTCATGAGCCCGGCGGTACCCAGAGGGTCGAGCAGCGGACCAAACGGCCTGATCCCGTACGCCCCGATGCTCGAGAAGATCGCCGCGCGCAGGCCGAGGACGCGCCCGTCCTTGCGCACGGCGGCGCTGAACTTGACGTTCTGGTCGCGCGCGTGGCTCGCCGCCTGCATGTGCTCGGATCGGGTCTCGATCCATTTGACCGAGGCGTTGAGGTGGATGGCGACCCACGCGAGGAGGATCTCCTCGGGGTAGACCTGCGCCTTGACCCCGAAAGCCCCGCCCACGTCCGCGGCCACGACCCGCACCTTCGCGAGGTCGATGCGAAGACATTCGGCGATCGCCTCCCCGACGAGGTGCGGCACCTGCGTCGACGTCCACACGGCGACGCCCCCTTTGCCGTCGGGCATCGCGACCACGCCGCGACACTCGATCGGAGCGGGGGAGACGCGAGGGTGCGTGACCTCGCCTTCGACGACCGTGTCGGCGCGCTCGAAGGCCTCTTCCACGTCGCCGTAGCTGCGATGCCCGAGGTAGAACACGTTCTCCGGCACAGCCTCGTCGACGAGCGGCGCATTCTCGGCCAGAGCGTCTTCGAACGTGACTACCGCGGTCTGCGGCTCGATGTCGAGGTGTACGAGCTCGACGGCGTCGGCGGCGCTGTAGCGAGTCTCGGCGACAACCGCGGCGATCATCTCGCCGGCGAAGCGCACCCTGTCGATCGCCAGGATCGGGCGGGGTGGTGAGACGGCGCCCGGCGTCGTCAGGTGGACGGTCAGCGGCAGGCAGGACCCCTCGATGTCGGCGGCGGTGAAAACCCCGAGGACGCCCGGGGCGGCGCGGGCCGCGCTCGTGTCGAGACCCGTGATCCGGCCGCTGGCGATCGGGCTCCGCACGAACCCGACGTGAAGGCCCGCGGTGATGTCATCCACGAACATGCCCTGGCCGCGGAGAAGGCGCCCGTCCTCCAGGCGCTTGAGGCTGCGTCCGATCGGCCCCATTTCAGCCATCCCGGAAGGAAAGTCTGAGCGTAATAGGGGATCTGGATACCGCGTGTGCCAGGCTCCCGCGGGTCTACCACTGGCTCCACGCCCGCGAGTGCCGGCTCCCGCGGCGAATTAAGCTCTCCGTCATCGACGCACACTGGATGGCGGTCGCGCGGGGTGATGAGCCGGCCGACCTTGTGCTGTCCGGCGGACGCGTCCTCTCGGTCTTCACCCGGGAGTGGCTGGACGTGGACGTCGCGATCACGGACGGCCACGTCGTCGGGCTGGGCCGCTACGAGGGCCGCGAGCGTCTCGACGTTAAGGGCGCCTACCTCGTTCCCGGCTTCATCGACGCCCACATGCACATCGAGTCGTCCAAGCTCATGGTCGACGAGTTCGCGCGCGCCGTCCTCGCGCACGGCACCACCACGGTGGTCGCCGACCCGCACGAGATCGCCAACGTGCTCGGCGCCGACGGCATCCACTGGCTGCTCGACTGCGTCAACGACCTGCCGCTGGACGTCTACGTGATGGCGAGCTCTTGCGTCCCCGCCTCGCGCTTCGAGTCTCCGCGAAGGCCGTTCACAACCGGCGACATCGAGAGCCTGCTGCGCCGCCACCGCGTCATCGGCGTAGCCGAGATGATGAACTTCCCCGGCGTTATCGCAGGCGATGAATCCGAGCTGGCGAAGCTCAAAACCGGCCTGACCAACCACGTCGACGGACACGCGCCCGGCGTGCGCGGCCCGCGCCTCAACGCCTACATCGCCGCGGGCATCAGCTCCGACCACGAGGCGACCACCTTCGAGGAGGCGCTCGAGAAGCGGCGGCTCGGCATGTGGGTCTTGCTGCGCGAGGCCTCCATCGCGCGCAACCTGCGCGACCTTCTGCCGCTGGTCAAGCAGTACGGCACCGACCGGTGCACGTTCTGCACCGACGACCGCGAGCCCGAGTTCATCGTCGAGCAAGGGCACATCAACCAGATGGTTCGAGTGGCGGTCGAAGAGGGCATCGCACCGGAGGACGCGGTGGTGATGGCGACGATCAACGCCGCGACCTATCACCGTCTGTGGCACCTGGGCGCGATCGCGCCCGGCTATCAGGCGGACATCCTCGTCCTCGACGACCTGAAGTCGTTCCGGCCGCGTCAGGTGCTGAAGCGCGGGGCGCCCCCGTGGCACCTCAAGCTCGAGGCACCGGAGTGGGTGCGGCAGACCGTGAGCATTGCCCCGGTCGACGCGACCTCGTTTCGCATCGCATCCAAGTCGAAGAAGATCCGAGTCATGCGCGTGATCCCCGCGCAGCTCCTGACCGGAAGCGAGTCCGTCGAACCGACCCTCAAAGAGGGATGCGTCGTCGCCGACCCGTCGCGCGACCTGGTCAAGATCGCGGTCGTCGAACGCCACCACGCGACCGGTCGAATCGGCATCGGCTTCGCGACCAACGTCGGACTGAGCCGCGGCGCGTTCGCGTCGACCGTGGCGCACGACGCGCACAACATCGTCATCCTCGGCGTCGACGACCGCGACATGGCCGCGTGCGTGACGCGCCTGGCCCAGATCGGCGGAGGCATCGTCATCGCCGAAGGCGGCCAGGTGGTCGAGGAGCTGCCGCTCCCCATCGCCGGTCTCATGAGCGACCTGCCGCTGGCCGAGGTCCACGAGAGGCTCCGCTCGATGGAGGGCCGGCTCAAGNCGATGGGCGTGACGATGGCGGCGCCGTTCATGACCCTCAGCTTCCTTGCCCTGTCGGTCATCCCGGAGCTGAAGATCACCGACCAGGGCCTCGTCGATGTCAACCGCTTCGAGCTGGTGCCGCTGGGCATTGATTGAACAGTTCAACGCCCTTTCGCCGAGAGAGGCGGAGGAGCAGCTTTACGCGACCCTCGCGAACAGGTCCTGGGCGTCGCGTGTCGCCTCCGGCCGCCCCTATCGGGGCATCGATGCGCTTCTGGCGGCCGCGGAGACGGCCTGGTCAGACCTCACGCCGGGCGACTGGCTGCACGCGTTCGAGGCACACCCGCGAATCGGCGACAAAGGAGGCCACGCCCCGGCCACGTCGGAGCGCGAGCAGAGCGGCATCCGACAGGCCTCGCCCAGGACGCTTGCCGCGCTGGAGGCCGAGAATCGGGAGTATGAGAAGCGCTTTGGCCATGTCTTTCTCATCGCGGCGCGGGGCCGGAGCGCCGATGAGATCCTGCACGAGCTGCGCCGGCGCATGAGCAACGATTCATTCGCCGAGCTGCAGGTGGCCGCGGCGGAGCAGCGGAAGATCACAAGGATGCGGCTGATCGAGATGCTTGAAGGATGAGCATCTCCACACACGTGCTCGACACCATGCGCGGCACTCCGGCCGCGGGGCTGGCGGTGACCCTTCATCGCCGCGAGCCCGACGGCGACTGGAAAGAGGTGGCGCAATCCGTCACCGATCCGGACGGACGCGTGCGCGACCTGACCGACGAGGAGCTCAAGCCCGGCGAGTACCGGCTCGAGTTCGACACGCGGCCTTACTTCGAGCGCTCGGGGTTGAGCGCGTTCTACCCCACCGTGTCCGTCGTCTTCAATTTCGATGAAGGCAACCTTCACGTCCCGCTGCTGCTGAGCCCGTTCGGCTACACGACCTATCGGGGGACGTGAGTTGCCGATCGTCCTCGGCGACAACAGCTATGGCAAGGCGGAGACACACGTCGTGCACCTCACGAGGACGGGCGCCTCGCACGACGTCAAAGACCTCAACGTGAGCATCGCTCTCGCGGGCGACTTCGCGGACACGCACGTGACCGGTGACAACAGCAAGGTCGTCCCGACCGACACGCAGAAGAACACGGTCTTCGCGTTCGCGAAGGACGCGCCTGTCGGCGAGATCGAAGACTTCGCGATCCGTCTCGCGAGGCACTTCGTCGGCGAGTTCTCCTCCGTCTATCGCGCGCGCGTCTCGATCGAGGAGTTTCCGTGGGCGCGGATCGAGGTGGACGGCAAGCCGCATCCTCACGCGTTCGTCCGCGCAGGGTCGGAAAAACGGCTGACCTCGGTGACGTGCACGGACGACGGGACCTGGGTCGTGAGCGGCGTGGGCGACCTGGTCGTGCTGAAGTCCGCCGGCTCCGAGTTCCACGGGTTCATCAAGGACCGCTACACGACGCTGCCCGAGACCTCGGATCGCATCCTCGCCACCTCCGTGGTCGCCCGCTGGCGGTACACGGCTGGAGCGGTGGACTGGGGCGGATCATTCGGCGAAATCCGCCGCCTCCTCCTCGAGACGTTCGCCACCAAGCACAGCCTCTCTCTCCAGCAGACGCTCTACGCGATGGGCGAGGCGGTGCTCCAGGCCCGGCCGGAGGTGGCGGAGGTCCGGATGACGATGCCCAACAAGCACCACTTCGCCGCCGACCTGACGCCATTCGGCATGGCTAACGACAACGAGGTCTTCTACGCCTCGGATCGGCCGTACGGCCTGATCGAGGGGACGGTCATGCGTGACGACGCACCGGATCCCGGCTTCGCCTGGTGATGGACTTCCTCCAGCCCGGCAGCTGGTCGGAGGCGCTCGAGATGAAGGCCGCGCATCCGCAGGCCGCGCCGATCGCCGGCGGCACCGACGTGATGGTGGAGATCAACCTCGACCACCGGCGCCCCGCGGGGATCATCGACCTGACGCGTGTGCGCGAGCTCACGGAGTGGGGGATGGACGATGGCCTTCTCCGCATCGGGGCCGGGGTCACGTACACGCGCTTGATCGACGAGCTCGGCGACCGGCTGCCCGGCCTGGCCATCGCGTCGCGCACAATCGGCTCGCCGCAGATCCGCAACCGCGGCACAGTCGGCGGCAACCTCGGCACCGCGTCGCCCGCCGGGGACGCGCATCCGCCGCTGCTCGCCGCCGGCGCGCTGGTCGAGCTGGCCTCGACGTCGGGGAGCCGGCGCGTGCCGGTGCGCGAGTTCTTCACCGGCCCCAAGCGCAGCGCGATGCGCCCCGACGAGCTCATCGCCGCGTTCCTGATCGAGCCGGCGCAGGGCCCGCAGCAGTTCTCGAAGGTCGGCACCCGCAACGCGATGGTCATCGCCGTGTGTTCGTTTGCCATCGCGCTGGACGGTGGGCGGCGGCGGGTCGGGACCGGGATCGGCTCCGCCGGGCCGACGCCGATCCGCGCCAACGAGGCCGAGGAGTTCATCCAGGGCGTGCTGGATGACGAGAACCTGTGGGACAGGCGGACCAAGGTCGGCGAGGGCGCGCTGACGCGCTTCGGCGAGCTGGTCGCACTCGCAGCGCGGCCCATCGACGACGTTCGCGGCACGGCCGCCTATCGGCGCCACGCGCTGTCCGTGCTGGCCAGGCGCTGCTTCACATGGGCCTGGGACGAATTCCGAAAGTGAACGTCAGCTGCACAGTCAACGGCGAGGCGCGTGAGGCCCGCGACGTGTGGGCGGGGGAGAGCTTGCTGTACGTGCTGCGCGAGAGGCTCGGCCTTTACGGTTCGAAGAACGCGTGCGAGCAGGGCGAGTGCGGCTCCTGCAGCGTCTACCTCGACGGCGCGCTCGTCTGCTCGTGCCTCGTTCTGGGCGGCCAGGCGAACGGCCGCGAGGTCGTGACGATCGAAGGGCTCGACGGACAAAAGGTCCAGCAGGCTTTCGTCGAGGCGGGCGCTGTCCAGTGCGGTTTCTGCACCCCGGGCCTCGTGGTTGCGACGCACGATCTGCTGCGGCGCGTGCCGCATCCGACCGATGCGCAGATTCGCGAGGCCCTGTCCGGCAACATCTGCCGCTGCACCGGTTACGCCAAGATCATCGACGCGGTCCACATGGCGGCGCGATGAAGCCGCGAGTGGGCGAGAGCATGCAGCGCCCGGATGGAGTGCTCAAGGTCCGCGGCCATTTCGAGTACTCCTCCGACCTGTATGTCGAAGGGATGCTGTGGGGTGCGACCGTCCGCAGCCCGCATCCCCACGCGCGGATTCTCTCCATCGATTCGAGAGAGGCTCGCGCCATGCCTGGGGTCCAGGCCGTCCTCACGCACGAGGACGTGCCCGGCCAGAAGGTGTACGGCCTCGAGATCCACGACCAGCCGGTGCTCGCGTTCGAGCATGTCCGGTACTGGGGCGAGGCGGTTGCCCTCGTCGCCGCCGACCATCCCGAGCAGGCGCGCCGGGCGGCCGAGAAGGTCCGCGTCGAGTACCACGTCCTCGAGCCGGTGACCGAAGCGGAGCAGGCGCTCTCGCCCGATGCGCCGTTGCTGCATCCCGGCGGCAACGTGACGCGCCACGTGAAGATCCGCCACGGCGACCCCAGCGCGCGCGCCGACGTCGTGGTCACCGGCGAGTACGAGATCGGCATGCAGGACCAGGCGCCGCTCGGTCCGGAATCGGGACTTGCTATCCCCGACGGAGAGGGCGGCGTGGATCTGCATATATCGACCCAGTGGCTGCACGTCGACCAGGAGCAGCTCGCGAAGGTGCTCGGCCTGCCGCCCGAGAAGGTCAGGCTCACCATGGCCGGCATCGGCGGCGCGTTCGGCGCGCGCGAGGACCTTTCCATGCAGGCGCACGCCTGCCTGCTCGCTCTGAATACCTTCCGCCCGGTGAAGATCTCCTATTCGCGGCCGGAATCATTCGTCGGCCACGTGCACCGGCACCCGGGACGCCTGACATACGAGCACGGCGCGAACCGCGACGGCAAGCTCGTCTACGTCAAGGCCCGCATCCTCCTCGACGGCGGCGCGTACGCCTCGAGCTCCACCGCCGTGATCGCCAACGCGAGCTGCTTCGCCGTCGGCCCGTACAACTGCCCCAACGCGACGATCGACGGCATCGTGGTCTACACGAACAACCCGCCGTGCGGAGCGATGCGCGGCTTCGGCTCGGTCCAGAACTGCTACGCGCACGAGGCGCAGATGGACAAGCTGGCGGCAGCCCTGAACATGGACCCGGTCGACCTCCGAATCCGCAACGCAATGGAAACAGGCAGCAGGATGATCACAGGCCAAGTGATAGAAGGCGCAGCCCCAGTGGCGGAACTGCTGCACCGCGTGCGGGCCATGCAAATGCCTGGGCAAGCAAGCAGCGACTTGACTGCAATGCCTGGTGGCATGTCGAACACGACTCACGGCGAAGGTGTGAAACGCGGAATCGGCTACGCCGTCGGGTTCAAGAACATCGGCTACTCCGAGGGCTTCAACGACTACTCGACCGCACGCGTCCGGCTGTCCGTCGTGAACGGCCGCCCCCGAGTCGAGGTCCACACCGCGGCCGCCGAGGTGGGCCAGGGCCTGGTCACGGTCCAGGCCCAGATCGCGGGCACTGAGCTCGGCGTCAACGACGTGGTCGTGCTCAACCCGGACACCCGCGTCGGCTCGGCCGGCTCGTCATCCGCCTCGCGCCAGACCTATATCACCGGCGGCGCGGTCAAGTCGGCGTCCGAAGCCGTTTGCCGGCGGGTCCTCGACCTGGCGCGCAGCGAGCTGCACCAGGGAGGTGAGCTGCGCATCGAGAATGACGCCGTGGTGGGGGCGGACGGCAAGGAGGTCGTCTCTCTCGCGACGCTGCTGGGCGACGCGGTCGTCGAGGAGACCCGCGAGTTCCATCCCCGGACCACGCATCCCCTCGACCCTGAGACCGGTCAATCCGACGCCCACATGCAGTACGCGTTCGCGGCGCACCGCGCGGTGGTCGACGTGGACACCGAGCTCGGCCTCGTGAAGGTCGTCGAGCTCGCGACCGCGCAGGACGTGGGCAAGGCGATCAACCCTCTCGCCGTCCAGGGCCAGCTCGAAGGCGGCGCGGCGCAGGGACTCGGCCTCGCCGTGATGGAGGAGATCCAGCTCAAGGATGGCGTGATCCGCAACGCCTCCTTCACCGACTACCTGCTGCCGACGATCCTCGACATGCCACCTGTCCGGATGGACATCCTCGAGCTCGGCGACCCCCACTCGCCCTACGGCCTCAAGGGCGTGGGCGAGCCGCCGACCATCTCGTCGGGCCCCGCGATCGTGGCGGCGATTCGCGCCGCAACCGGGCGGCCGGTGAACCGCGTCCCAGTTCGGCCCCACGACCTGACGCTTTGACGCTCCTGCTGCGGGCCGGTTTGGTGGTCACCGGCAGGGGTGGAGAGATCGAAAACGGCTGGGTGTTCGCGCGCAACGGGATGATCGCCGAGGTCGGCTCCGGCCCAGCGCCCAAAGCGGACGAGGTCATCGACGAGACGAACTGCGTGGCGATGCCAGGACTCGTCAACGCGCACGACCACATGTACCAGTGGGCGACGCGCGGCTACGCCCCGGACGGCACGCTGTTCGAGTGGCTGCGCGCGCTGTACCCGGTGTGGGCCCGCATCGACGCGGACTCGGTGCGCGTGGCCGCCCGCGCGGCGATGGCGAAGCTGCTCCTCAGCGGCTGCACCCTCTCGACCGACCACCACTACGTGTTTCCGTACGGCAAGCCCGGCATCTTCGAGGCGTTGGTCGAAACAGCCCGCGAGCTGGGATTGCGCTTCCATCCCTGCCGCGGCTCGATGTCGCTCGGCCAGTCGAAGGGCGGCCTGCCGCCCGACTCCGTGGTCGAGGACGAGGGCGTCATCCTCGCCCATACCGAGGAGATGATCGGCCGCCACCACGATCCGAAGCCGGGGTCGATGTGCCGCGTGGTCGTGGCGCCCTGCTCGCCCTTCTCAGTCACGCGTCAGCTCATGCGCGACTCGGCCGAGCTGGCCCGCCGCACCGGCGTGCGTATGCACACGCACCTCGCGGAGACGCTGGACGAGGAGCGCTTCTGCCTGGAGACGTTCAACCGCCGCCCGGTCGAGCTGATGGAGGACCTGGGCTGGACGGGCGACGACGTCTGGTACGCGCACGGCATCCACCTGAGCGACGCGGAGATCGGCCGGATCGCCGAGGCCAGGACGGGAATCGCGCACTGTCCCTCCAGCAACATGCGCCTCGGCGCCGGCGTCTGCAGGGTGGAAGACCTCGTCCGCGCCGGCGCGCGGGTTGGGCTCGGCGTCGACGGGTCGGCGAGCAACGAGGACTCGAATCTTGCGATGGAGGCTCACCAGGCGCTGCTCCTGGCCCGCGTGCGGGCCGGCTCGCCGCATGCCATGGACGCGCGTGGCGCGTGGCACCTGGCGACGAAGGGTGGAGCGGACTGCCTGGGCCGCGATGACTGCGGGATCCTCGAGGCGGGCAAGTGCGCAGACATCGCGTGCTTTCGAGTAGACGACCTGGCGCACGCGGGGATCAAGGACCTTGTGGCGGCCCTCGCCCTGGCGCCGCCGGCTCGGGCGCAGACTGTGATCGTCAACGGCCGGGTGGTGGTGCGCGAGGGGCGGCTTCTGACCGCCGACGAGGACAAGATCGCCCGCGCGATCGCGGCTACGAGCGCGCGCCTGGCCGGATGAACTCCCCGCGACCGGGATCCTTGCCTCGGACGAGGGTCCTGACCGTCCGGCCGCGGATCTTCTGGCCCTCGTGGACGCTGAACGGGTTGCGGTAGAGCAGGTCCTCACGGCGGACGACGTCCTCGTGGGCGAGGTCGACGATCCACAGGTCGCCGTCGAACCCGGGGGCGACGTCGCCCTTGTTCTCGAGTCCAAACCGAGCCGCGATGTTGCTCGACGTGACTGCCGCGATCTCCGACAGCTCCAGCCGATCGGGCGCGAGCAGCAGCTGCCGCGTCGTCTGGCATCCCGAGATGCCGCCCCAGATCTGTCGAAAATCGTCGCCCCGCTTGAGCTCGATCGTGCTCGGCGAGTGGTCGGATACCACCATCGGCATGCGCCACAGCCGCTCACCGTCTCGCTCGGTGCGAAAGGGTGGCGCGCATTTGGCGAGGCCCCCGAACACGTCGATGTCCTCGGCGCGATACAGAAGGTAGTGCGGGCACGTCTCGCCGGTCACGTCTGCCCCGAGCCGCCTTGCAGCATCGATGAGTTCGGCGCCCCGGGCGGTGCTGACGTGGACGATGTGCAGGC
>JGI12635J15846_10005791_pt1 | contig 10649 bp, 9 predicted proteins | sample BlaSpr_A8_OM2_M2_FD_15846 | JGI IMG/M metagenome (IMG submission 15846) | reverse complement strand
TGCCGAAATGTCAGCCAAGGCAAGACCGCCAAGCGGCCGCGTCAGCCCGCGCCGCGCGCGGGTGCCACGAATGTCGATAAGTTCGAGCGAGCCGCCGCCCAGATCACCGACCACGCCGTCCGGCTCGTGGACGCCCGAAATGACGCCGAGCGCGGTCAGCTCGGCTTCACGCGCGCCGGACAAAACGTCGATGTCCGCTTTGATGGTTCGCTCGGCAAGCTTGATAAAGGCGCGGCCATTCTTGGCGTCGCGGCAGGCCGCCGTCGCGATCGCCAACACCTGTTTGGCACCCATGGTCGTGCATAGCGCCCGGTAACGTTTAAGCGCGGCCAAGGCTTGCTCCACCGCCTCGGCCGGCAGCAAACCCGTGGTCTGCACTTCGCGGCCCAACCCGCACAGCGCTTTCTCATTGAACAGCGCCGTCGGGCTGCGCGACAGCCGCTCATACACCACGAGGCGGACCGAGTTCGATCCGATATCGACCACGGCGAGCGGCGGCCCGTTATACAGGCGTCCGGGCGAGTCGGTTTTGGCGCGGCTCATTTGTTGAAATCGGCGCGGCGCCAATATTCCGCTCGCACCTTTGTTCAGCTCCGCTCGGCGCGGGGCAATCGCGGAATCGAACCCTTTGGCGATTTTCCGCGACCGGACAGGCTTGGGTTGGTCATAAAGTAGGTGTGCGCGTTGAAGCCCTCTTCGCCGGCGGCAAGTTTGATACGCGCCGAAGAGCCGTCGGGCAGAAACTGGTAGCTCTGCTCGTTATCCTTGAAATTGGCCACCATGATCTGGTCCAGCACCTGCTCGTGCACGGTGGGATTGAGGATCGGACAGAGCACTTCGACCCGGCGGTCGAGGTTGCGCGGCATCAAATCGGCCGACGAAATATACACAGCAGCTTTCGGATGCGGCAGATCATGGCCGGCGCCGAAGCAGTAGATGCGGCCATGTTCGAGGAAGCGGCCGATGATCGACTTGGCGCGAATATTTTCCGACAGTCCCGGCACGCCCGGCCGCAGGCAGCAGATGCCGCGCACCACCAGTTCGACCTTCACTCCCGCACTCGAAGCCCGGTACAGCGCGTCGATGATGTCGGCGTCGACCAGCGCGTTCATTTTCAGCCAAATGCCGGCAGGACGGCCGGCTTTGGCATGCGTGATTTCCTGCTCGATGCGCTCGACAATTCGGGCGCGCAAGGTGAGCGGCGACACGGCCATTCGTTCCAGTCCCGCGGGCTCAGCATAGCCAGTCACGTAATTGAACACGCGGGCGACGTCGCGCGCGATCAGCGGATCGGCGGTGAAAAACGACAGATCGGTATAGATGCGCGCCGTGACCGGATGATAGTTGCCGGTGCCGACATGGACATACGAGGCAAGCGCGGCGCCCTCGCGGCGGACCACCAGCGAAAGCTTGGCGTGGGTCTTTAGCTCAATAAAGCCGTACACCACCTGCACGCCGGCGCGTTCGAGATCGCGCGCCCAGCGTATGTTGGCCTCTTCGTCGAACCGCGCTTTGAGCTCGACGACGGCGGTGACTGATTTGCCGGCTTCGGCGGCTTCCGCGAGCGTCCTTACAATCGGCGAATCCGCCGAGGTGCGATACAGCGTCTGCTTGATGGCGACGACATCCGGATCGCGGGTCGCCTGATGCAGGAAGTCGACCACCACATCGAACGACTCGTAGGGGTGATGAACAATGAGGTCCTTCTGCCGGATCGCCGCGAAACAATCGCCGCCGTGATCGCGAATGCGGTCCGGATAACGCGGCGTGTACGGCACAAATTCCAGGTCCGGCCGGTTGAGATTCGTCAGCTGCGCCATTTCGTTCAGCGCCAGCACGCCGGCGACCTTGAACACGGCGTCGTCGGCGGCGCCGAGCGCGCGCTGCACGAAGCGTTGCAGCTCGGCCGGCATGTTGGCTTCGATGTCGAGGCGGATCACCGAACCGCGGCGGCGGCGCTTGAGCGCGGTCTCAAACAGGCGCACCAAATCTTCGGCTTCTTCGAGGATTTCCAATTCAGAGTCGCGAATAACGCGGAACGCGCCGACACCTTTGACCGAGTATCCGGGGAACAGCTTGCCGATGAACAAGCTGGTGGCGCCCTCAACTGAAATCAACCGGACTTCCCCGCCCTCGCCGGCCTGCGGCAGGCGCACGAAACGCTCGATCCGGTTGGGCATGCGGATCAGCGCATTCATCGCCTTGCCGTCCTTGCTGCGCGCAAGCTGCAAGGCCATGGAAAATCCGAGATTGGGAATGAACGGGAATGGATGCGCCGGGTCGACGGCAAGCGGCGTCAGCAGCGGGAAGATGTGGGAGAGGAAATAATCCTCGAGCCACGCTTTCTCAGACTTGGCGACGTCCAGGCCGTCGATCAGGACGATGCCGGCTTTGGCGAGCGCGCCGCGCAGTTCGCGCCATTGCGTTTGCTGATCTTCGACCAGCAGCACCACGCCTTCGGCAATGCGCACGAGCTGTTCGGTCGGAGCGCGACCTTCTGGACTTTTAGTGGTAATGCCGGCGCGCGCTTGCGCGCGGAGTCCGGCGACGCGCACCATGAAGAATTCGTCGAGGTTGTTCGCGGAGATCGACAAAAATCGCAGGCGCTCGAGCAGCGGATACCCGCGGTTGGCGGATTCTTCGAGAACGCGGCGATTGAAATTCAGCCACGACAATTCGCGGTTGATGAAGCGTTCAGGGCTCGCGGCGAGAGCCGACGCGTCATGCTGCGCCGCGCGTTCGGCAAGGCGCACGGGCGCAATCAGGCGATGAATCGGGCCTGGGTCGAGTACGACGGCGGTCGCTTGGCCACGGTCGGCCATGGCTATCCTTTGCTCCTCAAGCCTCACCCTGGCGGTCCCCGGTTACGATTCGATGACTTGCCCCAAGGCAGATAAGGCGGCGCCGCATCTGCCCGTCAAGCCTTCCTTACCAACTGGCCGCTAGGGTGAAGGAACAACCCATTCGCCCCCTGTAAGATCAACAACTTACCGCAAGTTAATGCTTGACGGGCTAAACAAGGACGCCTATTTGCGGCCCGTCACCCCACAAGGCGCGGCTTTGAACGATAACCGCTAACTATAGCTTTGGTCGCAGCGGCGCGATTGGTTCGGGGAGACAAGTATCGATCGAACTGGAAAGCACGTCGCGACGTGCGCGCTTTAAGGGCTGCGCGACGGCAAGGGATCGTCTTTTGACAATCTTTTGCCATCGCCCACCCCCCAACCACCTGGGTGAGGAGGCCGGCAATGGAAGCAAGACTGACACAGACGAAAGGCGCCCGCCGCCGCGTTATCACGGGAGGCAACGCGGCACTCGAACTCGATCGCTTGGCCGAAGCGGAAGCGCGGACCGTACTCATCGCGCCCGATGACGCCGAAATGGCCGCAGCGGCCGGCAACGAGGTCGACCGGCTGTATGCGGCGTTATCGGCGGTTGCGCCGAGCGAGCATCCTCGCACCGCCAGACTGCTTGCTTCGAGCAAGCGCAAGATCGCGCAAAAGGTGATTGAAGAGGCCGGCGAGGTTGCTCTTGCCGCGGTCAAACATAACAACAAGGGCATCGTCCGCGAGAGCGCCGATCTGCTCTATCATCTGGCCGTGCTCTGGCGGCGAGCCGGCATCGATTCCAGCGTCATCTGGGCTGAGATGCGCCGCCGCGCCGAGTCGATGGGCATCGCCGAAAAATTGCCGAAGGCGCGGCCTTAAATCGCTCGCCGGCGTTTCGCCAAAAGAAAAAGCGGCCGGAGAAGCTTCCGGCCGCTGATTGCTTTTTGGCGCGTTACGCCGCAGCCCGATACACGAGATCGAAGCGGTCGGCGTTCATCACCTTGTTCCACGCCGCCACGAAGTCTTTGACGAATTTCTCCTTCGAGTCGGCGCTCCCATATACCTCCGCAAAGGCGCGGAGCTGGGAGTGCGAGCCGAAGATCAGGTCGACGCGCGTGGCGGTCCATTTCGCCGCCTTGGTTTTGCGGTCGTGGCCCTCGTACGCATTCTCGCCGGCCGATTGCCACTCCGTACCCATGTCCAGGAGGTTGACGAAAAAGTCGTTCGTCAGCTTCTCAGGCTGCTTGGTAAGGACGCCATGCTTGGACCCGCCGGCATTCGCACCGAGCACGCGCAGGCCGCCGACAAGGACCGTCATCTCAGGTCCGGTCAGCCCCAGTAACTGCGCCCGGTCGACCAAGGCCTCCTCAGGCATCATGTACTGGTGTTTGCCGCTGATATAGTTGCGGAAGCCGTCAGCGCGCGGCTCGAGCGGAGCAAACGATTCAACATCAGTCTGCTCCTGCGTCGCATCCGCCCGGCCTGGCGTGAAAGATACTTTCACCTCGGTGCCGGCATCCTTCGCCGCCTTTTCGACCCCGGTGTTACCGCCGAGAACGATCAAATCAGCCAGGGAGACCTTCTTTCCAGCAGTCGCGGAGCCGTTGAACTCCGTCTGGATCGCTTCGAGTTTCTGCAGCACCGCGGCGAGTTGCTGCGGCTGGTTGACCTCCCAGTCTTTTTGCGGGATCAGGCGAATCCGCGCGCCGTTGGCGCCGCCGCGCTTGTCGGAGCGGCGGAACGTCGAGGCCGATGCCCAGGCCGTCGACACAAGCTGCGAAGCCGACAGACCGGAGGCGAGAATTTTCGCCTTCAGCGCGGCGACATCCTTTTCGTCGACCAGCGGATGATTCACCGCCGGAATTGGATCCTGCCAGATCAACTCTTCTTTCGGCACCAGCGAGCCGAGATAGCGCACCCGCGGTCCCATGTCGCGGTGCGTGAGCTTGAACCACGCCCGGGCAAACTTGTCCGCGAACTCCTCCGGATGCTCAAAGAAGCGCCGCGAGATCTTCTCGTAAGCCGGATCCATCCGCAGCGACAGATCTGTGGTCAGCATGGTCGGCTTGCGCTTCTTCGACGGGTCGAAGGGATCGGGGATCGACGCCTCGGCATCCTTCGCCGTCCACTGAAAGGCGCCGGCCGGGCTCTTGGTCAGCTCCCATTCGAACTTGAACAGGTTGTCGAAGAAGTGGTTGCTCCACTTGGTCGGGGTTTGCGACCAGATGACTTCCGGCCCGCCGGTGATAGCGTCGCCGCCGAATCCCGTGCCATGCTTGCTCTTCCAGCCCAGACCCTGGTCCTCAAGCGCACCGCTTTCCGGCGCCGGTCCGACCAGCGACGGATCGCCGGCGCCGTGAGTTTTACCGAAGGTGTGGCCACCGGCAATCAGCGCGACGGTCTCTTCGTCATTCATCGCCATGCGGAAGAAGGTTTCGCGGATGTCCTTCGCCGCGGCGACCGGATCGGGCTTGCCGTTCGGTCCTTCCGGATTGACGTAGATCAGTCCCATCTGCACGGCACCGAGCGGCTCCGCGAGCTGGCGCTCGCCGCTGTAGCGTCCGTCGCCAAGCCAGGTCCCCTCGGGGCCCCAGAACAGCTCTTCGGGCTCCCACACATCGGCGCGGCCACCGCCGAACCCGAATGTCTTAAAGCCCATCGACTCAAGCGCAACATTACCCGTCAAGACCATAAGGTCGGCCCAAGAAAGCTTGCGGCCGTATTTCTGCTTGATCGGCCACAACAGCCGGCGCGCTTTGTCGAGGCTCGCATTGTCCGGCCAGCTGTTAAGCGGCGCGAAGCGCTGTTGCCCGGCTCCGGCGCCACCGCGCCCGTCGGTGGTCCGGTACGTGCCGGCGCTGTGCCATGCCATGCGGATGAACAACCCGCCGTAATGGCCGAAATCCGCCGGCCACCAGTCCTGCGAGGTCGTCATTAGGGCATGCAGGTCCTTAACCACCGCGTTGAGGTCGAGAGATTTGAACTCTTTGACGTAATCGAAATCCTTGCCCAATGGATCGGACAAGGACGAGTTGCGATGGAGCGTCTCAATGTCGAGGGCGTCCGGCCACCAATCGCGGTTCTTGAAGCTTCCGTGCACGACCGGGCACTTGCCGGCGCTCTTCTCGTCAGTTTTCGCATCCATGTTTCTCTCCGCTCAGTTTGAAATCTTGTTGCCGCCGCGAGCTCCGGATTTGCCGCCGGCCTGCGGCAGAATGGAAGCCCGCTAATCGCCCCGGGTTTTTCTCTCCTTGGGGTGCGACGATGGCGTAGTTAGGGATCTGGGGTGGTTTGTAAGCCGATCCCTGCCATCAGGTCTAATCGTATTGATTGGGGCTGGCGATAAGATTAGCTTATTATCGTGATCACATTGCGTCAGCTTCGTTATTTGGCGTCCCTCGCCCGCCATCGTCATTTCGGCCGGGCGGCCGACGAATGCGCCGTGACCCAACCTGCCCTGTCCATGCAAGTGCGCGAACTCGAGCGCGAGATCGGCACGCAGCTGGTGGAACGGCGGCCCGGCGACATCGCACTCACCGAGACCGGGCTCGAAGTGGCGCGGCGGGCCGAGCGTATTCTCGCCGCCACCCGCGATCTCGTCGATTATGCCCGCCATCGTGATGTTCTGGCCGGACACTTGCGGCTCGGCATCATTCCCACGGTGGCGCCGTATGTCTTGCCGCGCGTGCTGCCGCGGCTGCAAAGCCGCTATCCGCTGCTGCGGATTGAGGTGCGCGAGACCCAGACCAAAGCGTTGCTCGAAGAGCTTGCCGGCGGAGATCTCGACACCGTCATGCTGGCGCTGCCGGCGGAAGGCGCCGATGTGGAGACGCTGCCGCTGTTCGAGGACCGGTTCCTGCTTGCGGTGCCCGCCACCGATCCACGGCCGGCGCATCGGCGCGTCGCGGCGGCGGAGGTCGAGCAGCAACGCCTGATCCTTCTGGAGGAAGGTCATTGCCTGCGCGATCAGGCGCTGGCGTTTTGCCGGCCGCCTCGCGGCGACGCGCCGGCGAGCCTTGGCGCCACATCACTCGCGACCGTCATGCAAATGGTAGCCAATGGCTACGGCGTGACGTTGCTGCCGGAAATCGCCGCCGGGGTAGAGGCGAGCGACAACCGCGTCGAGCTGCTGCGCTTCGTCGAGCCGCAGCCTGCGCGCACCATAGGCCTGGCGTGGCGCCGCACCTCGCCGCGCAAGCGCGATTTCGCCGCGCTCGGCGAGATTGTCACTGAAGCTCTCAAACTGCCGAAGATCAGAGGCGCTATTCGCGAAACAACTCGGCGGCAAGCGCGCGCGTAGGCGCACGCTTCTGCCGCAGCGCCTCCATATCGAGCGCGCCGATCGCCGCGCGTGCTGCGGCGAAAGAGCGCTCGATGTGCATCGATAAATAACCGACCGCGCTCTCGTCGAGCGGAAGCTGGCGATCCGCGGCAAGTTTGACAATCACGGCGCGCAGCATCGCATCATCCGGCGCCGTCAATGTCGCAAGCGGCATCGCCCGCAGCCGCGAGACAAGGTCGGGGATCGCAACCGGCCATGTCGACGGCGGCGTGCGCGCGGTGAGCAGGAGCCCGGCTTTTTCCTCGCGCGCGAGATTGATCAAATGGAACAGCGGACGGCCTTCCGACGCGGCAGCATCCTCGACAAGGAGCGCTCCGGTCGCGAGCGCCGCCGGCAGCTCGGCTTCGACGAGATTGCGGCCGGACACAACGCGGGCGCCTGCTGCCGCCGCCCAGATCATGGCTAAATGCGTCTTTCCGGAGCCGGCGGGTCCGCTCAAAGCAATGGCATTCGCCGGCCAATCCGGCCAGGACTCGATCAGCCGGAACGCGGATTCGTTGCAAGGCCCGGATAGAAAATCCTCGCGCGCATAGCTTTCGCCATGATCGAGCACAAGCGCAAGCTGCCGCGGGCGAATAGACATGCTGCCTTTATGGCTTGTTTCGCGCGGGCACCGGCATCGACGTCAATGATGACCGGTTCCGAATGAATTCATGTGGTTGAGCCACTCGGCGAGATAAAAGGCGATCGAGAGCAAGGTCAAGATTGCGACCACCGCGATCAAGGCGAGAGAAAGCAAATCGGCGCCGAAACCAAATCCGTGTTCGGCAAGGACGAAAGCGGCGAGCACGATTTGCGCCACGGTGTTGGCCTTCGATACCGGCAGCGGCTTGACCGGCATCGGCCTGTCCACCAACCACGCCAGCATGAAGCCTGAGATGATCATGATGTCGCGGGAAACGACGAGAATCACCAATGAGATCGGCAACGCGCCGGCGATGCCGAGCGCGACGTAGATGGAAACGATAAGCGCTTTGTCTGCCAGCGGATCGAGATAGGCGCCCAATTCGCTCGCCATGTGAAAGCGCTTGGCCAAAAAACCATCGACGGCGTCGCTTAATCCGGCCGCCAGAAACAACCCAAACGCGGCCAGCATTTGCCCGGACGTAATCGCCCAGACGACGATCGGCACCAGGATGATGCGGGCTAGTGTGATGAGATTTGGAATACTCAAACCGCGCCCCGGCTCATGCGCCCTGCCCCGACGCGCACGCCCCCTTGATCCGGTACTTGCGAGACCGCCAGCAGCGAGATTCTAGTCGGCGCACCGCCCTTTTCCAACAATATACAGCCGGACTCCGGCTTGCGCACCCATGGATTCCAACGTAGGAGGCGCGAAGCTTCGTTCCCCTGGTGCGCGCAGAATTAAGCGTCAAAGGTAAAGCCCGTGGAAAAGGGACGCTACGCGGCCGCAGGCGTCGACATCGATGCCGGCAATCGCCTGGTGGAAATGATCAAACCCATGCTGCGCCTGACCGCGCGGCCGGGCGCCGATGCCGAAATCGGGGGATTCGGCGGCCTGTTTGATCTGAAATCCGCAGGGTTTTCCGATCCCATATTGGTTGCCGCGACGGACGGGGTCGGAACCAAAGTCAAAATCGCGATCGAAACCAATCGTCACGAAACAATCGGCATCGACCTGGTCGCGATGTCGGTGAACGATCTCGTGGTGCAAGGCGCCGAGCCGTTGTTCTTTCTCGATTACTTCGCTTGCGGCAAGCTCAATTCTGACGTGGCCGCCAAAGTGGTCGGGGGCATTGCCGCGGCCTGCCGCGAAGTGCGCTGCGCGCTGATCGGCGGCGAGACCGCGGAAATGCCCGGCCTCTATGCGGCCGATGATTACGACCTCGCGGGCTTCGCCGTCGGCGCCGCAAACCGCGACGCTTTGCTGCCGCGCGCCGACGTCACGCCTGGCGACGAAGTCCTCGGCCTCGCCTCGTCCGGTCCGCATGCCAACGGCTTCTCATTGATTCGGCGGATCATCGCCGCATCCGGACAGTCTCTCGCCGCGTCCGCGCCCTTTGACGGCTCGCGAACCCTCGGCGAAGCGCTGCTGGCGCCGACGCGCCTCTACGTGAATTCATGCCTCGCCGCAATCCGCGAAACCAAGGCGGTGAAAGCGCTCGCCCATATCACCGGCGGCGGTTTCGTCGAAAATATCCCAAGAGTGATTCCGCGCGGACTTTGCGCGGTGGTGGACTTGGACCGCGTGCCCGTCCCTCCGGTGTTTAAATGGCTAGCAGCCACGGGCGAAGTCGGCGAACAGGAGATGCTGCGAACGTTCAATTGCGGCATCGGCATGGTCGCCGTCGTCGACGCCAACAAGGCCGCGGTGGCGAGCGAAGTATTCCAGGCACACGGCGAGAGCGTCGTGCGATTGGGTGAAGTAATTAAGGCTCGCGGAGAGGCGCGCATCGATTTTCGCGGCCGCCTCGATCTCACCCGGTGAGCAATGGTCAAGAAGCGGGTTGCAGTGCTTATTTCCGGCCGCGGCTCGAACATGGCGGCGCTGATCGAGGCCGCAAAGACCGATGACTATCCGGCCGAGATCGCGCTTGTCGTTTCAAACCGCGCCGACGCCGCCGGCCTCGGCCACGCACGCGGCCACGGCGTTGCGACCGCGCTGATCGATCATCGCGAGTTCGGCGAAGACCGCGAAGCGTTTGAACGGGCACTCGACGAAATCCTGCGTGCCAATCGAATTGAAATCGTGTGCCTCGCCGGCTTTATGCGTGTTCTGACGCCCTGGTTTGTCGCGCGCTGGAGCGGGCGCCTGCTCAACATCCATCCCGCGCTGCTGCCGCACTTCAAGGGGCTTGATACCCATCGCAGGGCGATCGCGGCCGGCGCCAAGCGCCATGGCGCTACGGTCCATTTCGTTGTTGCGGAGATCGACGCCGGCCCCGTCGTCGCGCAGGAGGCGATCGACGTGCGCAACGATGACACCGAAGCCGCGCTGGCCAAGCGCGTTCTCGAGGTCGAGCACCGGCTTTACCCGCGCGCTCTGCGCGAAGTNGCGGAAGGCCGGGCGACGCTCCCCGCATCGCGGCCCGAAAACGGATAGGCAAGAACGATAAAAACGCTCGCGGACCCGACGTGGGCCCCGGCGACGCAGATTTTCTACCGCTTGCTCAGACCTTGAGATTTTCCGCGGACGTCTTGCCGCGATTGGTGACGAGCTCGTACTCGACCTCTTGGCCCTCGTTGAGGCTACGCAGTCCCGCGCGCTCCACCGCCGAAATGTGCACGAACACATCTTTGTCGCCGGTGGTCGGCTTGATGAAACCATAACCCTTAGTCGGATTAAACCATTTGACGGCACCCTTTTGCATCGTCTGTCTCCTGGTCAGTTCAGATTCCGCATCGACGCGAAGTGGCAGCCGCACGCGTGCGCCCGCGCTCCACGCCACAAGCCAGATTTTGAGGGAAAGTCAGAAACGATCGCATCGCCAAGATAGCACCGGCCGGAAGGCCAAAAT
>JGI12635J15846_10005789_pt1 | contig 10651 bp, 7 predicted proteins | sample BlaSpr_A8_OM2_M2_FD_15846 | JGI IMG/M metagenome (IMG submission 15846) | reverse complement strand
CCCCAGAGCTGTGCCGAAAATTCCGCGAGCCGCAATCACAGCACGCAATAATTCCGTCTCGAAAAACTCGGCGACAAAATCCGCAACGGCCATCGGTCCCCAGCGCAACAAATCGAAAATGCCGTGCTTCCCCAGACCGCGAACGCCACGGCCGGTCTTCAGCAAATTCCACAGGTCTTCCGGCGAAGGCTTGCCGATGGACGGTGGAGTGATGGTTGACAGTTGAGCAAAAACACTTGAAATTTTCTCGAGCGACGCCGCAAACTCCGTATATTTCGCGGCGTCCTTTGCCGACAAGCGAGCAATGCCTCCGGCGGTCTTGGCGTGATTGTCGTAGAACAGCAGTGACTCACCATTAAGTGCCGGAGCGAAGACGCGCGGGTCCGGGCGAAGAATTTCGCAATTAAATTTTTCAACTTTTAAGTCACGGGCTACGTCAGGCCGCAACGGACCGAGCGTGTGAGCCAATGTGGACGCGCGGTAACCGGGATGAAACTCTTCCGTGACGGCGCCGCCGCCGACAATTTCGCGCCGTTCCAGAATCACCGGCTTGAATCCACCCTTGGCCAGATAAAACGCCGCGATAAGCGCATTGTGACCGCCGCCGATGAATGCTACGCGCTGTCCGATGGGCATGTCAGTTGCGCTCTTTGGCAGAACGCCCGGCGGTCGCTGGTACGGGTTCCGTTGAAGGTTGCGCGCCATTTGTTTTTTGACGCGGCACGGCGGGCTTTTTCCATTCCCTGAGAATGACCTGACTGGCGATCCGGCCGTTGGCGCCCATGATGCCACCGCCCGGATGGGTCGCCGAACCGCACATATAAAGATTGTCAACCGGAGTGCGGTAGTAGGCCCAGCCGGCGACCGGGCGCAGAAAAAATAACTGCTCCAGCGAAAGTTCGCCCTGAAAAATATTGCCTTGCGTCAGGCCAAATTCGCGTTCCAGATCAAGCGGCGTAAGAATCTGCCGCCCGACGATAATGTCTTTAATGTTGGGCGCATATTCGGAGATCGTGTCGATCACGTTATCGCCAAAAGCTTCGCGCTGATCGTCCCATGTGCCTTCCGCGAGCTTGTAAGGAGCGTATTGCACGAAACAGGAGAGAACATGTTTGCCTGGTAGCGCAACGCTCGGATCGGTCAAGCTCGGAATCACCATGTCGATGTATGGACGGCGTGAATAGTGACCGTACTTGGCGTCGTCGTAAGCGCGCTCCATGTATTCCATGCTGGGAGAAATAGAAATCGCGCCGCGAAGATGGGCTCCGTCACCGGGCAGAGATTTGAATTCGGGCAGCGCATCGAGTGCAATATTCACTTTGCCGGATGAGCCGCGGAATTTATAGCGGCGTACGCCTTCCAGGAAATCGGCCGGCAACTCCGAAGGTTCAAGGAATTTTTCGAAAGTGAGATGCGGGTCAACGCTGGAGGATATTACGTTGGCGCTAATTTCCTCTCCGGATTGCAGAACGACTCCCGTTGCGCGGCCTTCTTTCACCAAAATTTTTCCCACCGGGGCTTTGGTGCGAATTTCGACGCCAGCTTCGCGTGCCGCTGCGGCAATGGCGTTGGAAATCGCGCCGGTTCCTCCACGGCTGAATCCCCAGGAACGAAACGCTCCGTCAATCTCACCCATGTAGTGATGCAGCAGCACGTACGCGGTGCCCGGCGAGCGGATGCCCAGAAAAGTGCCGATAATTCCAGACGCGGACATGGTGGCTTTCAGTACATCCGTCTCGAACCACTGGTCCAGAAAATCCGCGGAACTCATGGTCATGAGCTGAATCAGCGTGTAACGCTCGTCGGAAGATAGTTCGCGGAAGCGTTGCATCAGGAAGTGCAGCTGCTTGAGATCTCGCGGATTAAGCGTCGTGGGATCAGGTGGCACCATGGAAAGCATAGGCTTCACGAAGCGGCACATCGGCGTCATCATCTTCGAGAATTCGTCGTACGCTTCGGCGTCAACGCGCGAGTGGCGCCGAATTTCGCGAATGGATTTAGCGTGATCGTTCATGCGCCAGAGATGATTGCCATCAGGCATAGGAGAAAATGTGCCATCCAGCGGGAGAATTTCAAGACCATGGCGAGGAAGATCAAGCTCACGAATGATTTCGGGGCGCAACAAGGAGACCACGTAGGAGCATTCGGAGAAAAGAAAGCCTGGAATGATTTCCTCGGTAACCGCGGCGCCGCCCAGTACGTGGCGGCGTTCGAGGACCAAAACTTTTTTGCCGGCCTTGGCCAGATAGGCAGCGTTGACCAGTCCGTTGTGACCGCCGCCAATGACGATCACGTCGTAATGCTGCGTCATTTCGCTAAGGCTCCGTCAACATATAAGCGCGAGGAATCGACAAATGAGGCGATCGCAAAGCGCGCACGTGAATACTAGAAGGTTGAAGAAAGCAAAAGGCATTCTACTGGCAGCGGCAATGCGGCACAAGTCGCGCGGGCAATAGACTCCGAAGTTCAACCTATAAAGTCATCACGTATACTGCCAAAGCACCATGGATTCGGTGCAAAGGCGAACATCTCGTGGGCAAAATAATTTCGGTGAATGTTGGGTTGCCGCGTCACGTTATGTGGCACGGACACGACGTGGCTACGGGTATATTCAAAGAACCCGTTAAGGGCCGCGTGTTTCTTCACAAATTAGATCTTGACGGTGATCGGCAGGCCGACCTGACCGTGCATGGCGGCGAGTACAAGGCCGTATATTGCTATCCAGGAGAGCATTATGCGTATTGGAAGAAAGAGCTGCCAGGATACGATTTGACGGCGGGAAATTTTGGAGAGAATTTTACAACCGAAGGCCTTCTAGAAGATGCGATCCATATCGGTGATCGATTTTCTATTGGGCCAGCAGAAGTCGTGGTGACACAGCCACGCCTGCCTTGCTACAAGTTGGGCATCAGATTTCAGTCGGACGCCATCGTGAAGCGCTTTCTGGCCAGCAAACGCTCGGGCTTTTATCTTGCCGTGACGCGCGAGGGCGAGGTTGGCGCAGGAGATGAGATCAAAGAAGTTTCGCGCGAACCGAATCATGTCTCGATTTCAGAAATTGTTCGTTTGTACCTCGCGAAAGAGCACAAAGCCGGTGATATTGAAATGGTGCGCCGCGCCTTGCAGGTGACGTCTTTTCCTGAAAGCTGGAAGGAAGATTTTCGCGCGAGTTTAGCGGATTGAACCCCGTCAGCGGAATCGAAGATGACTGGTGAAATGAAAATTTAGGCTGGCAAGCGCCTTGCGGCTGTGCTGAACCAACACCTATAATTCGATAGTTTCGTAACACGCCATGTTTTTTGCAACGCGTAGATTGCGCCGCGATTGATGGAGGGCTTGTGCCGGTTGGTACTGCGTTTCACGAGAGAACGCTTGCGCTGTGCGAGAGCCTGAACTACCGCGAATGGTCCGGCTACTACACGGTTAGCGTGTATGAAATGCATCACGAGCACGAGTACAACGCCATCCGCAATTCCGCGGCGTTAATCGATATTTCTCCGCTGTTCAAATACAAAGTATCGGGAAAAGACGCGACAAAATTCGTGAATCGCGTGATTTCGCGGGATATTAACAAGGTCGCAATCGACCAGGTGATTTATTGCTGCTGGTGCGATCCTGACGGGAAAGTCATCGACGACGGCACAATCACGCGGCTGGCCGAAAATGAATACCGCTGGACGGCAGCGGATCCCAGCTTGCGATGGTTTCAGCAAAATGCACTGGGCCTGAATGTAAGAATCGAGGATATTACCGAACAGGTGGCGGCACTAGCGTTGCAGGGACCTACATCGGGAAGATTGCTGAATGCCGTGGCCGAAGCAGATATTACCCATCTAAAATATTTTCGTGTGACGCACGGAAAAATTGCCGGCGTGCCGGTCGACATTTCGCGCACCGGATATACCGGGGACCTGGGGTTCGAAATCTGGATGCCCTGGAAAAACGCCGTGAAAGTTTGGGACGAGTTGAATTCCAAGGGTAAGGCGTTTGATATTCATCCTGCCGGAATGATTGCGCTGGACATCGCGCGCATCGAAGCCGCCCTGATTCTGATTGAGGTCGACTACACCTCCAGCAAAAAAGCGTTGATCGATGCGCAGAAATTTTCTCCCGCGGAAATTGGACTGGGCAAGCTGGTGGACTTGAAGAAAGAGACTTTCGTGGGCCGCGAAGCGCTGGAGCGCGAGGCTAAGAAAGGCGCGGAGCGCTCGCTCGTGGGGCTTGAAATTAATTGGAATGAAGTGGAATCGCTCTACGACAAAGTCGGCATGGCGCCGCAGGTGCCGAGCATGGCCTCTCGCACAGCGGTGCCGGTGTATCGCGGCGGGCGAGTCGTTGGCAAGGCGACCTCCACAACGTGGTCGCCGACGCTTAAGAAAATGATTGCGCTGGCTTGCGTGAGTCGCGAGAACTCGACTGTCGGTACGACTGTGAATATGGAGATTACCGTCGAAGCCGTGCGGCACACCGTGTCGGCAAAAATCGTGCCGATGCCGTTTTTTAATCCGCCCCGCAAAACGGCCGTACCGGTAATTTGACAGCGCGCGTTTAACCCCAGCGCATTCGGAAATATCCTTACCCACTATTCACTCATTCAGCCGGTTGTATTTTTTCAACACCGCGCGCAGGCGATCATGCGGCAATGCGATCACTTTGTGATTTTCGATACCCGTCATGGTTTCGGCCGCGACCATTGCGTTAATAATGGCTTCTTCGGTGGCTTGCACGGTAGCAGCAAAGAGCGGCTCAATTTTTTCGTTGGGTAGCATTTTCAAATCCACGACGTGATCGGCGAAAGCGGCGCCTGGGTTGGCGGTCGAAAAAGCGATAAAAATATCGCCGGAACCGTTGCCGGAAATACTTCCATCGCGTCCGAGGCCCAGAGTGACGCGGCGAGCCAGGCGCTTCAATTGATGGGCAAGCAGTGGCGCATCGGTGGCGACCACCACGATGATGGAACCACGATCCAGCTGATCAAATGCGGTGGAAGCGTAGGCGCGATCCTCGGGAATTTCCTTGCCCACCGGTACGCCCGCGATGCGCAGATTCGCGCGCGATCCATAATTGCACTGCACCAACACGCCGACAATGTAGCCGCCGAATTTCGCGTCGAGCTTTCGCGACGATGTGCCGATGCCACCCTTGAATTCATTACAAACCATTCCGGTGCCGCCGCCGACGTTACCTTCCGTCACTGGTCCGGACGATGCCGAATCGATAGCGTGAAAAGCATCGGTAGCTTTGACGTGAAAACCGTTGATGTCATTGAGCCAGCCGTCCCACGTTTCCGCTACTACCGGCAGCGACCACCAATACCCTGCGGGATCAGGCTGGCCGTGAGCAACACGCCACTGAATTATGGAATCGCGCACGACTCCGACGCTGTGAGTGTTGGTGATCATCACCGGACCTTCCAGAAAACCGGATTCCTCTACCCAGGTCGTGCCGGTCATTTCCCCGTTTCCGTTTTCTGTAAACCAGCCGGCAAAAACAGGATTGCTCATGGATGCTTGACCGCGCGGCAAAATAGCAGTGACGCCGGTGCGCACCGGACCCTTCCCGATCTGCAGTTTTCCTTCGCCGGAAATAAGGGTGGTGTGACCAACGGTCACGCCAGCAACGTCGTTGATGGCGTTGAGCGGCCCGGGGGCGCCGTCAAAAGGGACGCCAAGATCGCGGGCGCGTGGTTTGCCAGGCTTTTTTTCTTGAACTTTATCCTGACCGTTATCGTCGGCGCGGACTGCGGCAGTGAATAATAAAACCGAAGAAAAAAACGAAATTAGAACTCTTGGATTACGGTGCATGATCAACAGTTATCTCCGGAAGTGAGGAAACGCAGGTTAAAACAGTAATGCAACGCCCGATGAAAGAGAAGAAGGATTCCAGGTGAATTTGAACAACCGTTGTGCACAAATTCTGAGACTAAGATGAAAACACTTTTGTCAGCGCGGATTTAATTGCCCGTGCAATGAGCGCAGATTCTTCGGCCTTCAAAATAAATGGCGGCGCCAGAAGAATATGATCGCCGCGCAGGCCATCGACGCACCCTTGCGTGGGATAGGTGAGCACATTTTCTTCCAGTGCGGACTGACGGATGCGCTCGGCAATATTTTGCGACGGCGGAAATGGTTCGCGGGATTTTTTGTCTTTCACGAATTCGATCCCGGTTAATAAGCCCATCCCGCGGATATCGCCGACATTCGGATGTGACCGCAAAGGCTCCAGATCGGCCGCTAGAATTTTGGAAATTGATGCGACACGATCAAACAGCTTGTGGGCGTCCAGGTAGTCCAGCACCGCGTTGCCAGCGGCGGTCGAGACGGGATGGGCCTGGTAAGTGAAACCGTGCTGGAAGATTCCAGAGCCGCGTTCGAATGCTTCGACGATGCGCGCGGAAACCAGCACAGCGCCGAGCGGCGCGTAGCCACTGGCGATTCCCTTCCCCGCTAGGATCATGTCAGGTTCCACATTCCAGTGTTGAATGGCAAAGGGCTTCGCGGTGCGGCCCAATCCAGACATTATTTCATCGGCGATTAGAAGAATTTTATTCTCGGTGCAAATTTCTCCGATGCGCTCGATGTAGCCGGTGCTCGGCACCGCCGCACCAAGAGTCGCGCCGACTACCGGCTCGAAAATAAATGCCGCGGAGGGCCTGCCAAGTGGGCCGCGGAGAAAATTATCCAAATCGTTAGCGCAAGCGAGACCGTAGTCTTCGTCCTCTAAATTGCCAGCATGGTGATATGCGAAGCATTCAGAGATGTGCCCCCATTCGGGTATCAATGGTTGATAAGGAGCGCGTCGTGCGACATTGCCGCTTACAGACATCGCGCCGAGTGTGCTGCCGTGGTAGCTCTGGCGTCGTGAAATCACCCCGTAACGTTGCGACTGCCCCGACTCCAGATGATATTGCCGCGCAAGTTTGATGGCTGTTTCCGTGGCTTCCGAGCCACCGGACGTGAAGTACACGCGGCCACCATTCTGAAAATTTGCAGGCGCAAGCTGTAAAAGACGGGTGGCAAGTTTCTCCGCCGGGACGGAATGGAATTGTGAAGTATGCGCGAAGGCGATCTGCGATGACTGCTCGGCCATGGCCTGACCAATCTTGGCGACGCCATGTCCAATGTTGACCACTGCAGCTTGGCCAGCCGCATCGAGAAAACGTCGTGCGTCTGCTGAAATAATCCAGCAGCCTTCCCCGCGGACAGCTATGGGGTAATCTTTTTTAAAATTTCGCGGAAAGATGCTGGAGCCGCTCGCCATGGTGGATTGGTACGGAATTGTAACAGAGGGAACACGCGAGATAAGCCAGTGATGATGAAGCGAACGATATCGGTAGTTGTGCTACGCTGACGGCGCTTTTGGCAAGCTAAAGACTTGGCGCCTCGGTTAGTTATAAAAAATTCGTGATGGAGTGTCATTGGCGGCAGAGTCTCACAGCGGTCTGGTTCGCGCCATCAGTCGCTGGAGCCTGGCGGCGTTAATTGTAAATACGGTAATCGGCGGCGGTGTTTTCGGTTTGCCGAGCGTGGTTGCAGGCCGCCTGGGAAAGTATGCGCCGCTGGCGTATTTGATGGCGGCTGCGGGGATCGCACTGGTTTCCGCATGCCTGAGCGAAGTCGCGTCGCAATTCAGCGAAACAGGCGGCCCTTATCTTTACGCGCGGACGGCGCTGGGAAGATTCTGGGGAATTCAAATCGCGTGGATGACGTGGTTATCGCGACTCACGGCGGCCTCAGGCACAGCCAATCTTTTTGCCACTTATCTTGCGGAGTTCATGCCACGTGCAGTCCAGCCTGCGTATCGCGTGACAATTCTGGCCGCGTTAATCGGAGTGCTAGCGGTAATCAATTATCGCGGAGTGCGATCGGCGATACGCGTCAGCGATTTTCTAACCAGTATAAAAATATTTCTTTTGCTGATCTTTATTGGAGCGGGACTTGGGTGGTTGATCGCACACGGCCGGGTCGTTTCGGCGCCGATGACCCACACGGTGACCTTACAAGATTGGCTTGGCGCTATTTTGGTGCTGGTCTTTGCCTACGGCGGATTTGAAGCGGTTTTTTTCGCCACAGGGGAAACGCGCGACCCGCGCAAAGATTCTGCAGCTGCGCTACTTTACGCGCTTGTGCTGGTCACGGCGATTTACACGTTGGTGCAGGTGGTGATCAACGGCACCCTCGCTAATCCTGCTGGAACCGAGCGCCCGCTTGCGGAAGCGGCGCGCCACATTTTTGGTAATGGAGCTGCGGCAGCGATCGCCGGCGGGGCGTTGGTGTCCATCTACGGATATTTGGGCGCAAATATGCTCCATACCCCGCGATTGACGTTTGCGCTGGCAGAGCGCGGAGATTTTCCACGATTTTTCGCCGCTGTGCATCCAAGATTTCATACTCCGCACCTGTCCATTATCGTTTACACCGTGTTGCTGCTGGCTTTTACGGTAATGGGGAACTTTAGATGGAATATCACTCTTTCCGCGGTGGCCAGGTTGCTGACGTATTGTTCGTTTGCCGTGGCGCTGCTGGTATTGCGAAAAAAGCGCCCCGAAGCGGATGCGTTTCGTTTGCGCGGTGGTCCTCTCATCGCGATACTGACACTGGCGTTTTGTGTGGTGTTGTTTATGCAGACGCCGCTCAGCAATTTGTCCATCGTTCTTGGCGTCATCACAATTGCAGCGCTGAACTGGTTGCTGGTGCGCAATAGCGACGCAACTGAGCGGTTAGACGCATAGTCCAAATTGGCGAGCTGTTTCTTTGGATCTCACTCGCTCTCGCACGAAACTGCTTCGGGCATCAGGGTGTGAGGATTATTGTTCGCACGTTCGCGAACAACGGAGGAATCTGGTTATGACCATGACCCGTACTGGCGACGCCTGGATGCCAGCGGACGAATATGGCCGAGCTCTGCCGAAATTTTCGGTGAACCTGCTGGTGCGAGACTTATCGAAATCGCGTTCTTTTTATGAACAGGTGCTGGGAGCCACGGTCCGTTATGGCGATTCCGATTTCGCGGCGATGGTGCTCAATGGAGTGGAGTTCATGTTGCACGCCGACCATACCTACGACCATCATCCACTGTACACGCGTCTTCAAGACGGAGGAAAACGCGGAACCGGAGCTGAACTTCGCGTGATGGGCATTGACCCGGACATTTTGCAAAAGCGGGCGGAAGCGGCGGGCGCGACCATCCTTCAACCCGTGGCGGATTTTCCGCATGGGTGGCGCGATGTAATTCTGGAAGATCCCGACGGCTACATCTGGGCGGTGGGCGTGTCGTTAAAAAAATAATCCACGTCAAAACTGATAAGACCGGCCGACACTTAGCCAAACACCAGACTTCCTGGGGTGCCTTGGGCCGCATCTAAACGAAGGTCTAATTGACTGGTGTCGCAGCACCTTGGCATTGGCCACGACTCGTGACAATATCCGAAGTCCTGCAAAACAGATTTCCAAAGTGACTCATAGGAGAAACGCATGAAACTTGCGGCGCTGAGGTGCGGATTTATCGCAGTGGTATGCTGCGGCGCGTGTCTTGCCACATTCGCGCAAGATACAGCCGGTAAACGCCCGATCACCTTTGACGATCTGAGAAATATGCCTCGCGTCGCGAGCCCGATAATTTCTCCCGATGGAAAATGGATAGCATATTCCGTGGCAACTCCGGACATGGATGCCAACCGCAACGCCAGCAATATCTGGATCGTGCCGGCAAGTGGCGGTGCGGCAATACAACTGACGCAGAGCGGCCACGATTCCGCTCCGGTGTGGTCGCCGGATAGCAAGGCGCTGGCATTTATTTCTTCGCGCGACGGAAATTCTCAAGTTTACGTGCTGTCGATGGAAGGCGGCGAAAGTCATGCGATTGCCCATGCGGCTGGCGGAGCTGATTTAGTGAAATGGTCGCCTGACGGGTCTACGATCGCTTTTACGTCACCGGTTTATGTGGTTTGCAAGGACGACGAGTGCAACAGCGCGCGCGACGCGGATAAAGAAAAAAATAAAGTGAAAGCGCGAGTGTACGAACAGCTCTTATATCGCCATTGGACCCACTGGTCGGAAGGAAAGCGCAGCCATTTGTTCATTGTGCCGGCGGATGGGAGCGGAACGCCGCGAGATTTGACGGCCGGGGCAAATTACGACGTGCCTCCCGATGAACGCGGCGGGGCGGACGATATAAATTTTTCGCCGGACGGAAAAGAGATTTGCTATACGGCCGTGCCGGACAAGATGGAGGCGTTGAGTACGAATGGAGAACTGTTCGTGGTGCCGGTCAGCGGTGGCGAAACGAAAAAAATCACGACAAATCCAGGATTCGACGGGAACCCGGTGTATTCGCCAGATGGAAATTACATCGCGTACCACGCGCAATTCACGCCGGGATACGAGGCCGACCGATGGCGGGTAATGCGCTACGACCGGCACACCGAAAAAAGTGAAGATTTGACCGAGAAATTCGATCGCAGCGCGGAAGGTCTAGTGTGGTCGCCGGAAAGCAAGAGGATTTACTTCACAGCCGAAGACGAAACGCTTTCGCCGATTTATGCGATCGACGCACGCGGCGGAGCGGAGCCGAAGAAAGTTGTGGCTGAAGGATTCAATACCGGAGTCTCCATCAGCCGGGATGGAAAGATCATGGCGTTCGAACGCACCAG
>JGI12635J15846_10005787_pt1 | contig 10654 bp, 10 predicted proteins | sample BlaSpr_A8_OM2_M2_FD_15846 | JGI IMG/M metagenome (IMG submission 15846) | reverse complement strand
GAAACCACCAGGCCCATGACCTCGCGCTCGCGTGCCGTCAGCGATTCGTAGCGCTTTCGCAATTCGCCGAGTTCACTTTCCTGCTGCCGGGCAACTCGGTCGCGATCCAACGCCTGCTGGATCGCATCCAGCAAGTCCTGGTTCCGAAAGGGTTTGGCCAGGAATTCCACCGCGCCCGATTTCATAGCCCTGACAGACATGGGAATGTCTCCATGGCCTGTGATGAAGATAATAGGAATGCGGATTCCCGCATCATTCAACCTGCGCTGAAGGTCCAGACCGCTGATTCCAGGAAGTCTCACGTCCAGAACAAGGCAGCTTGGGCCCTCCCCCCGCTTGCTGTCCAGGAATTCTTGCGGCGTCCCGAAGGTCTCGGAGCGCAAGCCAACCGACTTCAGCATGCCCTGAATGGCTGTGCGCACCAAAGCGTCATCATCGATGGCGAAAACGGTGGGCCCATCCAACGACATCACAGATACACCTCCCTTTCGATCTTGGTTACCTCAACGCCGAATATTGCTTTACTGATTGCAAAAGTAGCTCATGCTTGTGTCGCGCAAATAGCGAACTCGCGCGCCCTGTCGAATCTTGCATCGGAGTCGATGCCCTCAATAATAATGTTCATGATCCACCTGCTGCAACGCCGCACCAGCGGCTTCCTTTGGGTCGCAACGGTGGCCATTTTCCCACAGGGAGGTAACTGAGATGTACTAAAATTCGCGATCAGCGAGCCTCAGGAGAATCCTCACAACTTACTTTCGCGTTCGATGAGCGTGTGCAGTACAGTTTGCAGCGTTACATTTCCTTTCCGGGAGCCAACCTCGCCACCTTCGAACTCGATCCATCCTTCATTGAAGCCATCGAGCATTTGAATGCGCGGGGTGGGGTTCCTCATGCCCTGCAATTTGAACAGCGATTCCCATGTCTCGCGCGGCACAGCCTCGACTCTCACCGAGCGGCCAAGGAGATGGGCAAAGGTGGATGCGATCTCATTGGGTGTCACACGTTGCGGTCCTTCCAGTTCGACCACTCTGTGCCCGCTCCACGTTTCCTGAAGCAGTTCGGCAGCGGTACGCCCGATGTCGGCGGTAGCAACCATCGGTACGGGCTTATCGAGAGGTTGCAGGAAGCTTGGAATAACGCCGTTCTTCGCCGGCGTCACGTCCCAGGCGGAGTTCTCCATGAACCATCCTGGCCGCAGAAAAGTAATGGGCAAAGACAACTTTCGAAGCGCCTGCTCGATGATCGAATGTTGCGAGAGCAGGTTCGAGTGGGTTGCCTGCGCACCGATCGTCGACAGATAAACGACTTTAGCCGGACGTGCCGCATCGAGCACCGAACTCAATGTTGCGGCTGTCGTCCGCGCCTCGCGAAAGTCAGTGGACGGATCGAAGTTGGACGGCACCAGCACGAACACGCCTTCGGATCCCTTGAACGCGGCCGTCAGCGACGCAGCTTCGTTGATGTTCGCACCTACGAGGTCACAGCCGCGCTTTGCCCAGGCTTCGCTTTGGCGGACGTCTCGCACCACCGCTCGGACGGGCCGCCCAGCGGCCAGAAGGTTGCGAGCCACTTCACCACCGACGTTGCCGGTGATTCCAGTAATCGCGAACATTTGTCTCCTTTCTTCTTAATCGATTGAATGTGCTTCCACTTATGAGATGACAAAGAAAGAGAAAAGTGACTACTCCCGAAACGCTCCAAAATCAAGTGGCCGCGTGCTCGGTATCGTTCACGCCTGGCTCGAGTTCTGGGCGCGATATCGGCAATCTTTCCACAATAAGATCGAGGAAGGGTGGTCCATCACCCATCCACGAATGCCCGATTCGCGTGAGACAGGGCAGGGCAAGTGCCCGCCCAATGCATGTTCTGCCATGGTGCAGCAAGCGCCTTCACGATGCCTTCTTGCTGGCAACTCTCAACGACGATGAAGGCTTGAGCACGTCAGACAGTCCCATATTGCGAAGTAGCTCCGAGCGAACACGATCGGCCACTCCGTTCACAATCTCAGCTCCGTCGTTCGCAGGGTCAATGTGCACCCGAAAGGGCCGGCTCCCGAATGGCATATCCACCACATCCACAATAGCCTTTGCGACCTCGGAGACGTCGGCTTCGGGAACCGCAGTACGGGCGAAGCCGTCCAAGATCTCTTCCGCAAGCGTCGCGGTGGGCCCTGCGTCGTATTCCTTGACTCGCGCCTCATCCTTCGGCTTGCCTGCATTCGCGAAATGATTTGTTCCTGATGTGTATGCGCCGGGGACGATGATTACCGTCTCGATATTCCATCTCGCCAGTTCGCCGGCGTAGCTGACCGCCAGCGCCTCCATTCCGGCCTTCGCCGCGAAATAGGGCGCAAGATATGGAGGCGTACCGCCCCGAGTACTGCTGCTCCCTACCCAAACGACTAGTCCCTGTCCCTGCTGGCGCAGAACAGGCAACGCTGCTCGGTTTACCCTCTGAGTGCTGAGCACATTGACGTCGTACAACTCGGCGAGCTGCTCCGGAGTGAACGCTTCCGCGGGACCGAACACCATGTGTCCGGCGTTGTGAATCACTACATCGAGGCGCCCGTCTTCGTCCACGATCTGTTGAATCGCCTTATTCACGGAATCCTGCGACGCTACGTCGAGTTCCACGGTTCTTAGGTCAACGCGGTTGTCAGCGGCGAATTTTTTCACGGCCTCGACCTGAGGACGGTTGCGGCCCGCCGTTTCGCGCATGCTGGCGTAAACTGTGTGACCGGCTTGGGCCAGTGCCCGGGCAGTGATCGCTCCAAATCCACTTGAGGCACCCGAAATCAAAATAACCCGCTTCATGACTTCCTCTTTTTTTGTGATCTCAATTACCGTGAACTTTTGCGGGCTTCAGTAAGCAAAGCCGCCGTTCGCGCGCAGCACTTGGGAGTTGATCCATCCGCCGTCCGGCCCTGCGAGGAACGAGACTACGTTCGCAATGTCGTCCGGCTGTCCCATCCTTTCCAGTGGCGACATCTTTGTGAATTCAGCGATCTGATTTTCCGATTTGCCGCTGAGGAACAGTTCGGTTGCGATCGGTCCAGGTGCGACCGCGTTCACGGTTACGTTTCGGCCCCGCAATTCGTTCGCAAGCACGTGCACCAGGCCCTCCACACCGGCTTTGGACGCGATGTACGGTCCGTAGGACGGAAAAGATTTCGTCAGGACACTGCTGGAGAAAGCGACGATCCTGCCTCCGGCAGAGATATGCTGGGCGGCCCGCGCGAACACCAGGAAGGTACCGCGTAGATTCGTGGCGATGACCTTGTCGAACGCCTCCACATCACCTTTGCCGATCGGCGACAGAGGCATGATTCCCGAGTTATTCACGACCACATCCACGGAACCGAACCTCTTGAGCGTTTGGGCAAAGAGTTGCTCGACGTCAGCCGGGTTCCCTACATCAGCCTTAATCGCGATCGCCTCGCCTCTGTTTTTCTTGATTTCTGCCACTGCTTCTTCTGCCTCCGCGGTGTTGCTGACATAGTTGACTACGACTGCGAACCCATCCTTCGCCAGTCGCTTCGCGACGGCCCTGCCGATCCCCCGGGAAGCTCCAGTTACAATCGCCGACTTCTCCATGGACTTTCTCCTTTCATTTTGTTTGTACGGGAAATTCCAAGTTCCGCATTGGCGATGAATCCGAGGTGCATTTGATTTGCCAACTACACGTGTCTTTGTGCTCGCTGGCAAGTGGGTGCATTAACGCGATAAGTTCCGACTTCCCTAAAAATGTCGTGCGCAAAAGTGAAGTTCGCGCAGTGTCGGTGTCGGGGGTCGGTGTCGGGAAATCGACCGATGTGTCGGGGGTCCCACAGTGCACGGATTGATTTCTCGGAGACGCCGTCAGGGAAGGCGAAATTTGGGGGCGCATCCGCGCTAAGGACGACATGATGCGCGTGAACGGTCTTATCTCAAAGAGCGATGGTATCGCCGCGCTGCTCTCCGAGATCACAGAATTCGGCAAATCGATCCGCCAAGTCCCTCTCGCGATTTGTGCGTTTCACTTTGGCAGCGGAAGTGCTATTTGCAGATGACGTGAAGGTGACTGCACCTTGATGTGCCGCCCCTCACTTACTCGAAAGGGATTTGGCACGAGCATTGCCTTCCCTGTGAACAATGGCACGGAGCTCCCAGATGGAGATCGCAGGCATGGCTTGCACACTGAATTTCTAGTGCCCCGACCCTTTCGTTCTGTTCCTTATTGTTGAGTTGAAGCAGTTTCTGCCGAGTCAGATTACGGTCATCTCGCCATTCGTAGATCAACTCAGCGCTTCATTGCGAGGTTCCGAAATGTGGATGGAAGCGAGGTGGATATTGACATGGCGCCATGTGGGGCGCTTGCAAATGCCATCGTCCACGGCAACCAGGAGGACTTTCGCAAGCGCGTTTACGTGGTCTGCCGCTGCACGACAGAGGGAGAAGTCTCAATCACGATTCAGGACGAAAGAGAAAGATTTAACAGCGACGCGATACCAGATCCGACGGCCCCGGAGAATCGCCTCTTTTCGCATGGGCGTGGGATCTACGTTATGAAAACGCTAATGGACGAAGTTTGTTTCGAGCAGGGCGGAACTGTTGTGTACATGCGCAAGAAACCTAACGCCGATCCAGACGCACGGTGAAAGTCCCCATGACGCAAAGACTCGCAAGCATCGTGCTCACTCTGGGGTTGCTGAGTTCTTGTGCTCTAGCTCAGGGCGCCGGGCAAACAACCGGCATGGTTCGGGGAGCTGCGTTCACCATCGATCCAGATGGACGGTTTATGACTTCGGCAACGCTACAGTATCCAGCTATTGTTTCGGGCCGGCGGTTGCAATGCCGAATTCCGATTGTCGGTGCGGCACCGGAAAATGGCCTGCATTGGTGCACGTGTGATGGAGTTCACTTATGGCCACAAGAGCAGCAGGTATGAATAGCACGCGGGCATTGTTCCGGCCCCTTGAAAACCAAATCCAGGAATTCAGAAATATAGTCGTCCATCGGTTGGATTTCTTTCGTGCCATAGCGCTGCGACATCTGCGCAACCATGCTGATGCTGAGGATGCAGTGCAGGATGCGTTGTTGTCCGCCTACGCACACTTGGATCAGTTTAAGGGACAAGCACAGATGTCCACGTGGCTGACCACAATCGTGATCAATGCCGCTCGCATGAAACTACGGCAACGTTCACGGAATGTGCACCTCTCACTGGACGAGCAAGCTCCAGAAACACATTCCCCGTTATGGGAAATGCTCCCACATGCTGGTCCAAACCCAGAGGAGCTATGTCGAAGATCCGAATTTGTGGAGAGGCTTACACATTTCTCGAAACGGCTCTCGCCTTGTCTACTCAGAACGATTCAACTTAGCGCGCGCGATGGTTTGAGCACTCGCGAAATGGCGAGCCTCTTGAGGGTGCCGAGTGGCACCGTAAAAGCGAGGGTCGCAAGAGCTCGCAGGAAGCTCAAGCAGTTCGTGGGATAAACTTCAACCGCTAGCGCGCGTATTCTGACATACCGCCGTCTCTACGGCGTGTCAGAGACGCGGATTCTGAACCTTCGCGGGAGGGCTGCCCACGCAAGCCAAGTCTTGCGAAACCCGGGCGGATGCGATGTGGATCGACCATCATGGCTATCTCTGAATGCCCGCTGCGCAACTAGATCAGATCGCACTTTTCAGCGCGGCGTGTCGCGCGTTCAGCTACCGTTGATCATTTACAAAATGCGGATCAAGGCAAAGCCGGAATATTCACCCCTCGGCGACCAATTCTGCCAGTGTTCGAAATCTGAGCGGATGAAGGCCAAACCGGAAAGTTCAGCCCAGACCGTTGGCTGGGGTCCGAACAGCTACTACAATTCCCAGACGGGGGATCTGCGGTGATTCTTCCTGAGCCCATTCACAAGGCCCGGCTGTTGAGCCTTTCACGGTCGCGTAGTTTGTTTTTACTGTTCGTCCTGGCAGCAACTGCCTGGGCGGTTGATCCTCACACGCTGATCTATCAGTATGGCCACACTGCCTGGAGAATCCAGGATGGCTTCGCGGTCGGTCCGGGAGCGATCACCCAGACGACGGACGGCTACATCTGGGTGAAAACATCGATCGGCGGTTTGACGCGATTTGATGGCGTGAGGTTTACGCCCTGGACGGCTCCGAAAGGTCAGTCTCTTCCAGGCAGCGGCATTAGTTACCTTCTTGGAGGACGCGACGGCAGTCTGTGGATTGGCACCTACGGCGGTTTGAGCCGCTTAAAAGATGGTGGGTTGTTCAACTACATAACCACGCCAAATAGCCCAGGGATCTCCGCCATCATCGAAGACCATGCAGGTACAATCTGGCTCACTCGCTACCGAGTCAATGATGGAAAAGGATCTCTTTGCCAGGTGGTGGGCGACGCTCTCCGATGTTACGGCCAAAAAGACGGAAATCCGGGTAGCTATGGCTTAGGCCTGACGGAGGATAGAGCGGGAAACATCTGGTTTGGGTGCAAAATGCTTTGCCGCTGGGCGCCAGGCTCTTCCAGCGTCTATTTCCGGGAGCAATTGAAAAATCAAAGCGATGGGGTAGTGGCTGTCGCTGCCGGACCGTCCGGTTCAATGTGGGCGGCTTTGGACGGAACCGGACCCGGGCTGGGCGTCTGTTATTACTCCAATGGAAAGTGGGCCAGCTATGTCGTCCCGGGGTTTGATGGCTCTATCGTTCGATCGCAGTTTCTGTTTGTCGATCGCAATCAAACACTCTGGGTCGGAACGGAATCCCAGGGCCTCTATCGCATCCATGATGGGGTTGCCGACCATTACGGAAGTGCGAACGGCCTGTCCGGCGATACCGTGGAAGACATCTATGAGGATAAGGAGGGCAACCTTTGGGTCACAACCGACGCGGGATTAGATATGTTTCGAGATATGCCGATCGTGACTTTCTCTCCGAATGGGGGGTTAATCGGCTCGGACATCAACTCCATCCTTGCATTGAGTAACGGTTCCGTTTGGGTTGGCAAAAATGGAGCGCTGGACATTATTCACGCAGACCGCGTCTCGGCGATTGCCGCCGGCCACGGCCTTCCGGGACAGGACGTGACCGCAATATTCGAAGATTCTACCGGACAAACCTGGCTCGGAATCGACTACACACTAGCAGCCTACAAACTCGGCAGCTTTTTGGACGTCAAGAAGCCCGGTGGCCCCCCCTTAAGTCACGCGGGCCGCACTGGGGCTCTCTCTGAGGACGTTGAAGGCAACATCTGGGCACTGACATATAGCGGTGCACCTGCACAACCCCATCTGCTTCGCATCAGAGGTCGGAGCGTTAAACAGGACATCCGCGTGGACAACGTTAAGCGTCCCATCTTTATGGCGGCAGATCGAAATGCAGGAATCTGGCTATCTTCTACCCTAGGCGAATTCGTTCACTACCGCGATGGCAAGGCAGAAGCAGTTGTTTCGTTGGGAGAGGAGAGGGGGGTTAAGAGTTTTTCAGTCGATTCGGACAATGCCGTCTGGTCAGCAACCGGTAAAGGGCTGTATCGCTGGAAGGATGGCCGGCTGAGCGTGATGGACTCGCGGAACGGCCTGCCCTGTTCCTCGATTATCTCCATGATCAAAGACAACTACGGCTCCTTCTGGCTCTATGCACGATGTGGCCTTCTGAAGATCTCCGCCGCAGACTGGGCAACCTGGCTGAAGTCCCCAGAGAGCAAACTATCGGTGAAGACCTTTGACACGCTCGACGGAGCCCAGCCCAGTTTCACAGTCGGCCAGCCGTTAGTGTCCAAGGCGGTTGACGGGCGACTCTGGTTCGCCAGTAGCGGCCGTGTACAAATGATCGACCCCAGCCACACCTACACCAACGTGATTCCGCCGCCCGTGTATGTTGAAGAGGTGATTGCCGACAGAAAGAACTATCTACCCGGCGTCGGCCTTCGTCTTCCCGCCCTAACCCGTGATCTCGAGATCGACTACACCGCGCTGAGCTTTTCGGTGCCCCAGAAGGTTCGCTTCCGTTACAAAATGGAAGGCCGAGATGCAGGATGGCAGGAACCGGGAACGAGGCGGCAAGCTTTCTACACTGACCTTCACCCGGGAAAATACCGCTTTCGCGTGATCGCCTGCAATAACGACGGCTTCTGGAACGAAGAAGGCGCAACGTTGGACTTTAGTGTCGCGCCTGCCTGGTATCAAACGAATTGGTTCCGTGTGGCGTGCGCAGCTACTTTGCTGATGTTGCTGTACCTCCTTTATCAACTTCGCCTTCGGCGATTGCACCATCAGTTTAGTATTGGCCTAGAAGCGCGCGTCGACGAACGCACACGGATTGCGCGGGAGTTACACGATACCCTGCTGCAAAGTTTTCAGGGCTTGATGCTGCGCTTTCAAACCGTTGACGAGATGCTTCCGGCACGCCCATTGGAGGCGAAAAAGGCCCTCGAAGGCGCTCTCGATCGGGCGGATCAAGCAATCAGCGAAGGCCGAGATGCTATAACCGACATACGTTCCTCCACGTTGGCAAGTCGCGACCTGGCGAAATCGATCACCGCGCTGATGATTAACTTGAATGAAGAGCTTGCGGCAAGCAGCGGGGGTTCAGCAACGTTTCGTGTGCTTGTAGAAGGCTCGCCACGAACCGTGCGTCCGACTCTGCAAGACGAGATCTACCGCATTGCGCGGGAGTCGTTGCGAAATGCCTTCAGCCACGCACAGGCCGGGCATATCGAGACGGAAATCATGTATGGCGAATCTCTTCGTCTACGCTTCCGCGACGATGGAAAGGGCATTGACCCAAGCGTCGTTGAACACGGCGGACGTTTCGGGCATTGGGGCTTGCCAGGAATCCGCGAGCGAGCCAAACAAATCGGAGCGCAATTGGAGGTCTGGAGCGAACTCGGAGCCGGGACGGAGGTAGAGTTGAGCATTCCAGGGTCGATCGCTTATGAGGCAGTCCCCACCCGGGCCCGTTTCCGACTTTTCCGTAAGAGAACGAAACAAGAGCATGAGCACCGGTCCTAGCTTAATCCGGATTCTCGCCGTTGACGACCATCCGATGCTGCGTGAAGGCATCGCGGCACTGGTCGCCAGTCAATCGGACATGAAGCTGGTCGGCGAGGCTTCTACAGGACGTGAGGCTCTTGAGCAGTTCCGAAAACACCGGCCAGACCTCACCTTGATGGACCTGCAGATGCCGGATATGGACGGTATTGAGGCGATGGTCGCCATTTGCAGCGAATTCCCGGGAGCCCGCATCATTGTGTTGACGACCTACAAAGGGGACGTCCAGGTTCTACGCGCTCTCAAAGCCGGTGCGCGGGCTTATTTGCTAAAAGGCCTTTTGCGGAAGGAACTCCTCGAGACGATTCGCGCTGTACATGCTGGCCAAAAGCGCATTCCTCCCGAGGTCGCCGCTGAACTCGCCGACCACGCGATCGATGACGCCCTGACCTCACGAGAAATCGATGTGCTGCGCTTGATTGCCGGCGGGAATGCAAACAAGCTGATCGCCGATCGACTCTCGATTACCGAGGAAACGGTCAAGGGTCACGTCAAGAACATCCTTTCCAAACTTGGCGCAAACGACCGAACGCACGCCGTCACCGTCGCGCTGAAGCGCGGAATCATTGACTTGTAACCCCCCAAAAGAGGGGCGGCCCCCCCCCCAGATTTGGAGTGTCGAATCGTCCTGAGCGCGTTCTACTTTCATATATTTGACATATGGGGGGTTTCCTGCAACGCCTCTTTTCCATGTTTCCTAACGGCTGGCCCGGCAAAGGACTCCTCCTGCTGCGGGTAGTTGTCGGACTTATCTTGATCCACGATGGCATCGGTGCATTGATGGGGTGGCCACAACGTGAATCGCTCCCGCTGCAGGTAATCGCCGCCATGGCAGGAATTTTTCTACTCGTCGGTTTGTGGACGCCAATCGCCGGCGCAATTGTCGCGCCGAGTGAGCTCTGGATCGCTCTCACGGGCACTGACCACCCGCGGGGCACGATCTTGCTGGCAACGCTAGGTGTCGCCCTCGCATTCCTGGGACCTGGCGCTCTGTCGATCGACGCCCGCCTTTTTGGCAGGAAGCGTCTCGATATTTGAGTTCGCGGAGTTGTCCCCCACCCCCTCCAAAGAGGCATCAGAACTCACCTCCGAGGAGCGGTCGGGCGGGAACTCCATCTGGGGTGGTCCACCTGCAGGAGTTTGTTCCACACTCCAGCTCAAGAACTAATGCAATTTCACTAATTCTGGGATGTCGTATGGGCAGAATGTAGAGAAGGCGTGGGAGGACGTATGGAAAGCCCAAATATTGCTTTTCCGGACGCACAGAGCTTCGCTAGCATGATCTTTGCCAACGAAAACCTCTCGAAGCAGCAGGAATTTTGCGGAATCATCGGGTGCAGCAAGGCTTTGATCCAAACGCTGAAGCTAGTTCGCACGGTTGCGCCCACCGACTCCACCGTTCTGATTCAGGGCGAAACCGGCACAGGCAAGGAGCTTATCGCCCATGCCATTCACAATGTAAGCCCGCGATGCGGACGTGCGCTAATCAAGCTAAATTGCGCAGCTATTCCCCTTGATCTCCTGGAGAGTGAATTGTTCGGTCACGAGAGGGGTGCCTTCACCGGAGCGATAACGCAAAAGATTGGGCGCTTCGAAATGGCCCATCAAGGAACGCTG
>JGI12635J15846_10005783_pt1 | contig 10656 bp, 9 predicted proteins | sample BlaSpr_A8_OM2_M2_FD_15846 | JGI IMG/M metagenome (IMG submission 15846) | reverse complement strand
CCAGCCAGAGCCCCGGCGGCCGTCACTTATAGCTTTCCATAAAAGGTCATGGTAAGACGGCAGGCAGCGATTCTACTGTGCAATACTGCACACTTTTTGAAACTTCCTGGCAAATCAACGGCAGCGCAGGCGCGCGCATTCCGTCGCTTTATTTCTCGATACTTCCCGCCGCTTCCCGGACCGGCCTTGGAATCGCCTTGCACGTCTTGCAGCTCATTTGCTAACCGGCGTCACGTCCAACTGTGCCGAATGATACATACCGACGCTGAAACCGACGCTACAGTGAAGACATCTCGCGCAACACGGAGATGCCAAATGGCAATCAAGAAAACAATGAAAGCTGCAGTGGTCGAAAAATTTGGTCAGCCATTAGTCGTGAAAGAAGTTCCCGTGCCCACGCCCGGACCCGGGCAAGCGTTGATAGAAATTTTCGCGACCGGCGTGTGTCACACGGATTTGCACGCCGCGGATGGCGACTGGCCCATCAAGCCCACGCCGCCATTCATCCCGGGCCACGAAGGAGCAGGCGTCGTCGTGGCGCTCGGCCCAGGCGTCACGCACCTGAAAGAAGGCGATCGCGTTGGAACCGCATGGCTGTTCAGCGCCTGTGGCCATTGCGATTACTGTCTCTCGGGATGGGAGACGCTCTGCCCCGAGCAGCAAAACTCCGGATATTCGGTGAACGGAAGTTTTGCGGAGTACGCCGTGGGCCAGGCGGATTATCTGGGCCGCCTCCCCAAAAGTGTTTCATTCGTTGATGTCGCGCCCATCCTCTGCGCGGGGGTCACCACCTATAAAGGATTGAAAATGACGGAGGCTCAGCCCGGAGAATGGGTCGTGATTAGCGGAATCGGTGGCTTGGGCCACATAGCCATCCAGTACGCGAAAGCCATGGGGCTGCACGTCGCCGCGGTGGATCTGGGTCCGGAAAAAATGGCTCTCGCGCGACAACTCGGCGCTGAAATCATGATTGACGCGAAAACGCAGGACCCTCCCACAGAAATCCAGAAACAAATTGGCGGCGCCCACGGCGTGCTGGTCACAGCCGTTTCACCCATCGCCTTCAAGCAAGCGGTCGGCATGCTGCGTCGCGGCGGCACATGCGTGCTGAATGGGCTGCCGCCCGGAGAATTTCCGGTTTCGATTTTCGACCTGGTCCTGAACGGCTACACGATTCGCGGCTCCATCGTGGGCACTCGCTTGGACCTCGAACAGTCGCTCGCCTTCGCCGCCGAAGGCAAAGTGAAAGCAACCATCGAAACCTTGCCGCTCGAATCCATCAACGACGTGTTCACCCGCCTCAAGAAGGGCAACGTGAACGGCCGGGTTGTGCTCAGCCTTAAAGAAGAGGCGCTCGGCAAAGTGGTGATGGGCCGGCTCGCAAGCTAATTGGCGTTCCACCGCAAGTTCAGGCGGATTAGCCGGCGGACTGCCGGACGAAGTGTCGAAATACGGCTGAACGACGATAGCCACAATCTCTGCTGGGAACGCGAAGCTCTGGACTCCGAGAGCGGCGCGTTTTTGTCAGCAGAACCGATCGCTCGAATTTGCGCCTGGAGGCATCTCATGGTCCGCCGACATATTCGCAACACGTTCTTATCGTGCGCGCTGCTGTTTTCATTGGCTGGCCTTTCCGCAACCCCCCAGGCCCAAGACAAGAAATCCGCGCACCTCGAGGGCTCCAATCCGGTTTCCGGCTTGCAACTCTACAAACGTTACTGCGCCGTTTGTCATGGGAATGATTTGAAGGGCAATGGCCCCATCTCACCTGAGTTTAAGAATCCCCCGTCGGACCTCACCACGCTCGCGCAGCGCCACGAGGGAAAATTCCCAGATGAATACGTCCAGGATGTTCTCCGCAACGGTGTGAAGAAACCAGCGCACGGCGATACGGAAATGCCCATCTGGGGACCGCTCTTCGCCTCGATTCCAGGCACGGATTCCGCTCTGGTCAGCATCCGCGTCGTAAACCTGGCCAACTACATCAAGTCCATGCAAACAAAATAGCGCGCGGGCTGGTCGGCCTGACTCGATCACGGTGAACACACTTGATTTGGCGGTAGGTTTACGCCTGTTACGTTTGCGTTCTTGAGCATGACCGTGGCGAGAACGTGTATTGGGCGAGATGAGGTGATTGCGCGGTTGCCGGTGCCAAGTCCGCGGATGTAAATCTGTTCGGCCTCGTTTGCAGCAAGGCACGGATTTCGCTCTACGCCCGCTTCAGCACTGCCAAAGCGTAGAGCGCGACGTCGATCGCCGCTGTCTCTTCCGGTGAGTTCTGGCTCGTAACCCAGCGTGTGCGCGCGTTGATTGCGTTTTCCGCAGATGTCGCGTAGGCCTGTAGGTTGTCTCGGTCGAGTTTTAAATCAGAATTCTCGAACCGAAATCTGTCCACAACCGTGGACGCCTGTGCAGCAACTCTTGTGAGAGAGCTCTCAGATTGCCTTCTTGTCGTGTTCGGTGTTGTCGTCGCGGTTCCGAAAAACGCGTTGCGGGCTTTCTCGAACGAATCTTCCGCCATTCGATTTTCTAATTTCATTTCAATTGCTCACAAGCCCCACTCTATGTGCAATGGCTTCACGAAGGGCGCGGGTGCCATGTTTTCCAGGAATTTAAAGCACGATCATAAAGATGCTCCCGACAACCGTCTGTTCAATTTTGAACAGTGGCCTTCGTGTCGCACAGTGACGCGCGATTGCCAAATGGCTGGCAAGAAATGGCGCGTATTCGCTCTATCGCGAAATCGACCCGCAGGAATAGGTGATCGAATCGCTCAAAACCACTTGCGGCGAATGCGGTTTATTCGTGGCCGCCCGGCTGGCGCAGCCATCCTGCGATGTCCTTATGGCCCCACATCATCGCTACGCGCAAAGACGTACGGCCTACATTGTCCCTGGCATTGACATCTGCTTTATCGGACAGCAGCAGTTACCGGGAATCTACTATGACCGATCCAGGTGATTGCTTCGGGTAAATCGGGTATTGTCCGACCCGGCAGGTGACGACTAGTATCCGCGAGAACCGTCGGTCCAGGCCCGAAGCGGGCAAGCGCAGGAATTACGCTGACGCAGGAGAGCGGACACATGGGCAACGCGGGACCAAGATTGAATCCGGACTCAACACGCCTCGCCGAACTAATCCAGAAAATTCGCGCTCTAAAGTTGGAACTGAGTCGAATTATCGAGCACAGCCGCAACTCGGAAGTCGGTTCCTGTCTGATTATGGCATCTGGCCTTCTCGATGGAGCCATCGAAGAATTATCTAATGCGAAGGTAGAACAGAACGACTAGTTGAGCGATGGGGACGAACGCTGCGACTCATTCCGCTTCGTCGCTCGTATAAATGCTGACGCGCAACACGGTCGGAACGAATTGACGATTCAAGCATCGTTCTAGTTTTACTAAAATCCCGGCGGAACCCGTCAGAGTGGCAAGTCAGCGTCGCGTTCAGCTTGCGGGCCTCCAGATCGCCCAAGTTCCGTTCGCGGGAGCTCACATCGACGAGCCTGTTGGCCTCTTGAGGACAATTCAGCCTGCGCCGAGCACATACGAGCTAGGCGTCCGCAGATCAGCAACGCCTCCGGTTCACCGTGCTCGTCGCTCACGGCTACGAGCCAAATGTCCACATCCGCCGCGCGCCGTCGGCGCCTAACTCGATTCTTTCCGAATTCGCTGTGCGCGCGACCGAGGGCGAGACTTCGCGCCTACCCGCGTCCTGCGCGAACGTTCCGACCCGCTCAAGCGGGACAAGCGGGAGTGAGCGTTTGATGCTCGGCCCGCGGCGGCGTATGATTTCGCGCGGAGGATTGAATGGTGATCGGTGAAAGGGTGAAGTTTTTGAGGGAGCAGAAAAATATGTCCCAGGGCGACATCGAAAAACGGACAGGGCTACTCCGGTGTTATGTCTCACGGGTCGAAAACGGACATACGGTTCCGTCCATCGATACGCTCGAAAGACTGGCTCAAGCGCTCAAAGTCCCCATGTACCGATTTTTCACCGATGACGAAAACGTGAAAAAGCCGAACCTGCCGGGTGACAACATTCCACGCCGGGCAGCCAATCCAAGACAGGAGCGTATGCTTCGATTGTTTGCCAAGCTTTTGTCACGCATGGATGCGAAAAATCGTCGGCTTCTGTTTTATCTCGCTTCCAAAATGGCAAGCAGGGCGTAAACTTTGCTTGTCGTGCGTCGTCGGCATGGGAGATGCGGCGGCGTATAGGTGACAATAACCTTAACACAGCGAGAGCGACGCGCTTTCGGTTCGTGAAAACCAGATCTCCGGTTGGCGGTGCGAGCTCAACCGGTCGACGCAACACCATCGAACTACGCGATACGAGAAACCCATCGCCTAGGTTGCCGCTGTTGCAGATTCGGCACAAACACGGTGTGTCACGATCAATTGCGCGTCGAACCCAATTTCACCGGACCTGTTTTCTGTCGAGTTGCTACGGTTAGCCGGTCGCGTCCATCCGTTTTCGATTGATAAAGGCACTGGTCCGCGGCCCGCAAAATCTCCTCCGCAGTCGAACCGTCTTCAGGAAACGCCGCGATTCCGATGGATAAGGTGACGCTGTCAAGCACCTGACCCAAGTGCCGCATCGAGATTGCACTGGCTTCGATGCGCAGCATATTGGCGCGTTTGGCGGCATCCTTCGCGGTTGATTCGGGCAAGATGATGGCAAACTCTTCGCCGCCGTAGCGGCAAATCACGTCATCTCCGCGAAAGTGGCGCAGGAATAGCTCCCCCATAGTACGCAGGACTAGATCCCCCGCATCGTGGCCAAAAGCGTCGTTGAACCGTTTGAAATGATCGAGGTCGATGAAAACGACGGTCAGCGGGCGTTTCTTTCGCCTCGCTCGCTGTAGTTCACGGTCCAGAGCTTCCTTCATGAACCGGCGATTAAATAATCCTGTCAACGGATCGCGGATCGATTGGTCGCGCAGCGTCTCCCGCAACCGCAAGTTTGCTAGAGAAAGTGCGAGTTGACCCGCCACGGTAGTTGCCAGCCGTTGCCGCGATTCCCGAGAAGCATCAGCAGCCGGTTCGGTTCGGGCCTGCTGGCCGGTCGGAAATTCCAGAAAGAGAATGCCGACAGTGTCCCCTTGTCCCACCATGGGTACGCAGAGATAGGTCGCTTCGGCTGGGTTCGTCAGGTGCGCGCATGGAATGCCCTGGGCAACCGGATCGCTCCAGTGGGGACGTCCACGTCGAAGCGCCCAGCATTTGTCGGGAACAAAGACCAGTTCCGACGAGCGCGATTCGCCCCAGATCGCTACGGACTCAAGCGCATTGCGTGAAGATTTGAATGCGTACAACATTCCGCAAGTAGGGGCGGGAAATAGCTTTTTGACCGACTGGCTGATCACCGAGTATGCCTCCTCGGTTGTCGCGCAGCATTGCAGCAAGTCGCCCATTTCACTGAGTAGCGTCATCTGGTTCGTCTGCATCTGAAGCTCTTCGACCAATCGATGCAGTGATGCGGCGTGCTCCTTGGCCTGTTCCGCCGCCCGGACTTGATCCGATATGTCCTTGTATATTGTGTAAGCGCCCCGGACCACCCCTTCTTGGACCAAGGACACGGCACTCAGTTCCACGTCGATTCGAGTTCCGTCCTTGCGGAGGCAGCGCGACGATGCGTGCACGGGCCGTCCGGAAGCGAGTTGTGCCCTGAATTGACCGCCCCTCAAGCTGGCCTCAATTGGCGAAATGAGCGAGTCCAGGTCGTTTCCGATCAGCTGTTTGCGATCAAATTGAAACAGACGCTCGAAAGCGTCGTTGCAACGTTCTACGCGTCCGTCTTCGTCAAGAACGATGATTCCCAAAGGAGTGTTCTCGATGAGGGAATTCAAATAGTCGGTTTGACCACGCAGTTCCTTACCCAGGCGATGCCGTTCGCTTACCGCCGAGCCGACGAGCAAGCCGGTAAAGGAAACAACCAGCATCAGCATTCCGATCTTGGGCAATACCGCCGGCTCTTGTGGAAATATTCTCAGGGCTATGACAATGCCGAAATTCAGAGCAAGCAGACCGGTAACCACGCGCTTAATTCCATGGCGCATGGCTATCCAAATGACAGGGATGAAACTCAGATAGAAGAGCTGCAGTCGGCCCAGGGGATGTCCGAACATGACCCAAAGAAGAACCAGAATGCTTGTTCCCTGTCCGACGGCCTCTGCGATCGTACCAAGTATTCTCCGCGGCATCTTTTTTTCAGAGGAAACAGCTCTGGTGACGCTCTTGGCGGGAACCGCGGAGAGTTCCCGCCGGACCCAGGGAAGCACATGGATCAGCAAGAACGGTGCCACGACCACGAGCGCGATGGAATCGCCGCAGAACCAACTGAATGCCGCGGTCCAGAATTGATTCCAGGCGATGGTATGGTCCGCGACCAAGCATCGGACTCCAACCAGCGTTGCGAGGACCGCGCCGGTCAGCGTCACGAAAACATACCGAACTACATCACGCCGGTGATTCAAGCCGGTGTCAATGCGCAGAGAACCGCGCAGAGCGACGGCTGCTCCAGCGTAAATAACTGCGGCCGCAACGGACCCTAAAGATTCGCTCCAGGAAGCCAAAGGCTGGTGATAAATCAGTGCGTCAGAAGCGACACCAGCGAGGCAAACCAAAAGGGTGTACCAGGGATTGACGCCCAGCAGGAGGGCAAGAGCCAAGCCGGTAGCGGGATACCATAACGTGACGCCTAGCTGGCTCTCCATTAAGATGTCGGACCGGTTCAACAAGAGGTAGAGCGCAAAAAAACAGACGGACAGAGCGGCGTGCCGAACGGCGACGGGTCTGGCGAATTCCGCTAGCTTCTCGCGGGTCCGGGTAAAGATTCCGGTGCTGAGACCGGATTTCTGGTCCGTTTCGAATGGCATGTGACGTACCGATGTCCCATCGGTGTGAACGAAATAGCAATCGAATCCAAGCTAGGACCCGCTAAAGTTATCCGGTTCTATGAGGTTGGAGTCCGCCCGCGGCTCGTAACTGCTCACGACATCGGATCGCAGTTGGGAACTTGTCAGTACAATAACGGGGATCGTTTGCAGGCCGGGATCTGCCTTAACCCGCGCCGGAACTTCGCGGCCATGTAGCTTTGGCAGATTTAGATCCAGCAAGATAAGTTGCGGGCGAGGCACGTCGAGAGAGCGTCCTTGGTATACCAGAAACCCCGTTGCGTCAGCGCCGTCAGTAACTACGTGAAGACGCACATTCGGATTGATGGGGGCCAAGACCTCTCTCATCAGCCGGATGTCACCTTCTTTGTCTTCGACTCGCAAGTTATCTATTGGCAACGCGTTGCTCCTTACGACTAAATCGAGCGATGATGGCATCGGACAAACAGCGCAAGCGCCAGCCGGCGAACGGCGGAGCTGATTTGGAAGGGGATTCCATTGTGACGCCTGTGCTGACGAAGTCAATAACGGCAAACGAAACTCGAACTTTGTAGTTAACCGAATTCCTGCTGTCTTTCTTTCTACCTTATGAAACCGGTGACCTAGCCTGGAGTATTCACGATCTTGCTGGCGGAAAAAGAAAAGGTGCTCTACAAGATTGATGAACAGCGGAAGGGAGCGAAGTCGTCTCTTCGATCCTCACGGCCAAAGCAGGGAACCCGGTACGTCGTGAAGCCGTTGAGAGCCACATCTCGCCGCAGGCGCGCTAGCGAGCATAACTCGCGGAACTCACACCGACCGGCCTCATGCCCTCTGGAGCGGTCGCCTTCGCAAACACGGACACAATTTCACATTTAGTCGCATTATCAGACACCCGTTTTTAGATGAAATTTAACTTGTCCGTTAGCTGGGCGGATAGTGGACGACGGTCTCTCGTACGCCCGGATAGATGCTTATGCCGATGCTGCCATTAGCATGCAGATTTTGCCCTCCGATCAAGCAGGGCTCGCTGAGCAAACGAAGTATTTTGTTCGCGCTCCTGGCCGCGTCCTCGGGCTTGCTGATCTCAGAAAGCAGGAGCACGAATTCATCCCCACCCTGACGACTCACCGTGTCGGAACTGCGCACGGCCAACACCAATCGGTTTGAAACGGACTGCAGAAGCTTGTCGCCCCCGTCGTGACCTAGCGAATCGTTAACGCATTTGAAGCTATCCAAATCCACAAAAAGCACGGCAATCGACCGATTCTGCCTTCGCGCTAATGCAATCGACTGATTGATCCGGTCGTTCAACAAGAGGCGGTTCGGCAGATTCGTAAGAAAGTCGTGATGCGCGCAGTACGACATTTGCATCGACATGGCTCGCGCCGCGCTGACATCGTGGAAGACGATTACAGCTCCGATGGCGAAACCCCCACGGTCGTGAATCGGCGCGGCCGAATCCTCAATCGCCAGTTCAGAGCCGTCGCGGCGGATAAGGATGCAGTTGAGGGTAAGTCCCACTGTTTTATTTTGCTGCAGGGCCATCTGCATGGGATCTCGCCGGGGCTCGCGCGTCCCACCGTCAATGATTCGGAACACTTCCAGGAAAGGTCGGCCTATTGCTTCTTCGCGTTGCCACCTGGTTATCTTCTCCGCAGCCAGATTGAGATATGTGACGTTGCCGGAAACGTTTGTGCAGAGGACGGCATCACCAATCGAATTGAGAGTTACCAGGGCGCGTTCCTTCTCCAGATACAACGCATCCTCGAGCGATTTCCGCTCAATCGCGTTGTGCAGTGCCCGCGGCAGGGAATAGCTATCGATGTGATCGGGCAACAGATAATCTTGTGCACCGCGGCCTACCGCATCCGTCGCCACGGCTTCCTCGACATTTCCGCCCAGAATAAGAATTGGAACGGCGGAAGCAGCCGCAAATACCTGCTCTAAAGTTGCAATCCCATGGCTATCAGGAAGGGACAACTGGAGCAAGACAGCCGCAACTCCCTTCTTACTCAACCGCTCAAGACCCTCAGAAAGCAGGCTGACGCACTCCAACTCCAACGATCCGCTCTTGGCATCATCGAGCGCCGCACGAACCCTACGGGCAACGGTTGGATCGTTTTCAATTAGGAGAATTTTCAGGGGATTCCTGCTCTGCATTTCTGAACACGATGTGCAGCCATTCGCAAGGCCATCCTCGCAGCGAAAGGTTATGGACTTAGGGGCACAGTTCTATGGAAAGCGCGTCAATCCGGGACCTGCATGCAGAAACGGGAATCCCGAGTGCGAACCACAAATAACTTGGTAACAGGCTTCCGAAATTCCGACTGTCCGACAAACACGGCGGTCTCAAGGGTCGACGGAATGCGAGTAACTGGTGCGCGACCGACTCACTTAGTTGTCTTGACTATGATCGCCAACAGGCGACAATTGAGATCCCTTCTCGAGTCGTTTCCCGCGGCCGGCTGTCCTCTTCGGTCAATGAGTTGCACCAACTAGAGGTTACTGATGGCCAAAAAAGCGATGCAAGTCCTTCTCATGATCGAAGACAATCCTGGGGATGTGCGCTTGCTCAAAGAGATGTTTGCTGAGCAAGGTTTGCGCGAAATGGAGCTGACGCACGTGGAGTCTCTGGCCGAGGCCGAGCACTATCTGGCGTTTCGGACCGTCGACGTTATCTTGGTGGACTTGAAGTTGCCGGACGCAATTGGACTGGAATCGGTGCGTCGGGCTCACGCCGCCGCCCCCCGCGTGCCGCTCGTGGTACTTACGAAAATGGACGATGAATCGATGTCGTCGGAAGCGTTGCGAGAAGGTGCCCAGGACTATCTGATCAAGGGCCAAATCGATGCGCGCGGTTTGGTTCGAGCATTGCGCAATGCAGTCGAGCGCAAAGCCATGGATGAGGCGCTGTTTGCCGAGAAGGAGCGCGCTCAAGTTACTCTCAACTCGATCGGCGATGCAGTCATTTGCACCGACGTTTCCGGGAATATTACTTTCCTTAACGCCGTGGCGGAAACAATGACCAGTTGGTCACGGCAAGACGCCGCAGGACTTCCCGTGTCCGAAGTTTTCCGAATCCTAGACGCTACCAGCCGCGAAACCAATCCAAATCCGACCGAGAAAGCGATGAGACAAGACGAAATCGTTCACCTGCCGTCAGGCTGCCTTCTGGTCCGACGCGACGGACGAGAGGTTCCTATCGAAGACTCGGTGGCGCCCATACACAACCGAGAAGGGCGCGCTACCGGCGCGGTTATCGTTTTCCATGATGTGAGCGCGGCACAGGCGATGGCGCTGCAGATGAACCACTCGGCGCACCACGATTTTCTGACCGGTTTGCCGAACCGGATGCTCCTGAACGACAGGCTGGCTCAGGCAATCGCCTTGGCGGCACGCCACCGCGGGAAGGTTGCAGTTCTTTTCCTGGACGTGGATGGTTTCAAACACATCAATGATTCCCTCGGACATTCGGTTGGCGACAAACTGCTGAAAAGTATCTCCAAACGGCTCCTAGGTTGCATCCGGGCCTCGGACACGGTTAGCCGTCAAGGAGGTGATGAATTCGTGGTTCTACTTTCCGAGGTGGAAAAACCCGAGGATGCCGCTCTGGCCGCGAGAAAAATGCTCGCGGGCGTCGCGAATTCTCATGCTGTCGAACAGCACGATCTCCACGTCACAGCGAGCATCGGCGTGAGCGTCTATCCCGACGATGGCCTCGATGCACAGACGCTCATCAAGAATGCGGACACTGCCATGTATCAAGCCAAAGAAAA
>JGI12635J15846_10005782_pt1 | contig 10658 bp, 14 predicted proteins | sample BlaSpr_A8_OM2_M2_FD_15846 | JGI IMG/M metagenome (IMG submission 15846) | reverse complement strand
ACTACCCTGGCTAGGTTCTGATTGAGTACAACCCGACAGATCGGTTCTCTAGGGGAAGTATTGTCGGATCAACTGATTAGATGGTGTTGCAGCGACCGGTTGAGCTCGCAGTGTGAATCAAGAGTTAGGCGACAGTGTCGGGCCACTACTCCCTTGTTCCGTAAAAGAACCCGCGTCCCTTCGACCAATCGATGGCAAAAAGATTTACCCACGTGGAGACTGAATCCGCTGGCGATTCAACGACGTAAAGTTCGAACCCTTCCTTGTGGATCTTCTGCGCGTCAAGTTGCCCCTTGAGCATGGCTGGCCACCATGACACTCGCGGATTCGGCACATGCCGTACTGATCGCGGAAGAGCATCGACACTCTTGAGGGTTTCTTGAAGGTTTTGCGCGTCCGTAGGAAGAAATTCAAAACCACACCATTCCTTCGATGGTGAGTCTTGTTCGGCCAAATGAATGGCCCGAGAAGTCTTCGGCAAATAATCTGGTATCCACCCTCGGTCAATTTTCCCGGCTTTGGCAGCGTCAGCTAAAGCGCTGTAGAACAAGTCACGATTGGCGCCACAGCCTCCAACAAGGATACAAGCCAGGGTGAGGCAAAGTACCGGCACTAGGAGGGGCGTTTTCGAGGAAATCATACAGATTAAGGTTAGCTGGGGATTTGTTGGGCTTCGAGCTGGCGATCGAGGGCTTTGAGGATCCAGTTTTGGAGGACGTCGCGGAAGCGGGGCTTTATTTCGCGGAAGACGAGACCCACGCCCGAGGGCCGGATATAAAGGACGGATGCATAGGCCTCGAACTGTTCGGCTGAATCGCGAATCTTCAGCAACACAGGGCAGGGAATCTCGAAGGAGGCGGAGGTCTCCAGGAAACAGCCCTGGAGGCTCAGCTCAGTCACATGAGCGGGGAGGATTGCTTTCGGAGAGTTTTCCGGAGCAATCTCGGCATCGGCATTGAACGAAAAGCGCAGGCCACGGCATTCTCGGTTCATTTTTCAAGTTTATTTCACTGGAGAATCCGCGTCGAGACGGTTGAGGGGCGGGAGACACGAATCGGATAGCACTGGCCTTTTGGCCGGGGGCGGGGAAGTTTCGTATGGATGGCCGTGGGCTTCGTCCGCGAAAGTTGCGGGCACTGTGTCTGCGTTGTGAATTGCGCGGAGCGGCGGCGAGGTGGGTTAGTCCTCGCTAAGTTGAAGAGCGCAGCTAATTGCTTGTGGCCAGGGAGTTTCGAAAACTGCTGACTGCGGCTGCTTCGGTATCGTAAACGTCGAAAACGGTCAGCAGCTTGGTCAACTGCAGGACTTCGTGGAATTTCTTGCCTAGATTACAAAGGCGTATGGATCCACCGGCATTTTGGGCGCTGAGATGCGCGGCGACCAGAGCGCCCAGCCCCGAGCTGTCAATATATTCGATTTCGGCCATGTTCAGAACGATCTTCTTCTTGCCGCCGGCGATGAGGCTCTTGAGTTTCTCACGGAGAGCATTGCTTTCCTCGCCCAGAACAATGCGGCCATTCAGTGCCACCAGGGTGACGCCATCTACTTCGCTGTTGGTTATTTTTAGAGCCATGCTAATTCCTCCGTCACCGGGGACAGGGCGGCGCGGCGACTTCTGAAGTAGAACACGGGCGGGTGGGTCCAACTGTGCAATAAAGCACAGTACGGAAGTTGTCGGGTTAGGTGGAACTTATCTTTTAAATGGAATTCGGATGAGGGAAGCGTATCCTCAGGGGCTTCCGCCCCTCCTTAGGCGAGCAGGCGAGAAGCTGGCGGGCGAAAGCCCGGTTATTTAGGGTTCCAATTGTCGGAGCTAAAGCTCCGACCCCCTGAAAACCATTTTGGTATGACTTCTAAGCCCCGGCACCGCTGTGCGAGCCGAGTCTTTCCAACTCAGCGCGATCCCAATGGGCGAGATTGGCCCCCGCGTCATAGGTGCTTTGACAAAAATCCAGGAGCGCCTGCTCGGGAGAGTTCGATAGCCGAACATCGTCATACATCAAAAAGAATTCGTTCTTCTGGGCGCTATAGAAGGCCTTTGCGGGCTGGATGGCGCTGTCCTTGAAACCCGGGGGTTCCGGCGCGGCATACGCGTAGAACGCTGCGTCCTTAGTGACGTCTCCGTCGCCAGGCCAAAATCCCACGCTGATTACTTCGTGAGAGTAGCCCTCTTTCATAATGATGTCGGCATCCGGACGAACCGGCGCTCGTCTGCCGGAGAAGCGCGACACGGCGAGATCAAAGCTCCCCCAAAAGAAATGTACAGGGCTTGATTTTCCGATGAATCCCGCTCGAAAGTTCTGGAAGACGGGGGTCACGGTTGCGAGCACCTGCCAGAAGCGATGCGCATATTCGGGGTCGTAGGATGCATGAGCCTCATCGAGTTTGAATCGAACGGGTCTGGGGACTTCAACGGGCATGTCCCACACTTTTACGTTAATGCCGAGCGAGCGCAGCGCATCCATGAATTCTTCGTAGAAAGCGGCAACCGTGCGCGGCACGAGACGGAACGTTCTGGTTTCGCCGAGGCTGGTCTGAATTTCCAAGGCGTGGTTGATGAAATCGAAGTGAACCTCGAAGATGCCTTTCTCGTAGGGCATTGCCGAGGTGGTGAGGCCACGGGCCGTAACGTAGAAAGCGGTTCCCCACCAATGGTTAATGTTGGGACAGAGCGCCAAGCGGACCTTACCGACGATTTGCATCCACATGTGCAGGGTGGCGTAGGTGTCCTTCCACTCGGCTAAAGGCAGGGCGGGCCAGCGTTCGGGTTGTTTCATGGCGGCTCCTCCTTGCAATTTGTTGTCAGGAGAAGAGCATGGTAGCACGGGTGACCTGGGCACGATGCTTACCCCGGCTCAAGAGTCCCAGAGCTCGCCGTGATACCCGCAAATCGGGAACTTGTCCCCTAATGCGACTGGTTGGGACTTGGGATTGCCGGAGGAGAGGGAAGCAAGAAGCTCCAAGCATGGGAATAGATGCCCATTCTTGCCTTGCATGGCAAAACTTTATGAGAACCGGGATTCTTAGCGGAAATTATTGACAAGCATAATGTCGGAGTTGCTTTCGTCGATTTGGGAGTAAAGCAGGTAGCGGCGGTCGGGAGAAATGGACATGCCCTCTGAGAGGTCTTTGTCCGCTCTGAAGATTTCCCGCGTGTGCTGGGAGGCGAAATCGTAAAAGCAGATGCTTCGCGGGTTGTACTGCGGGCTGAAGTAGATGCCCTCCGGCACCAGCGCCCATTGGACGTCATTAAAGATTTTCGGCATTTCCGGAACTTGCTGGGGCGTTGCGCCGGGACGGTCCAGCGCGAGCATCATGATATTCGCGTCGCCAAATCTCCACGGGAAGTACAGCACCTTGCCGTCGGAGGATTCGATAGGGGTGCGGAGATCCTGGGATGCGGCAAGAAGAGTGGCGTCACCTCCCTCCGCAGGGCAACGGTAGAGTTGACGACCAACGCCTTCGTAGCCGCGAAAATAGATCCACTTTCCATCGTGAGACCAGAAAGGACGGCCCGACTCGCGGAGATTGGTTTTCAGTTTGTGTGGTACTCGATCGGAGAGTTCCACGGTATACACGCCCAGGTAACCGCTAGGCTCAACCATCTCGAACGCAATTTTCTGGGAATCGGGCGACCAGCGGGGGTAACGCGCGGCGCCTTGCTGCGAAATCTGAACCAGGTTGCGGCCATCGGTGTCGGCCACCCATACGCTCCAGGTTCCAGAGCGAGCGGAATCGAACGCCACATGATGGCCGTCCGGCGAATATTGGGCGTTGTTTTGTTGACGCGTGGAGGCATACATCTGCACCGCTGGAGCTTCGGGATGCTGCAGGTCTTTTCTCCAGATGTTGACGTGGTTGTCGGACACGCTGAATGCCAGTTTGCGCCCATCGTGAGAAATCGCGGGCCAATCTCCTGTTGTGACCGAAAGTTTATGCACTTCGGCATCACGCACGCGCACTTCATCGAACTGGTTGCCCCTTGCAGTTGCCTCTCCCACAATCAGGGACTTATCATCACCGCTCCAGAGCGGCACGGTCAGGTAATGGTGAAGAGTTGTCAGCGATCGTTTGGACTTTCCCTGAAGATCGGTAACCAAATACTCGTAGGAACTGGTGTTATGGACACAGATCATGGCCAGTTCCTGCCCGCTGTGCGAGAAGGTCAACGATCCGTCGTGTCTGCAGGACGGGTCATGCGGAAACTCGTGACTTTCCAGAGTCTCCACGTTGAGCAGAAAGGTGTGGTTGCTGGCTCCGCCGTTTCCTACGTCGGAGTAGGCGATCCATTTCCCGTCTGGCGACCAACTGAGAGGAGCAGCAAGATCGTAGGGTGCGTGAGTCGCAACGAGTTTGCGTTCCGGCCCTCCCAAGGCCGGCACAACATAGATGCCATTGCCGTCCGCGGCCAAGCGATGGAAGGCAATCTGAGTACCGTCGGGCGACCACGTCGAACTGATCCAATCGGAAGGATGGTTGGTCAACGGCAGCACCGTTTCACTGCCAATCGCTTTTACATACAAGTCATATCCCGGCCTTCCCGAGCGAGTGCCTGTGCCACTGTCCCAAGAGAAAGCGATCCGTGAGCCATCCGGGGAAAACGAAGGAGCTGTTTCCAGGCCCGGATACGAAGTGAACGGAACCATGGTCATCGGCTGGGAATCGCCAGGTTTGCGAGACAGCCGGACGAATGCGATTGAGGCCGCCACTACGACGGCTAGTGCCACCAAGCCGAGTATCCACCTCCGACTAGTCTTGGCTTCTGCCGCGGGAATGGGCACAAGTTCCACAGATTCCTGCGCATCCGGAGCGGGCATGACCGCGGGGGGTTCGGGCCTGATCTTACCGATGAACCGGTAGCCTCGTTTGGGTAGGGTCTCGATGTACCTGGGATTGTCCGCCGCATCACTTAGAGCCTCGCGAATCTTGTTCACTGCAGCGGCTAGGCTGTGCTCGAAATCGACGAAGGTATTCCCGGGCCATAGGTCGCGGCAAATCTCCTCGCGCGTGACCACTTCGCCTGCATTTACCAGTAACAGTGCCAATAGCTGAAAGGGCTGGGCCTGCAAGCGAATCCGGGTGCCGTTCTTGCGAACTTCGCCAGAACGCAAATCCACTTCGAAATTGTCAAACGCAATTCGCCGGGACCGCGGCGATGGCGACGGAGAGTCTTCGCGAATGGAGAAAGGCATGTGGCGGTCCTAAAGGGGGACGCGACTCGCTGTCACTTGCATCCGCACCAAGAAGCGCAGCGAGGGACAAACCAGCTTCTAACACCGTCGCGAAGCTATGGTCAAGCGCGAAAACACTGAGCATAGGCCTCTAGTATCAATGACTTATCTGATGACCAAAAATTGAAGGCAAAGTGACAACCCAGGCATTGCATCCGCCGCCCATTCCGACGAAATTGCGTGAGCTTTGTTTTGCTCCGCCCTCGAAGGTTCGGAAAAAGCATATTCGCGATACCTCAAATAGTAAGGAGAGAACGATGAATCAGATCTTTGGCATCACCTTGAAAATACTCCGGAGCCGCCGGTTCGCGACTCTGACACTAGCGGCGTTCGTGGCGTTGTTGCTATGCGCGTCGGGAGCCAGGGCTGGTTGTGGCGACCCGTTCAAGCAATCCAGCCCGGTGTTCACTCGGATGACCCACCAAGACGACAGTGAATCGGAAGGGCCCGCTACCATCGTCGGCTTGTGGCATGTTCACTACACGGCTTCCGACGGTTCGCCATTCGTCGAGACGCTCAAGACTTGGCACGCCGACCGAACGGAGTTTGAAAATGCCTTTCTGCCGCCAATCGGAGGGAACGTCTGCTTTGGCGTCTGGAAGGAAATCGGCCGTCGGACTGTAAAGCTGCACCACGTCGGATTGATGTTCAACCCGGACGGCAGCATTAAAGCTACGTTCACAGTGGATGAGGTTGATACCGTGGCGGAAAATAACAAGACGTATAGCGGCACGTTTGATTTCAAAGTTTTTGACCCAGCGGGAACTCAGGTAGTAGAGGTGAAAGGCACAACGGCTGGAACGCGAATTACGGTGGACTGAAGAAACGAGAACGCGTTCCCTGCCGATGGCCAGAGCATAGGACGGCCCACGCTTTTACGCCCCGAGAGCCGTGGGCCGTGCAATCTCCGCGTATCTACGGAGAGGGAGCGCGCATTTCGGCCGGCGGGCACTTGGCGGGCACAGAGCCGCCTTAGCGGGCTTGAGACCAGGTTTCCGATCCTGTCGGAATACGAGGCTAGACCTCGGGAAAATGAATCCTTAGCTTAAAACAAATGTAGAGGAGCAGGATCGCGCCGAGGGTGGACAAAATGAGGCCGGCGGGATGGTATCGATCGTTTGTGGGGCGCGAAAACATGTGGGTGACGCCGCCGCCGACGATTGAGCCGATGACGCCGAGGGCGATCGTCCAGAAGAGCGTTATGTGCACGTGCATCACCGATTTCGCGATTAGGCCGGAGATCAGCCCGATCAGAAGATACCAGAGTAAGTGAAACATTCTTTCTCCTCCATCGCTTGGCTTCAGAACGTCGTCGAGTATCAGTCGGGGTTTGGCAAGTAGCCCGGAATTTCCACTTTGGAGCTCTAGCTTGGGCAGCGTAGAGGCTCTCGGGGGCGCGCACTGTTCACTTTTATACACTTTGCGGAATTTTATGAATCGGAGGCGGTAGTTCCGGAGAAGCCGGGCTCTCGATGGTTGGGACCAAGTTTCCGATTAGCTAATCAGGAGTTGGACTGAGAGTTGGGAGTATTCTTGAGCTTATCGTGCGAAATTGACCGAGGATCGCGGTGCCCGGATGAAGATGCTGAACTGTCAGATGAGGGGAATTAGTGTTTGGGTTTCGGGCTTTTTGTGTCGTACATCCAGCGGCGCCAGTTTTCGGGTAACACACCAGTTCTTCCCAACAAGCCTGCCAACATGCCGAATCGAATGGCGGTCCCGAAAACGAAAACGCATAAACATCCGATACACAGTGCAGTAAACATAAGAACCTCAAGGTCGCGCTACGCCCCTTATCTGTTGGACGCAAGAAGTGAGGTCTCAGGCGCAAGGCCGGCGCGGCCGGGTGTGCTTTATTCGACTTGACCGGTTGATCTCGCGGCGTTAATCGGGCATTGAAGTCGATTCTTGCCCTTAACTTCTCTACTGAATAGCGGTTGGACCGGAGAGTTTGTCAAATGTTCCTACCCGTGGCGATTTGCGGAACCACTCCTCACGAAGCTTGCGGCCCTTTCCGGATTCCTGTCAGACTGTTGTAGGAGCGTCTATGAACGAAGTAACCAGAAGGATAACGGAAGAGATTCTCGTTCGAGCGAACGAGGCAATTGGGCGAGGTGAAGCCAAAGGCCCAAAACTTGACCAGTGCTGGAAAAGGTTTGAGAAATTGAACGGCGGAATCGTCGGGCCCAAGTCATGGGAACAGATAAAGAGAATTGCGGAGGCCTCTCTGGCAGATGGAAAAAAACCGAAAGCTTACGATATACCCGGCGACCACGGGAAGTAGCGCGTAAATCCACTTTTCCGGTAAGCGCCGTGTTTATCGTCCAAGTGGATTTCTTCCGAGGGTAACCGGGTGGACGCAGATGTGCTTCGGGCGGAAAAGAGTGAAGCAACGCGCTATTTCATACTAGAAAAAATGTGGAAGGCCGCAACACGGGGCTATCCAATCGCCGCTGTCGCCAGGCTCCGGCCCAATCGCCGGGCCGCGGATGAAGCCATGACTCCCTGTCCGCAGCCACTCTTGCAGCGTGTTTTCCATCGTCCCCACGCCCACCAGGTCTTTGCCTGCTCCCTGCACGTTCAGCATGATCAGGTTGATGGCGTGGCCCTGCACGGTGCCACGGACGTCGAGTTTGGTGACGCCCGAGGGATCAGGAATGAAACTATCGCCACTCTGCATGAATAACACGGTGGTGAGAGGCAGGCCGGTCGCAAGACTTACAGCGGGAGTAAGACTGCCGGTAAAGTTCCCGGTGCCAGGATTGACGTTCAGCGTGAGTACGCCATAGGCCACCAGACCGGCCGAGGGGCCTTGCCGAACCGTGACCTCGAAGAAAGCCGTTACCTCGCGTGCCCCGTCCTTGTCTTTGTCTTTGTCTTGGTCTTGTGCGCTGGCGGTCATGAATAGAACGCTGCCGATGAGCAACAGCGCAAGCGGCCAGCTCCGCGTGAATTTCAGGCTAGTCATAACAAATCTCCTTCTTGAACCGAGTCGAATTTCCCAGGGCAACCGGTGGAAACAGATGTGCTGCGGGCGGAAAAGGGTGAAGCAACGCTCTATTTCATACTAGAAAAAATGTGGAAGGCTGCAACACGGGGTTACCCAATCGCCGCTGTCGCCAGGTGCTGGCCCAATCGCCGGGCCGCCGATGAAGCCGTGGCTCCCTGTCCGCAGCCACTCTTGCAGCGTGTTTTCCATCGTCCCCACGCCCACCAAGTCTTTGCCTGCTCCCTGCACGTTGAGCATGATCAGGTTGATGGCGTGGCCCTGCAACGTGCCACGGACGTCGAGCCTGGTGACGCCAGAGGGATCAGGAATGAAGCTATCGCCGCTCTGCATGAATAACACGGTGGAGAGAGGCATGCCGGTCTCAAGACTTACAGCGGGAGTAAAACTGCCGGTAAAGTTCCCGGTGCCAGGATTGACGTTCAGCGTGAGTACGCCATAGGCCACCAGACCGGCCGAGGGGCCTTGCCGAACCGTGACTTCGAAGAACGGCTTTACCTCGCGCGCCCCGTCCTTGTCTTTGTCTTGGTCTTGCGCGCTGGCGGTCATGAACAGAACGCTGCCGATGAGCAACAGCGCAAGCGGCCAGCTCCACGTGAATTTCAGGCTAGTCATAACAAATCTCCTTTTTGAGCCGAGTAGAATCCCGTGGGCAGTGAACAGACTCTCGCTTATGAATACGAAAGCCCGGCCTCGGTGAATTCAATTTGGGGACTCTTTAAGTTGAAGTTTGATCCGAGGGGCCGTCTCGGCCAGGGCTGGCTTTGGGGGACGGGAGCGGAGGTCGAGGCGGGAATTCTAACTCTGACGGGCGCGCTTGTCGAGCCGAAGGTGTCCCGGCCACGCGCTTAACTCGTGGTAAATTGGTTTACCGGACACCGGGAACCATGCACCCTCCCAGCGGGCCACGAGCGGGTGGCTCGCGCAGATGGCGAAGCAAAATGGCTGCTCTCAAAGTTTGCCGGGGGCCGAATGAAAGGGATCCGGCTGCGGAGTAATAGGGTCTTCCTCTGGACTCGGAATCTCCAGATTCACCACTACTGGCTCCTGCCCGCTGCGCACGATCACCGCTTCCACGGGCTGGTCCTTTTTCGCGTTCAGTTCCTGGTGAGGCACGTAAGGCGGCACGTACACGAAGTCTCCAGGACCGGCCTCGTCCACAAACTCCAGTCGCTCTCCCCACCGGAAGCGCGCCCGGCCGCGCACAATATAAATCACCGTCTCAAGTTCGCCGTGATGATGTGGCCCGGTCTTGGCATTCGGATGCACGACCACTGTCCCGGCCCAAAGTTTCTGCGCCCCAACGCGAGCTCGGGAAATAGCTTCAGCCCGCTCCATTCCGGGAGTCTGCGGCGTGTTGCTGTCCAATTCGCCGCTGCGGATGATTCGCAAGCCATGGCGTCGCCAATCAGGCTTTTCGTTGAGCGTATCATCCGATCCCATACATTCCTCCATGTCTCGGAAGGTCCCGGCCTGGGAGCCCTGCCTGATAGCTTTTACCACGCCCAGTAGCCAGCGCGCTCCTGGAAATGCATCGCCACCCGGACGTCCCCTGGATGAGTCTTGAGAAGTCACATTACCCGGAATCTAGTTTTCTGGTATCCGCTTGTCCTGTTCGCGCGTTGATCGGGCATTGAGTCCGGTTAGCATGGTGAGTCGAGTTGTCGAGGGTGGATATTCGGCGGCGGGATCGCGTCGGGGAATTACCCGGTGATATCATGCGACCGGATTGCCGGAGGGTTTTTATGAAACTTGCGTTGCGCAGCTCCACGTTTTTGCTGGCGTGGGCGCTTTTTGCCGTCCCCTTGCTGTGCGCGGCAGAAGCAGAGCCTTTTCGAGTCGCCATCGCCGGACTTGTTCACGGTCACGTAGAGGGTTTTTTCTCGAACTCCGTACATCGGCCGGAGATACGCGTCGTTGGAATCAGCGATCCGGATCGCAGCCTGTTTGATCGCTACGCGGCTAAGTTCGGACTTGATTCCGCCTTGTATCACGCGGATCTGGAGGAGATGCTGCGTACCACCAGGCCGCAGGCGGTTCTTGTTTATTCCAGCACCTTCGATCACCGAAAGATTGTGGAACTCTGCGCGAAGCACCACATCCCGGTGATGATGGAAAAGCCGCTCGCCGTCAGTCTCGAAGACGCCCAGGCGATCGAACGCGCGGCACGCGAGGCAAAGATCCGGGTGCTGGTGAACTACGAAACATCGTGGTATCGAAGCAACCACGGCATGTATGAGTTGGTGCGCGCGGGCGCGATTGGCGATGTCCGAAAAGTTGTGGTGCACGACGGTCATGAGGGGCCGAAGGAGATTGGCGTCAGCCAGGAGTTTCTAAAGTGGTTGACGGATCCCAAGCTGAACGGGGGCGGGGCACTGTTTGATTTTGGCTGCTACGGAGCGGACTTGATGACATGGCTG
>JGI12635J15846_10005781_pt1 | contig 10659 bp, 14 predicted proteins | sample BlaSpr_A8_OM2_M2_FD_15846 | JGI IMG/M metagenome (IMG submission 15846) | reverse complement strand
TTATCAAGGAGGCCAGATTCAATGCGGCTTCCGCATTGGACTTTATGTACTCTTGATATTGCGGCTCGTGAATTTTCAGTGGGTCCTTCCTCAAGTGTTCGATGGCTGCAGTGGTATTCGAGGCTAGTTTTTGTGCCACCGGGATGATCCGTTCGATGGCCTCGCGCTGCCAAGGCGAAGCGCTGTTCTCGAGGGTCTGCAGTTTGTTGATGGTCTTGCCAAATCGGGCGTCAACAAATGGGGCACGTCGCATACATCGGGGAAATGCCTTTAGCTCGAGTGCGCAGTACTTTCCAAACAGTCCAGGTCGGTTGACTTGTAAGTATGGGAAATGAGGTGCGGGGTGATTACTGGAAAAGTATGGAGCGGCCTATCGGAATCGAACCGACACCTGAACCTTGGCAAATCTGCGGGGTACGGCGTGTCAACGACTTACGAGTCACTTTCGGGAGTATTCAGAAACGTTTAGAGGGGTCAGAAACTCTTAATGTTCCTTAAGTGGTTCCCACGCGGAAAGCGGGTTGGCACTCATCGCGTCTGGTATAATTTTCTCGAATAAAAATCATCGTAGTGCGCTGGTTAGCGCAGCCGCCGCCAAACCCCGGCCACATGGCCATGGTCAAAATTCAGTTCGATGCCGTGCCCCACGTGAGTTTGTTTCTGGTTTTATAGATTCAAGCTACGTGAAGAGATGCCGGGCATTCGAGCTGTTGTTATTTGCGCTCCGACTAGAGAATTATTCCTATCCGGAAATTCCACGAAATATTTGCAGCAACAACGGACTGTTGCCAAACGTGTGTGCGATTATTCCCGGCCACGTATTCTTGCGATGTTGGGCCACAAATGCCAAAGCACAGCAGGTGGGAAGCATGTGGGTCAGGTCTTGGAGCGTCCATTGAAAAAATAAGTGAAATAAAGCCCAGAGGCTACCGTGAACTAGCCACGCTGCCGCACCGTGAGAAAGTTCCTGTCGCGGCAACAGATACCCGCGCCACCACAATTCTTCGCCTCCCACATTTGCTACCAGCAAAACCACAAAATAATAAATGCCAATCCACCAGCGGCCGTGTAGTGGTATTCCCATGAAATCATTCGGACCAAAGTGGCGAAGGAAATCACCCAGGTAAATAGGTTCAGCGTGGAGAGGAATCCGGGCGAATAGTGAACCGCCATGCCATATAAGCCAGCTGGCGAGCATGAACACCAAAATCCCCACCAACCATTTCAACCGCTGAAAAAGTGCAGTATGCTCCGTTATGACTGCCGCCGAGGCAAGAGCAAAACTTAATGGAAGCGCATACGGACCGCCATACATAAAGATGGCGAGCGCAATTGCCCACAACCATGTATGCCAAGTCATGGAGTTCAAACGAAATCTGTCGCGGAATTGTGACCATTGAAAGTCGCGGCCTTCCAAGCGATAGGCGACAAGTGAAGCTATCAGCAGCAACACCATCGGCAACACGAGCACTACATTGAAGGTAGTAAATTCTGAAACCGCTGAACCCCATAATCGTGGCAAAACAAAGTACAAAAATAAAAAAAACATTAACGACGAACCCACGAATAGCGGAATGGATACGCGCAACGGCGCAGGTTTAAGGACCTGAAGTGACGCTGTTACCACATCCGTGCTCCCCATCAAAAGCAACGCAATCGCCTCGCTGAACGGGCCGCTGGAACCTAGTTCGCCGTTGCGGCATTCACTCCGTTATCCGCGAGCCGGAGTCTCGAATTTAGTTGCATGCCAAGAGTTCTTCCCAGACTCCGCACTGTGCGTGTTGCTCGGCTGCTCACAACGACTTGACCCTTATTGTTTCCCGCACTATCCTCCAGTCTCCCCCGGTAAACCATACAATTACCCCGTCAAAGGAGAAAGTCATGTCTACAGCTCCGAAACCCCAAAAGGCAGTTCAAGACCCCGTCAGAGTGGACCCGAAACATTACAAGGTTGAAATCGAAAATGAGCAGGTGCGCGTGCTCCGAATCAACTACGGAGCACACGAGAAGTCGGTGATGCATTCACATCCCGACGGCGTGGCGATTTTTCAGAACGATATACACTGCAGGTTTACGTTCCCGGATGGCAAAACGGAAGAGCACCGTTTCGGCGCAGGCGAGACGCTCTTTATGCCCGCCGGAAGCCATTTGCCGGAAAACCTGAGCAATCAGCCCATCGACATAATACTCGTCGAACTGAAACGGTAGTTCGGGAAACTTTTAAACGCATACAAAGACAATGGTGCACCGGGGCACGGGTATTTGTGTGCCCACGCTGCGGACCGACGTTGTGAGACCTTGGAGGCTCCTTCCCGACCCTTTCAGCAGAATGCCCGTCCGAGGAAGGCCCGGGTTATCGAGCGCGGTGGGGAAAAATATGAGGTCAGCGGGGCGCGATGCAGTAATTCCGTTACGCAGGCACAAATATTGCGACCGAAAGCGTATACTGCTCTTCGCAGGTCTTCTCAGAAGTCCCCCGAAGCAGACCGCTCATTTTATTCATTTGAAAGTATCAGGGATAACGAATTCAATCCTTGTAGATAGCGGGAGCGATGAAACTAAAAAATATGTTCCCATGCAGAATATGTACAACACCTGCAACTCATTGGAGGCCCTTACCGGGGGCCGCACGTTTGTATGAATGTCGTTGTACGGTACACAAATGCGCTTCAGATATTCCCATCCCCGATATATGGAGGGCCGATGAGGGTGGCGACAACGCGTCACGAGTCACGCATCGCCACAACTAAGCACAACGTAGAAGATAGGCGGGTGCAGCGCGTCCGCTTTCCCGAACTTCTACCAGCCTTTCTCCCAAACATGTAGTGCCAGCTCTCTTTGTACATGAATCCTTTCCAATAACCGTTCGCCGATTTTTGTCTCCGCTGGATTTCCGGGCCAGTGCGAACCCGAAAGGCCGGTTTCTGTCTTATTCATCACAACGCAGGATTTTGCCAAAACCATCGTGGCCGGGGTCCTGTGGAATCTTCCTCGCCCCGCATTCATCCCTTTTCGTCGCACCAATTTGAATTTTGACTCCGGCGGATGCTTTAGATGTAAACGGACAGATACACCTCCGTTCACCACGGAAGTATAGCTACCCGTTGCACTCTAGCAATAAAGAAGCAGCTACTTGTGGCCGGAGTGTGTTATGCGCGCCAAGAAATCGCGTCGGCTGTCGGACACGGAGGCAGCTGCAAATTCTTCGCGTTCCGCGGGACTCCACTTGCTCATGGTAGTGTTGATAGCTGTCGCCCACTTGTCGATGCTTTCGGCATTGGGGTAACCAATGATGAGGCAACGGGTGGACGGTGCTGAAGTGTTTACGTACTGTTCGTCGAGGCCGTAGTACGTAGCCACGCCTTTCTTGAGTTGTTCCTCAAACGTGGGAAAAAGCAACTTCTTGAGCATTGCGGTGTAATTTTCCGGCTTATCGGGCTTGGCCAATGAGCAGACCCCGCGCAGATAGGTTGGTTCTCCGGTACCGTTGTGGTACATCCTCGATTGCAGCAACAAATCTTCGTGCTTTGTGGCTGCAATTTGCCCGGGCCGCGGAGCGCTCTTGCGAATTTCATCGAGCACCTTTAGTAGCCCCGCGATGGTGTTGGATGACCACGCCGCGCCGTGGGTATATCCGTCTGAAGTGTGTACGACGGTCTCAGAAGTGGACCAACTAACAATCGAACCGTCGGCTAATGACTTTTCCAAAACCGGAATGAGCGACTTCTCGCTGTCTTCCGAGTATGCCGCCCAATTCGCTCGGGGGACTTGGAACTGGCTTACATAGGTGTAAATAGTCGGCGTCGATTCCGTTTGGGGAAGAGTCGCTGGTACAAGCGTGACTACCAAAACAAACACGAGCAGGGCCGATATCCGCATCTTCATTATTGTGTCCTCCTGGGACTCGCTGGCAGGCCGTGCGGCGCACAGTACGATTGGAAGGTCGTTCCTCGTCGTTCACTCGCAGGTTCGCGGATGGCGAGGGCTACGGCGTTCTGTGTAATGGGAACCTCGAATATTGGGCTTGCGCCCGCAGCACCGACCAGTTTGCGCCGACACTATTCCCTAACTCCATCCTTGTCAACGCAATTCTCTGGGCCATGCTCAGCGGTGTTCCGAAAATATGTTTCCAGTACGGTCTGATTTACAGACATGTCGAAAGCAGCATCCCCCCACCTGAGCTGTGGTTGGAAAATAAGAATGACTTTGCTGCCAATAAATCCCAGCCGACTTTCGCCCCAGCGCGACGCTGTAAACCCTTTACCTGCACTCGTGGAAATTCTGCGGCCATTGCCGATAAATCAGATGATTTTTTAGCAGTATCGGTATCGAATACACCGGTAAAACCATCGCTGGCCATGTGAATATAATCACTGCACACAACCAAAGGACCACGATGGCATGCGAAAATCCGAAGTACTCCGCGCTCTTCAAACTGAAATTCAAAATCACAATCTCTCAACGTTCATGCACGAGCAACACCGGGTCGTAATGACTGGGTGCACGTTCTGCCGCCAGCACTTCGGAACCGTGGAACAATTTAAGCGTCACATCAGCNAGGATGTGCTGCCGCCGCTACTGGATAAACTATCGACTGAGCATCAACCCGGATGTGAAGCTACTGCTTGGCCGGGATAGCTTTGAAACGACCCGTTCCCCCGTCATCCGGAACTTCCACGAACATGCGTGCGCCAATGGGTTCATACAAGTCTTCTTGCCGTTGCCTCATCACGCCCGGCGTACTGCTCGGTAGACGTTCGCGAATCGAGGCGAACAGCTTTTCCCGTCCAAGGAAAGCGGCCAGATTCTTGTATTCCGTCAATAACACAATGGTGTTTGGCTCTCCTGATTTGGCGCCAGGAGTCATCAGCACGGTCTCTGCGATACGGTGGTAGCTCAGGACCTCGCCTTCGCGCTTGGCTTCTTCTCGTATGCGCATCCAGTGGTCATCCAAGTAGCCTAGGGCCAGGCCGGACTTTTCGGGATAAATTTTAATAGATTCCATCGTCCAAACCGGCCTTTCCGGAACTGGCGGGAATTGAGCATCTCCACCTACAACGATAAAAAGAGAGCAAAGAAAGAGACCCGCCAATATGCGGCCTTGCATGTGTGCACCTCCTGTGCGTTCAGACGCACTCGAACAGCAAAGAGGTATCCTAGCAAAATTTCGTTATCCCCCGTATGTTACAAACACATCATATTTATATGCGCCCGCCTCGAATGGACACCGCCCAACTTAACCTCGTTCGCCAACTATTCGACCATCCCGATTTCTTATTCGAACTGAAACACGAAGGCTTCCGAGCGCTGGCGCACATCTGGGATGGGGGGTGCGAACTGGTCTCACGTCGGCGGAACCCGTACGAAACTTTTCAGGCGCTTCGAAATAGTCTGGCGAAGCTGAAGGTGAAGAATGCCGTCATCGATGGAGAGTTGGTCTGCCCCGATGCTGAAGGGCGCAGCATATTCAACGAACTTCTTCACCGGAAGGGCGTTCCAGCATTTTACGCATTCGATTTGCTATACCTGAATGGCCGAGACCTGCGACAACTTCCGCTAGTCGAACGAAAAGAAAAATTACGCGCAATTCCGGCCAAGATTGAATTGCCTGATGTGATTTGCGGAAAATATGTTGAAGAGCGCGGCGTAGATTTATTTAACGAAGTTTGCCAGCGCAATTTGGAAGGTGTAGTAGCGAAGCGAAAAACCGGAACTTATTCCACGATAAGCGGCTGGCTAAAAATTAAAAATCCAAACTACACCCAGTCTGAGCGCCGCCATGAGCTATTTGAATCCTTCAAAGCGAAATCTACCAATTCGCAACGGAATCTGCCGCCGATTCCGAAGAAGCCGCGCTGGGCCATCACTGTGCCAAAGAAAGTTGATGATAAGTCGCCCGCCCGCGCTGGTCGGTCCCGCTTACGAGGATAGATAGCCATTCCCCCGTTCAGTTCGTGGGCGATGGTGGCACCGGCTTTTTTTTCACCGGAATCATCGCGATTATAAAGCGACTAGGCTGATTCGGCTTTTCCTCTGGACCTTCAGGCGTTTTGGATGGATTTGTGGGCATGTTCGTCATTCCTTTATCTGTCCTGCGTAAACTCATCGCGTTACCCGCCTTTCAAGTGAAACGCCCAATCTCCGAGCCGCTGGTAAACCTGCTGTGGGGCAGCCAATTGGTGAAACAGTCGTCATGACTAGCTTAAACCCCTTCCGGCATCCTCCAATAATCGCGATACCCAAATCGACCCATTTTTCCTTGGGCGTAAATTTCAGCGTCAGCCCACACGCTAAGTCCCTTTCCTTGCTTCAAACTGTTATACCCAAAATACCCAAAAACGGGTTTTGGGTATACCCAGCCTTTACCCACTACAAGCTCGTTGGTCATAGCGGCAGGAGGGATTTCCATGCTACTTCAGTGACCCCTGGGCGCGGCGGCACCAAAAAGAAACGAATGAACGGACCTGCGCTTGGACGCGTAAGTGAAAACACCTTGCGGCGTAGCCATAACTGAATATCCAAATGTCGCGTTCTCGGCGGGAATAGGCTTTTTTAAGTCAAATCCAAACTTTCCGCAACGGAACAGCAGAGAATGGTGAGTCTGGTTGTGCCGATGCGCTTTTACGCCTTCACCCCATAGAAACCGGAACTGCCTGTAGTCCGGTCGATTGCCTGGTGCCGTGAATCGTATGCAGTGCATTGCGGTTATTATCCGGCAGCGTTTCCAAATTTTTCTTTAATGATTTGCAACGCTACCTTTCCCAGCCGTTAGTGAAGACTCCGCGTGCTGTTACACACGGTCCGAAGAGTTTCTCATGGCATCTGCCTAATTCGACGCCCGAGCTGCGGGCTTTGGTCGCTTGGGTTTTCGAACCCGGCATCACTTCATCCGTTTCTGAATATCCGACAGTAGGGACCTAGCAACGCTTCCCCAACTTTGCCAAAGCCTTGCGCCAAGAGTATGGCTTGACACCCAAACAGTCTCTCCGCTCGTAGGGTCGATAAGGAATATGTGCCAAACAGATGACTTCATCGGAGCACTGGTTCCAGTTGCATAGGTGGCGTGCCCGCTTGTCGTTGCCGTCGCGGTCACAATCGTACCTTCGATGTGGTCGCGCTGACTAAGGACCAAGATTAAATCTGCATTTTTTTTATCGGTCACCACTTCCCAGCGGTTCCACTTTTCAAGTTCTTGGTACAGGTTATCGCCAAATCTGCTGCTACCGGTGTCGTTAACATAAAAAATTGTCCGGGCGTTGATGACTTTCTCCGGTAACGGGGCATATTTATCTTGAGCAAATGCAGTGTGCGGTTGAAGGACCAGCAACGACTCAGAAGAGTCCTTAGGCTGTTCAACCTGAGCGTTTTGGTCTTTGTGGACCGCTTGTGTCTCCGATTGAATCGGAAGCACCTGAGCGCGATTGTCTATGGGTGTCGTGCTTCCGGTGCGGTGGAAATAAAAGTAACCGCCTGCTGCCAGTGCCACAACCGCTACGGCAACAGGAATAAACACGGCCCACCGGGTTCCTTGCAGTTCCCGCACAGGAACTACTGCGCTAGTCGCAGATGGCGCCATCGCCGACTCTGTGTCGCGTTTTAGTCGCTGGAGGTCAGTGCGGATGTCGGCAGCATTTTGATATCGGAGCTTTCGGTCTTTTTCCAGCGCCTTGTTGACGATGCGCTCCAGTTCCGGCGGTAAATTAGGCTTTACTTGCGTCACTGGAGTCGGTGTTCGATTCAAAATCCCATCAGTGATGACAGCAACAGTGTTTCCGCAGAACGCCATCCGTCCTGTCGCCATCTCATAGAGAACCGCACCGAACGAGAAGAGGTCCGTCCGGGCATCCAGTTCTTCGCCACGCGCCTGTTCCGGCGACATGTAAGCCAGTGTGCCCATCGTCGAGCCGGGGATGGATATAACCTCTCCCGCACCAATAGTGCACCCGCTGATTCCCAGGCCAGCAGGATCTATCTTTGCCAGACCGAAATCGAGAATCTTGGCGTGACCCCGCTTGGTGATAAAAATGTTCGCCGGCTTTGTATCGCGGTGGACGATGCCTTCGGCGTGGGCGGCTTCAAGGGCCTCCGCAATTTCAACCCCCCACTCAATCACTTGCTCAAACGCGAGCGACTTTCCTGCGATGCGGTGCTTTAGCGTCACACCGTCCAGAAACTCCATGACGATGAATGCTTGCCCGCCTACCTCGTCAATTTCATGGATGGTGCAAATGTTCGCGTGGTTCAGCGCCGAAGCGGCGTTCGCTTCACGTTGAAAGCGGGCGAGGACTTCAGCGTCCTTGGCTACATCATCCGGAAGAAACTTAAGGGCGACAAAGCGACTGAGTTTGAGGTCTTGGGCCTTGTACACCACGCCCATGCCTCCACGACCGAGCTTCTCGGTGATGCGGTAGTGCGAGATGGTTTGACCAATCATGGGCGAGCGGACCCAATGACGTAACTATTGCTGTTGATTTCGATTGGTAACAGCTTCTTTGGCAAGAGTTTCGATAGTTTCACTTAATACCTGAGCGATAACTTCCTTCGGTATGCCTCGGTGTAACAAGCGATTAATGCCCCGAGGCGATTTCCATGTACGACAGCCGGATTACAGGACCGTGCTGGTCGATGGCCAGTTTAATGATGTCGGTACGCAGATAAACATCTGAGGGCTCTGCTTACGGTCCATTCTAATACGTTACATCGCGGGACACGGGGCGTCATTGGTACGTTGTTCCTAGTATTAACGGCATGGGAGTTTTGAGTGGCAAACGCGGTAAATGATTGGCAACAAAATCGAAGGTCCAAAATCATACGCAATCTGTGCGCTGGGTTGACTCTTGCGAACAACGCCTTTTCATTTTTTCTCAGGAGCTGGCTGGCCGCAAACCGGACACCAGCGCGGAGCCTCAGCAGATGCGCCGGGAGCAAACTCCGCTTTGCACGCTAGACACCTGTACCACGCGAGCGCCCGCCTGATAGTCATGATGCTCGCGATGTATAGCACCGTCATGGCCACGCCCCACAGTAGATAATAAATCGCCAGTTGCAATTCGCCTTCATGGCTGAATTGCATTGCCCGAGCTGCATCGTAAAGCGCGACACCCAGCACCACCAGCGGCATCATCGGCCGCACCACCCGCCAGAGCTTCGAGAACTCTGTTGGTATTTCCACCACACACCCTCAAGTAGTTTTGTCCTACGTGCAAGAGCTACTCTATATCGAAATGGACTTCTTCCATTCCAATACAGGCAGTTCATGCTGGCAGCGCGTTTGAGATAAACCGCTGCAGTGCCATCGCTCGGGTTATCCCTTGCTGAATATCGTCCACGGTTTCGGAAGGTGCAATCCAATTCTTAGCGTTGACGTTATATACGGAAGCCTGCATGCCCTGGGCATTATGTTCGGCAAACAAGTGTAGGTGTTCGCCACCCACTTTGACTTCCGCCCAGAGGCCCTCAGCCAGCATGAATGAACTCTGGCACACTGCACGTTACGGACGCGAAGGTAACGAAGTCAGAGGAATCGAAAAAGTAACCGGCTAATCTGGGGCTTTGTTGATGCAATTCGGCTTTCGTTGCCGTTTCAACTACCATGCCAGAAAAGTTAGAATTATTTAAAGCTGAAGGATCACCGGTATATCAAGGTTTTCCGAAAAGCTAGGCTGAAGTCAGAGTACAGGCCATGCAAAGGCCGAAAGGAAATCATGAAAAACCTAACGTTTGTAGGGGCATTGTTGTTCGCCGGTTCAGTTCCGACATTTGCCCAGTTGCCAGATACCAGCGGTTCTTCCGCGCAAGTTCCGGACTCTCAATCGCCCGATAAAACGAAACCTCTGGCGCAAGCTCCCGACTCAGAAAAGGGCGCACAATCCAAAGCCGACGATGCTCGTAGCAAAAAAACAACCATGGTGGGCTGCATTTCCGAACACGACGGGAAATATATGTTGACGACAAATAACCCCTCCATGAGCGTTGAGCTAGTAAGTAAGGAAGATTTNAAACCCCACATTGGGCACAAAGTGAGGGTAACGGGGACAATAGGCATTGGGAATAGCAGCGGAGGTCCTTCGCCGAGCTATACCGCGCCCGAAAGCAATGCTGGCGGCAGTGAGAAACAAGGAAGCCCACCGGGCAGCCGCAACTCGCCAAATGGCCAGCTAAGAGTTACTAAGATGAAGATGATTTCAGAGAGCTGTGATGTGAAGAAAGGCAAAGGTTCGGAGAATGCTGAGTTACCATCGTCTCTATCTAATTTAAACATTTAGTTAAGTGCCCGCAGGCCGCCCTGTACGCTTTATTTCTTAGAGGAAAATACAGGTCGAAAAAGCACTAAGGTGCCAGCAGGCACGACTCTAATGAATCACGCCGAGAAGATACAGCAGCAGCGCGATGACAATGACTGTTCCGACGACACCCAAGCCGCCGCCTGTGCCCCATCTTGAATAACCGTAATACCCGCCCCCGCCGCCGAACAGCAAAAGCAAAACTATAATTAGCAACAGCATTGGATTCCTCCAGACGTAAATTCCGCTCGGATAATACCAGAGCCGAGGGAATCGGTGCACTAAAGAACACTATTCGCAGGCTCTGTTTTTAAGCTGGGACCTTCGCGCATCGGGGCAGGCGAACAAAATGGTGACCGCGTGCATACGACACCTG
>JGI12635J15846_10005780_pt1 | contig 10659 bp, 6 predicted proteins | sample BlaSpr_A8_OM2_M2_FD_15846 | JGI IMG/M metagenome (IMG submission 15846) | reverse complement strand
GCCTCCGCCGGTGACAAATAATCCAGCTTGATTTCCAATCGGCTCGCCCCGCTGGGAACTTCGATGTGAAACGCGAACATGTCCACGTCGTCGCGCTTCCAGGCAACTTCCTTCCCACCCGAGCTGATTTTTAGCCCCGTCAGATCGAAGATCGGCCCCACCGGTGAGTGATCCCCCGGAATCCACTTCGGGTAAACCAGTGTCATCGGCCCCGGCTTCACCGGCAGCGACAACCGCGCATGAAACACGTACCTCGTAGCGTCGCGCAGGTCCACCTCAATCTTGGCCGGATCTTCCGCCGTTTGCGCCGATGCCACCCGCAAGCTTGAAGCACTCACCATCACTATAACCAACGCAATTCGCACGTATAAGTTCGTCATTAAGACTCATCCTCCAAACCCGCGAAAGAGTATCCCACCCCCTCGGCGCTCCCGTCCAACTTGGCTCTCTCGGCCGCTCCGCGCTTCAACTCTCCGCTCTGCCGCTTCTGCTACAATTTTCGAATGAGCACCGCCATCCGCTCCTCTTCGCTTTTTTCCCGCAATCTTCGCAAAGATTATCCCGTCGCCGTTCGCGGCGAAGGCTGCTGGATCGTTGCCGCCGACGGCCGCCGCTACCTCGACGCCTCCGGCCAGGCCGCCGTCGTCAGCATCGGTCACGGTGTTCGCGAAATCGGCAGCGCTATGGCCGAGCAGTCCAATCGCATCGCCTTCGCCCACACCACGCAATTCCACTCCGAATCCGCCGAAAAACTTGCTGCCCGCGTCCTCGCCATCGCCCCGCGCAATTTCCAGAATGGCGGCCGCGTCTACTTTACCTCCGGCGGCTCCGAAGCCACCGAAACCGCCATCAAACTCACGCGCCAGTATTTTCTCGAAACCAAACAGCCTTCGCGTTATCGCATCGTCTCTCGCAAGCAGAGCTACCACGGCAGCACCCTCGGCGCGATGTCCGTCAGTGGCAATGTTGGCCGCCGCGCTCCCTATGCGCCCATGATCCCCGAATGGGGCCACGTCGCTCCGTGTTTCTGCTACCACTGCCCGTTCGGCAAAATCTATCCCGAATGCAATCTAGCCTGCGCAGATGACCTCGAAGTTTTTCTCCGCTCCAACGACGCTTCCACCGTAGCCGCCTTCATCTTTGAGCCCGTCGTCGGCGCCACGCTCGGCGCTGTTCCCGCCGTCGACGGCTACACCGCCCGCATCGCCGAAATCTGCCGCCGCCACGGCATCCTCCTCATCGCCGACGAAGTCATGTCCGGCATGGGCCGCACCGGCAAGCCCTTCGCCAGCCAGCACTGGGGCCTCGAGCCCGACATCATTCTCACCGGCAAGGGAATCGCCAGCGGTTACGCGCCCCTCGGCGCCGTCCTCGTCGCTCCCCGCATCGTCGATGCCTTCGAAAAAGGCACCGCCGCTTTCATGCACGGCTTCACCTATCAATCGCATCCCGTTTCCACCGCAGCCGGAAATGCCGTCTTCGATTTCCTCGAAGCCCACAAACTTTTCGATCGCGTAACGCCCGCAGGCGAAACACTCCGCAAAGCTCTCTCCTCTCTGGAATCGCATCCCCACGTTGGCCAGGTGCGCGGCCTCGGCCTCTTGCAGGCGGTCGAATTCGTCAAAAACAAATCCACCCGCGAACCATTCCCCAAGGAATCCGCCATCGCCGAAAAAATCCGCCAGGCCGCCCTCGAGAAAAATGTCCTTACCTACCCTTCGCAGGGCACCGTCGACGGCTCGCGCGGCGACCACGTCCTTCTCGCGCCGCCCTCCATCATCACTCCGCAGGAGTGCCAACTCATCGCCGATGCTTTACAATACGCCCTGGGCAAAGTCTTTCCCGCTTGATCGTGTTCGGCATCTGTTTTCATTTTTTAAATTATTCTGTCCCACGGAGATCATCCATGCGGCGTGTTGTGTCTTCTTTCCTCCTTTTATTCTCTTTAATTTGCGCAATGCTTCCTGCCCTCGCCCAGGAAAAACCCGCCACCAAACCACGCGCCCGTGATCTCGGAGTCCCCTTTGACGGCACGCCCGGCCCCTTCAACGCCATCACCGACGTCTCCGGGGTCCTCGTCGGCCACACCACGCTCATCTCCGGCGACGGCAAACTCGTCATCGGCAAAGGCCCTGTCCGCACCGGCGTCACCGCTATCCTGCCGCGCGGCAAAGATTCCATGATGAATCCCGTTTTCGCGGGCTGGTTCGCGCAAAACGGCAACGGTGAAATGACCGGCACCGCCTGGGTCGAAGAATCCGGCTTTCTCGAAGGCCCCGTGATGATCACCAACACCCACAGTGTCGGTGTCGTTCGCGACGCCGTCATCCAGTGGCGCGTTGCTCACGGCCAGCCCGACGCCAGCGGCTACTGGTGGTCTCTTCCCGTCGTCGCTGAAACTTGGGATGGCTGGCTCAACGATGTGAACGGCTTCCACGTCAAGCCCGAGCACGCCTTCCACGCCATTGAATCCGCGCAATCGGGTCACGTCGACGAAGGCAACGTCGGCGGCGGCACCGGAATGATCTGTAGCGGCTACAAGGGTGGCATCGGCACATCGTCACGAAAACTCGCTGAAAAAGACGGCGCCTACACAATCGGTGTCCTCGTCCAATGCAACTTCGGCTCGCGCCAAAATCTTCGGATCGCCGGAATTCCCGTCGGCCGTGAAATCTCCTCCGAAGATCCCTACGCCTACCAGCCTTCCGAAATCTCCGAGCGCGGCTCCATCATCATCGTCGTGGCCACCGACGCCCCGCTCATCTCCACGCAACTCAAGCGCCTCGCTCACCGCGCAACGCTCGGCCTGGGCCGCCTCGGCAGCATTTCCGGCGACGGCTCCGGCGACATCTTCATCGCTTTCTCCACGGCCAACTCCGGCGCCGCAAGTTCAAAAAATGTAGCCGACGTGAAAATGCTCCCTAACGGCTCACTCGATCCAGTCTTCGCCGCCGTAGTTCAAGCCACCGAAGAAGCCATCGTCAACGCTATGATCGCCGCCGACTCCATGACCGGCATTGACGGCCACCACGTCACCGCCCTCGATCACGAAAAACTCCGCGCCGTCCTGAAAAAGTACAACCGCCTCAACTAGCGGCCGCCACCCTTTGGTGTGCGGGAGCAAAGCCTGCTCGCCGCAGGCAGGCTCCCGCTTTTACGCGCGCCACTCCGCTACAATAGTCATGTGCACAAATCCCGCAGTCGCTCGCTCGTCTTCTCCCTGCTCTCCGTACCAATTCTTCTCTTCCTCGCCGCTTGCTCCAAACCCCACTCCGCCACCTTCGCCATAACGCATGTCACCCTAATTGACGCCACGGGCGCGCCCCCGCAAACCAATTCCACTGTCCTAATCGATGGCACCAAAATTTCCGCCGTCGGGCCAGACTCCTCCATCGAAATCCCCTCCACCGCCCGAGTTGTCGATGCGACCGGTAAATATCTCATCCCCGGCCTCGCCGACATGCACCTCCACCTGATGGGTGCCGGCGAACCCGCAGGCAGCCGCGAATTCATCCTCCCGCTCCTCATCGCCAACGGCATCACAACTGTCCGCGACATGGGCGGCGACGTCACACAACTCAAAAAACTAAAAAAGGAAATTGACTCCGGCGACCAGCCCGGCCCGCAAATCTTTTTCACCGGCCCTTACCTCGACGGCAACCCGCCTTCCTTCCAGCCCTCCATCGTCGTCGTAACCACCGTCGAAGCCGATGCTGCCGTGCGCAAACTGAAATCCGAAGGCGTGGACTTCATCAAGGTCCAATCACGCCTGAAGCCCGACGCCTATTTCGCGATCGCCGAAGCCGCCCACAAGGAAAACATCCGCTTCGTCGGCCACGTCCCCGATTCCATCTCTCCCGCCCAGGCCTCCGACGCCGGCCAGGCCAGCATCGAGCACCTCACAGGAATTCTCCTCGCGTGCTCCCTCAGGGAAGTGGAATTGCGCCAGCAGCAACTGAATCCGCCTCCCAGCAAAGAAACCCCGCGTCAAACCAGCCTCCGCCAGCGCGCCTGGCAGCAAGCCGTCCTCGACACCTACTCGCACGAAAAAGCGCAACAGCTTTACGCCAAGCTGCTCGCCAATCACACCTGGCAGGTCCCGACACTTCCCCTGTTGATTGAGCTTGCCTATCTCACGCCCGCCACCGATCGCGCTAACGACCCGAACCTGAAATACATCCCGCAAAATCTACAAAAAGTCTGGAAACAGGGACGCGCCGAGAGCCTCGCCAATAAAACTTCCGGTGATTTTCTGTTGCGCGCAAAACTTGTGGAAGCCTCTCTCAAGGCCGTCGGCGACATGCACGCGGCAGGCATCCCGATGATGGCAGGTACAGATTCCACCGCCCCAAATCTCGTTCCCGGCTTCGCCCTGCACGATAGCATCGCCGATTTTGTTCAGGCAGGCCTCACCCCGATGGATGCGCTGCAAGCCTCAACTTCAAAACCCGCCGAATTCCTCGGCCGCAGTGGCCAGCAGGGAACCATCGCCCCCGGTCAACGCGCCGACCTCGTCTTGCTCGACGCCAATCCGCTCACAGACATCCACAACACCCAAAAAATCCGCGCCGTATTTTTAAAAGGGAAATTCCTCGACCGCACCACACTCGACGCACTCCTGGACAAAGCCGCGCAGTTCGCCGCCAAACCGTAGCGGCAACCTTCCGGCCGCCCGTTTCCATATTGAGTGCGGGAGCGAAGCCTGCCCGCCGCAGGCAGGCTCCCGCTTTTACGCACCCAACTCCGCCACAAACCGACAATCCTTGCATCGCCCGCCTCACTTGGGAACGCCATTCTCCCGAATGGCGTCTCCGGAAGCCCGTCACAAAAGCCTTCTGCCTGCCCGCCGCAGGAGGGAGGCGGGCCGCTGTTCCTCGAATAGACGCCAGGAATATTTAATGGAGAATGAAACGATGCCAAGTCACTGACTCTCTAAACTACAATCGCCGCCGTCTTCCTCGCCGGATTGAAAAACGGCAACGCCACCACCTTCCCCGACACCGTCTTCCGCGAAGCTTCCACCGTCAATTCCATGCTCAGATTCGTCCCCAGAGCCGCGCTCTCCCGCCCCACCGTCGCCAGCGCAATCATCCTCTTCAACGTCGGCGACCACGTCGTAGACGTCGCCTTCCCCACCTGCCGCCCCTCGCGATACACCGGCACTGCCACGCGCGAAGCGGTCGACGGCACCTGCGGCGCCATCCCAATCTTTTCGTACAGCGCTTCCACCTCGTTCCAGTTCACTTCCAGCCCAACCAGCCGCCGCGCCGGCCCGCCCTTCTTCGCCTCCATCGCCAGCGCCTCGCGTCCCACAAAACTCTCTTTCTTCAAGTCCACCAGTTTCCCCAGCCCGATCTCCCCCGGCGTATAGCGCTGCTCATCAATCAGCGATTTTTTGCTGGAAATGTAGTCCACTTCAATCAGGATCAATCCCGCCTCGATCCGCGCGATATCCAGCGCCACCATCCCCGCAGGATGAATGTCGAACGCCCGCCCCTTGTTCATCAGTTCGTCAAAAACCTTAATCGCATCTTTCCACGGAACCCAGATCTCATAACCCAGATCACCCGTGTAACCCGTCCGCGAAATATCCACCGGCACGCCGGCAATCTTTCCATGCGTCACCCGGAAATATTTCAGCCTGGCAATGTTCGCCTCAGCCGCCGCATGCAGCAGTTTTCCCGAAGTCGGCCCCTGCAACGCCAGCGCCGCCACTTTCTCCGAAATGTCCTCGATTTGCACGTCCAGCCCCAGCGAATTCTGGCTGAACCACCGCAAACTTGGATCCGCCGCCGTCCACCGGTACTCGTTCTCCCCCAGCCGCGTGATCGTCCCGTCGTCCACCACCTTGCCCTCGGGATCGCACCAGCAGCAGTAAATCACCTGATCCACAGCCACCTGGTTAATGTCCCGCGTAATCACCCGGTTCAAGAACTTCGTCGCATCGCCGCCGGTAATCCGGTATTTGAACAGCGGCGAAATATCAATCAGCGCCGCCGAATTCCGGATGGCGTTGTATTCGTGCTCGTGCGTCATCTCATAGACGCTGACCGTGTAATACCCCGACCACTCGCGATAGCTCAGGCTTTCGCAAAGCGCCAGGGTTCTCTCATGGAATGCGGTTCCAACCGGCACGTAACCTCCGTGATTCGAATTAAGTTCTGCTCTCCGCTCGTCAAATGAACTTCGGATTATAGTTTCGATTTCCGTGTGGCCGCAAGCCGCGTTCAAGCCTCGCGCCGGCGCGGGGGACCTGTCCGTAAGGCCAGTAATTAAATCGATGAGACACCGCCAGGACCGCGCCCGTTTCGCTCTGTTTTTGTTAGCCTGAATCTAACCTTGAGAGTCCTGTTCAGTTGCGCTCGCCGTCGGAGGGCGAGCGCTCTCAAACACTAAAATTACAAGGCTGGGCTTAGGGAGCTCCACGTGAAGCGCACATCGATTTATCGCGTTTTGGCAAGCATCTTTTTCCTTGGGATCGCGGCAAGCCACTCCGCGTCCCAGGCCACCGCGATCTATAAGACTGAATCCCCCGCCGCCGCACAGGCCGCCCCGGGACTCGTCGCGCGCACCACAAAGGCCGTAAACTACCGCCGCGCCAACGGCTTCACAAAGGTCGATCTTCAGGGCACCGACCTCATGCAGGGCGCCAACGCGGAAGTAAAGGTCGAGAGCAAGAACAATCGCATGGAAATCGAAGCGAAATTCGAAGGCTTGAACGATGCCACGAAATTCGGGCTCGAATATCTCACTTATGTTTTTTGGGCCGTTTCAGCCCAGGGTCGCGCCGAAAATCTCGGTGAAGTCGTTGCGAAAAACGGCGCCGCCCACGTGAAGGCCGTCACGGACATGCAAACCTTCGGGATGATCGTCACTGCGGAACCTTATTTCGCAGTCACGCAACCCGGAAACATGGTAGTGCTCGAAAATACGCTTCCCACCACTGGCAGCGGCAAGGTCGAAAACATCGACGCCACTTATGAACTTCTTGGCCGTGGCGTCTACTCTTCTTCCAACACCAAAATCGAAAACGCTATTTTCGGCATCGATCCTAAGACCCCGCGCGAACTGTTTGAAGCTCGCAACGCCGTTCGCATCGCGCGCAACGCCAGCGGCGGCAAATACGCACTCTCCACACTCGCCAAAGCGGAGCAGCAGCTGACCGCCGCGGAAGATGCCTATCATTCCAAGCGAGACAAAAAGACGGTGGAGTCAACCGCCCGCGATGTCGTCGAAACAGCCGAAGAAGTCCGCGTAATGGCCGTCAAGCAAAAGGCCGAAGAAGAGGCGCAAGCTCGCCTGGCTGCGGAGAAAAAAGCCGCTGAAGACCGCGAAGCCAAAGCCCGCGCCGATGCCGAAGCCGAGGCCCGGCGCCGCCTGGAAGCCGAGCAGGCCCGCATTCAGGCGGAACAAGCCAAAGCCGAAGCCGAGCGCATGAAACTCGAAGCCCAGCAGGCCGCCCAGGAAGCCGCCAAACAAAAAGCCGAGGCGCAACAGGCCGCTCTCGAAGCCTCCAAGCAGAAGGCTGAAGCCGAGCAGGCCCGCCAGACAGCCCTCGACCAGCAACACGCCGCGGAAGCGCAAACGCAAAAAGCCTTGCAGGCCGCCGCCCAAGCCGAAAACGAAAAAGCCCAATTGCGCGCGCAACTCCTCGAGCAGCTCAACTCCATTTTGCAGACACGCGACTCCGCCCGCGGTCTCATCGTCAATATGTCGGATGTCCTCTTCGACACGGGAAGCTCCACCCTCAAACCCGGAGCCCGCGAAAAACTCGCCAAAATTTCAGGAATCCTCCTCGCCCACAAGGGCCTAACGCTGCAAGTCGAAGGTCACACCGACAGCGTCGGCAGCGACGATTTCAACCAGCAACTCTCCGAACGTCGCTCGGATTCCGTGCGCGATTTTCTCGCCGAAGAAGGCGTCCCCCTAAGCGCAATGTCCGCCCGCGGCTTCGGCAAAACGCAGCCCGTGGCCGCCAACGACACATCCGAAGGCCGCCAGCGAAATCGCCGCGTCGAACTCGTCGTCAACGGCGACGCGATAGGAAAAACGTCCCCCGTCGCAGCCAGCGCCACCGCGCCAAACTGAGCCCAAACTTGTCTTTGTAGCGGCCGCCTTCCGAGGCGGGCTCTTTCAGCCCCCAATCATACTGATCATCCATTCGCTGAAAGGCCAAGACGTCCTCATCCTGCACGTGGCTCATGGACGCCGCGAGCTGGAATCCCTATTTGAATCCTGAACCCGCCGACTCCTTGTGAAGCCGCCTCACTCTCAGTAGAATGTTTCGTTCCACGTTTCATCGAAATCCTCTTTTTCATTTTGGAGTTCTAAAGAATGGCGCAGTCCTACGATGTGGTCGTCATCGGAGGCGGTCACAATGGTCTCGTGAACGCCGCTTATCTGGCGAAAGCTGGGAAAAAAGTGCTGGTCCTCGAACGGCGCGGCGTCCTCGGCGGCGCCGCAGTCACCGAAGAAATCGTCCCAGGCTTCCTGTTCTCTGAATGTTCCTACGTAGTCTCGCTGCTCCGCCCCGAAATCATTCGCGAACTGAATCTGCCCCACTACGGCCTCGAAATTCTTCCGCTCGACGGCACCTTTTCCCCCATGCTCAATGGCGACTACCTCTGGCGTGTCAACGACCACGCCAAAACGCAGCGCGAAATTCGCCGCCACTCCCGCCTCGATGCCGAAGCCTACGACGAATTCTCCAAAATGATGACGCCGATGTGCCGCTTCGTGAAGCCCATGCTCTCCATGATTCCTCCGGATCCCACCACGCTGAATCCAAAGGATCTCAAGCAACTCCACTTCCTGCTGCAGCGTTTTCGCGAACTCAGCTCCGATGAACGCTACACGCTCATCCAGCTCATGACCATGAGCGCCGCCGACTTCCTCGACCAGTGGTTTGAAACCGACGTCCTCAAAGCCACCATGTCCGCCTCCGGCATCATCGGTACCTTTCTCGGCATCCGTTCTCCGGGCACCGCCTACGTTCTCTTGCATCACTACATGGGTGAAATCGATGGTGCGTTCCGCTCCTGGGGTTTCAGCCGCGGCGGCACCGGTGCGATCTCCAACGCCATCGGCGCTGCCGCGCGGGAACTGGGCGTCGAAATTCGCACCAACGCCCCCGTCGGAAAAATCCTCAACAAAAACGGCCGCGCCACCGGCGTCGTCCTCCAATCGGGCGAAGAGATCCGCTGCAACGTCATCTCTTCCAGCGTCGACCCCCATCACACTTTTCTATCCTTCATGGACGCCAAAGACCTGCCCTCCGATTTCGTTGACAGCGTCAAGCGCTACAAATTTCGCGGCTCTTCCGGGAAAGTCAATCTCGCGCTGAGCGCGCTTCCGAATTTCAAGGTCCTGCCGGGAGTCGGCGCACATCTCCGCGGCGCAATTTCCATTTCGCCGGGAATGGAATACATGGAGCGCGCCTACGACGACGCGAAATACGGCCGCTATTCGCAGCGCCCCTACGTGGACATGGTCATTCCCAGCTTGACCGACCCCTCCGTCGCGCCTCCAGGCAAGCACGTGCTTTCCTGCTTCGTGCAATACGCGCCTTACAAACTCGCCCAAGGCACCTGGGACGATCACCGCGAAGCCTTCGGCAACAACGTGATCAACACCATCGCCGAGCATGCTCCCAACATCAAAGACATCATCATCGACAAGCAGGTGCTCACGCCGCTCGATCTCGAACGCGAATTCGGCCTCACCCAAGGCAACATTTTTCAGGGGGAACTTTCTCTCGAACAACTCTTCTTCCTGCGCCCCGTCCCAGGTTGGGCCTACTACCGCACTCCCATCGACAATCTCTATATGTGCGGCTCCGCCACGCATCCCGGTGGCGGCATCATGGGCGCCAACGGCCGCATCGCCAGCCAGGTCATCCTGAAAAACTGGACGAAGGCGGCCAACTGACCATGCCCATTGGACAGAAAGTAGTCCTCATCGGTGGCGGTCACAACGCGCTCATCACCGCATTTTACCTGGCCAAAGGCGGCTTCAAGCCCACCGTTCTGGAACGCCGCGAATACGTCGGCGGCGGCGCAATCACCGAGGAGTTTCATCCCGGATTCAAGGCCTCCACGCTCTCTCACACGCTCGGGCCTCTTCGCGCCGACATCGCTCGCGACCTCCAGCTCCAGAAATTTAATCTGCACATCATCCAACCGGAGCCTCGCCTCTTCGCTCCCTCGCCCGATGGCCGCGGCCTTCTCTTTTACAACGACGCCGCCAAAACCGTCGGCGCGCTTTCGCATCTCCCCGTGAAAGAGGGCGCGCGCTACACCGAATTTGCCGCAGTCCTCGAGGAAATGTCCGAAGTTTTCGGCCGCATCGCTTCCATCACTCCGCCGGCCATCGATCATCCCTCGCCGGAAGATTTCTGGAATTTGCTGACCACCGGCCGCGCTGTCCGCGGCCTCGGCAAAACCGGCATCTTCGATCTGTTGCGCTGGGGCCCGATGGCTGTTGCCGATTTCGTGGCCGAATTCTTCGACACGGAACTCCTGCGCGCCGCGATTGCCGTCCGCGGAATCTTCGGTGCAAATCTTGGCCCCTGGTCGGCCGGCTCCACCGCGCTTTTGCTGCTCCGCGCTGCCGCCGATCCGCATCCCGCTGGCTCGGCGGCTTTCCCGCGCGGCGGGCTCG
>JGI12635J15846_10005777_pt1 | contig 10661 bp, 8 predicted proteins | sample BlaSpr_A8_OM2_M2_FD_15846 | JGI IMG/M metagenome (IMG submission 15846) | reverse complement strand
GTAACCGGCGAACATGAAGAAGCCGATCTGCGCGCCAGCCCAGATCGAGGTGCGCGTGAGGCCGCGCAATGCTCGGCGAAAGAAGATCGCCATTACCACGGCGGCCAGCGCGAAACGCACAGCGATGTACATGAAGACGGAAACGTCGGCGAGCGCGTCTTTCACTACGACGAACGTGGCGCCCCAGATGAGCGCCGTGAAACCGAGAGCGAGATCGGCGCGAACATGTTTGCTGAGCATGGACCGACGAGTTTATGCGCTGCACACAGGGCTGACAAGATGAGAAACCCGCCGCGACGAACACGCGAGGTTTATTGACCGACGCGGCGACGTATAGTACAGAAGATGCTACCCATGCCTCGGCCATTTACCGCGATTGTATTTATCTTTGCCGGCGCTGCGATTCTTTGGGCCGCTTCCCTGCCTGGCGCGAAACATGAAATATGGTTCGAGGCGCGCAGCCCGAATTTTATCGTGGTGAGCAACGCGGGCGAAAAGCAGGCGCGCAAGACAGCCATCCGTTTCGAGCAGATTCGCGCTGTGTTTCGGCGTTCGCTGGAGTTTGCCAACAAACAGGAAAGCCCGGTGATCACAATCCTGGCCGTGAAGGACGAGGAATCCGTGAAGGCGTTGCTGCCGGAATATTGGGCGAAGGGCCACGCGCATCCCGCTGGAATGTTTATGGACAACACGAATCTATATTTCGCGGTGGTGCAGCTGGATGCTCCGGGATTGAATCCTTACACCACGATTTATCACGAATACTTTCATTCGCTGACCGCGCCTTACTTTCCGAACCTGCCGGTCTGGGTGTCCGAAGGAATGGCGGAATTTTACGGCAGCACGGACATCCTCGATTCCGGAGTGCGCCTGGGACAGGCGGACCCGGAACTGATCGAGGAACTGAAGCAGGGCGGCTTCATGCCGCTGGACGTTTTGTTCAAGGTGGATCACAGCTCTCCGTACTATAACGAGCAGAATAAAACTTCGGTTTTCTACGCGGAGTCTTGGGCGCTGACGCATTACTTGATGGTGGGCGACAACGCCGCGCACCGGCCCATGCTGCAGGCCTACCTCAACGCCCTGGCGAAAGGCGCGACCCAGGAGCAAGCCGCCGCACAGAGCTTCGGCGACCTGAACAAACTGCAGGCAGAGTTGCACGCTTACATCGGGAACAACAGGTTCTATTATTTGAAAGCGGCACCACCGCCGGAAATCGCCGCCGGTGATCTGCAGGTGCGCGAGCTTTCCGACGCCGAGGTAGATGTGTATCGCGGCGGATTTGCAGCAGTGCGCGGAAAAGCGCAGGACGCGATAGCAATTCTGGAACCGGCGGTGAAAGCCGATCCGAAACTGGCGCTCGCCTATCAATACCTGGGGTTCGCGGAGTATCAGGATAAAAAATATCCCGAGGCGTTGGCCGATTTTACGCGCGCGATCGAATTGAATCCGAAAAATGCGTTGACGCGATTTCTGCGCGCGTATTTGACTTCCACGCAACACGGAACCGTGGGAGATGACACGCAGATGGAGGAGGATTTGCGCGCGGCGATCGCGATCAGCCCCGAGTTTGCGCCACCTTACGGCGTGCTGGCCGTGTTTCTGGCGAATCAAGGGCAGAATTTGCCGGAGGCGCTGAAGCTTGCTCGCCAAGCGCAGGTGCTAGAGCCGGGAAACGCGAATTATCAGATCGATATGGCGGTGGTGCTGGCACGAATGAATCATTACGAGGAAGCGCGCAATATTGCGCTGCATGCGCGCGCCAACGCCGCGAACCCTGGGGAGCGAGCGGAGGCTGTACGATTTCTGGCGTACCTCGATCAGCTGCAGCAATATTCCGCAGGCGATTCTGATGCCCCAGAGTCCGATGCGATGCAACAGTCTTCGTCCACGCCATCGGCTGGGGGTTCGACAACGGGCGCGCCCGCGAATTCGCCCAACGGCGCGCAGGCGCAGGCCGTTGGCGGCGACGCGGCAAAGAGTGGTAGCGCGCCGGATGGCGGAACTTTGCACGAGGCGACCGGTAGCGTGACGAAGCTTAGTTGCATGGGCGGGTTGAAATTCGAATTGAATACCGACGCTGGGAAGTTGACTTTGCATATCAAACCCGGCACGAATCTGCCAATTCGACTGACCGCGCGGCAAACCGGACCATTTAATGCTTGCACAGCGTTGCAGGGTCAACGCGTGACAGTCGCTTATCAACCAGACGACGCGAAGGGAAAAGTTGGCACACTCGAATCGCTTACGGTGCTTTCGGGAGCTGGCGACGGGGCGAGCGGTGCGACGGATTCTGCGCGCGGGCGGCAACTGGGCGTCGGCACGGCGCACAGCGACCCGGTTACGACTTCGGCAGAAGGCATTGTGACGCACGTGGTGTGCAATGGACACGAGCTTACTTTGAACCTGGATTCTGGAGCGCATTCGTTTACTTTGCATGCGCGGGACGCGACGCGCGTGCAATTCGAACAGGACGTGGCGTTTGATGCGGGAGATTTTCAGCCCTGCACCCAGTTGAACGGGCGACAGGTGAAGATCACGTTTGTGGTGGTGGGTGGCAAAGCTTACGACGGGGAGATCCAGGAAGTCGAGGTCGAGAAGTGAGTGTCAGTGCGCTTCGCGACACGATTGCCGGCTTCAGCGGCAACTTCAAAAGATTTAACACCGAGCAAACGGAGAAAACCGGCGGCAAATCTGAGCAAGGAATTCCTGGCACTAGTGCGCAGCGGGCATTTCCGGCTGCTGATAGATGATGCGGCCGCCGGCGATGGTCATTTTTACTTTCGTTGTTAGCAGGTCGCGCGCGGGGATTTGATTCAGGTTTGCGGGATACACGACTAGGTCCGCGAACATCCCTGGCGCGATTGTGCCTTTGCGTTTTTCCTCGAATTCGGCGTAGGCCGAGCCTGCGGTGTAGGCGCGTAGACAATCTTTCATCGGCAACTTTTCCTGAGGCTGCCAACTGGTGCTTCCCTGCGGCAGTTCGCGCGTGACGCAGGCGTAAATTCCACGCAGAGGATTGAGGGGCTCGACGGGATGGTCGGTGCCAAAGGCTATCCGCACGCCATTCTGTTGCATGGTACTCCAGGCGTAGCCGCCGCGCGAACGTTCGGGGCCGAGGCGATCGCTGGCCCAGCGCTCGTCATCGAGCAGGTGCGAGGGCTGCATGGAAGCAACGATATTCAGCTGGCCGAAGCGCGCGAAATCTTCTGGCGTTACGACTTGCGCGTGTTCGACGCGATCGCGGCGGTCGCGCGGGCCGTTGGCGGCGACAACTGCTGCGAAAGTATCGAGGGCGACATGGTTTGCACGGTCGCCGATGGCGTGAAATGCTAGCTGAAAACCGGCGCGGTCGCGTTCGATGGCCATGGGCGCAAGCGCCGCCGGATCCATGCGCAGAAGGCCAGTGTTGCCGGGAGCATCGGAATACGGCGCGAGCATTGCGGCGGTGCGTGACCCGAGCGAGCCATCCATGAACGCTTTGAGCGCGCCGGTTTTCAGCCACGGATCGGTTGAACCCCACTCACTGCGCAGCGCTTCGAGCTTCGCGAGCGGCAGCGTGAAATCGAGCCACTCCGTGATGCGCGCGGTGAGCTTCCCTTCCCTGCGCAGTTGCTGATAGATCCGGAAATTTTCCTTCGTGAACGCGACGTCCGTGGTGATTTCCAGATAGGAATTATCCTGCAGCGAAGTGATGCCGTTGCGCGCGGCGTCGGCGAGAACCAGTTCGATGCCTCGGCGGCGGTCTGCCGAGGATGGCGCTGCGATTTTGGCAAAAACCAGGTTCATTCCGGCGTCTTCCTGCAGGAGGCCGGTGGGCTGGTTGGTTTGCGCATCGAGAAGGATATGGCCGCCCGCTGGTTGCGCGGTGTTTTGCGTCACGCCAGCTAGCTGCAGCGCGAGGGAATTCGCGACGGCTACGTGGCCATCCACGCGCGCGAAGAACATCGGATACGCCGTGGAAACTGCGTCGAGGTCGGCGCGCGTAGGATCGCGGCGGCCGGGCCAGAGCGTCTGGTCCCATCCGAACCCGGTGATCCATTCGCCGGGGGCGCGAGCTTTTATGGCGGCGCGAATGCGTTGCTGGAACTCAGCGAGTGATTGCACGCCGGTGAAATCTATGGCGAGTTTGGCGAGCGCGGATTGGCCGATGTGCACGTGCGCGTCGTTGAATCCTGGCGTCGCGAAGGCTCCGTGCAAATTAATGATGCTTGTTTTTGGGCCCAGGCACCGCTTGATTTCGGGAGCATCGGTACTTGAAGCATTTTGTGCATCGGTAGAACCGGGCTCGATGTAGGAAACGGCGACGATTGATTCGCCGCGAATCGCGATCGCGCCGGCCCTTTCGTGCGCCGGGTCCATTGTTTCGATTTGCGCGTTGGTCAGGACAAGATCCGCGGGACATTGCGCGAAAGAAAGCGTTGTCGAGTCTTGTGCGATGGCCGCGGGGCTGGATTTTGCTGCGGCAGACTTTGGGGTGGAATTTGCAGCGCGCGCGGCGATCAGAATCGCGGCGCATACGGTCGCGATGAAAAATGTCAGGAGAAACCGGCGGGACATTCTACGGTTGAACTCCGGCGAGCGCGATTGTGGCGAGGAACAGGCGCTTCAGGCCCAGTTCACGGCCGCTCGCATCGTACCATTCGGCGGTGGTGTGCGAGCCGCCGCCTTTTCCGCCGCCGCCGAGGGAAACGGCGGGGATGTTAAGCGAGAGCGGGATGTTGGCGTCGGTGGAGCTGCGCTCAAGGCGCGAGCGATTGCCGAGGAAGCGATCCACGTTGCGCAGAGTTTCGAGCAGCTGCACGTTGTCCGGCAATTTTCCGGCGGGGCGCGAACCGAGCGAACGAACGATCACGCGGAGCGTTTCGTTCTCGTCGTGCGCGGTGGACATTTCTTCGCGAGCGCCGGATTGCATGGCGTCGCGCAAGGCGCGCTCCATTTTATTTACTTCAGCTTCATCCTCGGAGCGCAGGTCCACTTTCACCGCGGCACGCGCGGGGATGGAATTCACCGAAGTGCCGCCTTCGATCACGCCGAAATTGTAGGAACTCCGGGGATCATCGGGAACCGGAAGCGCAGAAAATTTCACAATGCCGCGGGAAAGCGCGGTGATGGGATTGGGCGCGCCGAAATCGGACCAGCTGTGTCCGCCGGGGCCGGTAATGGCGATTTCGAAGCGGTGCGAGGCGATGCCTTGCGTGGTGATGTGTTCAGTCGAAGCGCCGTCCACCGCGATCACTGCTGCGAGGCGCGAGCCGTACGATTCCACCAGGGCGCGAATGCCGCGCAGATTGCCTTCGCCTTCTTCGCCGACATCGCCTGCGAGGACGATCGTTTTGGTGGTTTGGATGCGCGATTCGGAAAGCGCGCGCGCGATGCCTGCCAGCGCAGCGAGGCCTGCGCCGTTGTCAGCAATGCCCGGAGCTGTGAGGCGATTGCCGTGGCGTTTCACGCGGACGTCTGTGCCGGCGGGAAAAACTGTGTCGAGATGCGCGGCAAGCAAGATGATGCTGTTCGCGTCTGTGCCGGGCGTTCGGCGATTACGTTGCCGGTTTTGTCAATTTGAACGTTTAGGCCGGCGGCTTCGAAGATTTTCTTCAAGAATTCGGCGCGCGCGCCTTCTTTGAATTCCGGCGCGGGAATTTCGGTGAGATGGATTTGCTGGTCGGTGACCCAGGCGCTGTTCTTGTCAATCCAGGCGAGCGCGCGGACGCAGGCGGGATCGTCGGCAAGCTTCTCGATCGAGTCACCGGCAGCGCGCGCGTAGAGTGTGGCCATCATCAGAAAGATACAGCAGATTAGTGTGAGTTTCACGAGATTCGTGCGGCGAAGTTTTGCGCGCTGGGTCGAAGGTCTGTGCGCCGCGCCCGTTGTACAGTTTACGCGAAAAACATCAGGTGTCATCCCGAACCCGCGGCAGCGGGTGAGGGATCTGCTTTTTCTTTGGCGTGTGGGTAAATGGGATCCCTCACCCGCTGCCAAGGGTTCCGGATGACAAACTTCACTTTCTTAGAGGAGTGGGGAGCACGGCGTGGTGGCCCGTCTGGCTTCAGCGAATCTTAGCTGGGGCAGGGGCTGCGGCGATGATCGTTTGAATTTCTTCTTCGGTCATGATGCGCTCGGCTTGTTTTGCAGCGGCGAATATGCGGTCCACTAGCTGATCGCTAGCGGTGATGCTGCGCTTTTCGAGCCAGTAGATTACGTTTGAGCGGCCGCTGAGAGGGCCGATTTCGATAATTTGCTCGAGGCCGAAGAGGTGCGAGGGGACGCCGCTGTAGATAGAATTGGCGAGTTCCTGGTCGCCCTTCTTGTACGCTTTAACGATCGCTGCAGCGTGCACGCCGGTGGCGGTGCGGAATGCGTCGCGGCCGACGACGGGATAATTCGGCGGGATCGGCGTGTGCGTGGCTTTCGAGACAGCTTCGGAATATTGCTTCAGCTTCGAGAGGTCCTGTTCGATCAGGCCTAGCAGGCGCAGGTTGACCAGCATCAGTTCCATCGGCGTGTTGCCGACGCGCTCGCCGAGGGCCAGTGCGGCAGCATGGACTTGATCGGCTCCGGCGGCGATGGCGGCTAGAGAATTCGCGATAGCGAGGCCGCGATCGTTGTGACCGTGCCAATCCACGCGAATTTTTTCGCCGGATGGTTTGACGACTTCTTCGACGACGAATTTTACCAAATTGTAGGCGCCGCGCGGAGTGGCGTGGCCGACTGTGTCGCACAGAACCGCGGCGCGCGCGCCGGCACGAATTGCGGTGGAGTACAACGTGATTACCGTTGAAGGGTCGGTGCGGATGGTGTCTTCGGTGACGTACATCACCGGCAGGCCGGCGGACGTGGCGAATTTCACGGCGTCTTCGGTGGTGCGCTGCAGATGTTCTACGGTCCAATCTTCGACGAGGCGACGGATTGGGCTTGAGCCTAAAAACGTGGCGGCTTCGATGGGGCGGCCAACTTTTTCGGAAATTTCGATAATGGGTTGAATGTCGTTCTTCAGGGTCCGCGCGGCGCAGTTGGGGCGGATTCTCATGCGCGAGGTGACGATTTCGCGCGCGAGGGCTTCGGTGTCGGCGTAGGCGCGCGGGCCGGCGCCCGGCAGGCCGATATTTACTGTGTCAATGCCGAGCGATTCCATCAGGTGCAGGATTTCGATTTTTTCGGCGATGCTGGGATCGCGGACGGAGGGATTTTGCAGGCCGTCGCGGAGAGTTTCGTCATTTAGTGCAACATGGCGCGTGGTGGGGATCTCGGCGCCGGTGTAGGTGTTCCAGTCGTGGATGAGTTCGTGTTTCATTTTGCGAGTCGGCTGCGGTAGTTCAATTCTCGTGCGCGCTGGCGGTCTGCGCGGCTGGTCCTTAATAGCGAATCGTGTAGCTGCGCGGGGCCTTTGTATGGCCGGGTTTGTAGATTGTCTGGCAAAATTCGCAGCGATAGATTTCGGCTTTTTTGCCGACGAGAGCTTCGATTTCTTTTGGGTAGTCGTACCAGCGTTTTAGGTGGCCGCAGCAGAGCTTGCCTTTGGCGTCTTTTTCATCGCAGGCGCGCATGGTGGGTTTCTTCGGCTTGATCTTTGGGCCTGTGGGGGCTTCAGGTTCGGCTGCTGGCGCAGCGGTAGCGGCCGCAGCGGCGGGTGCTGCAGGCGGTGTTGCTGGCGTCGCGGCTGGTGGCGTTGGAGTTTCTGGAGTTGCGTCGGTCATTCGATTCGCTCCTGTGTGGGTGAGATCGCAACTTCAACAGCTGAGTCAAAAGATTTAACACAGAGGGCACAGAGTAAAACCGGAGAACACAGAGACACCGGCGCCGCGCTCCGCTCTTGCCTCCTCTTCACCCTATACTTCCTCTGCATCCTTTAATTCCCTGCCTCAATGCAACTTCAAATTCTGTCGCGGCGGAATATTACTCCGCGGGCTCCGTGTTTCTTCGTTATCGCTGAGAGGCGGCGTCTCCAGCTTGGCGCGAAAAGCGACTCTACGAAGGCGTTGGCTGCGGTGGCCAATTCGGCAGTGTAACCGAACCACCAGGATTTCGCGATGCGCGGCAGACGGTCAACATCTATGTATTTTACTCGAACCATTTCGAGCAGTCCAAGGCGGGAATGGGTATGGCCCCAGCCGCTCGCGCCGGGTCCGCCGTGCGGGGCTTCGGTGATGCCGTAGTAGCTGGCGACGTCGTTGACCATCACGGAACCGGCGCGGATGCGCGAGGCGATTTCGCGGCCGCGGCGGTTGTCGGTGGTCCAGACGCTGGCGCTGAGGCCGAAGGGCGAATCGTTGGCGAGCGTGACGGCTGCTTCGGCATCCGCGACGGCGCGAATGGCGATCACGGGGCCGAAAGTTTCTTCGCGCATCAGCTGCATGAAGTGATCCACGTTCGTCACCACGGCGGGTTGCAGAAAATTCGCGCCCAGGTCGGGGCGGCGATTACCTCCGGTTAGGACTTGGGCACCGCGTTCGAGGGCATCGTGTAGTTGTGCTTCAACTTTTTCGAGTTGGGCGAGGCGGATCATGGGGCCGATTTCGGCGTCGCAATCGGTGGCCGGGCCGACGCGCAGTTTTTTCGCTTTTTCGACGCAGAGTTGGGTGAAGCGTTCGGCTGCTGGCTGTTCGACGTAGATGCGTTCGATGGAAATGCAGGTTTCGCCGCAATTCATGAAGCCGCCCCAGACGGCGGCGCTGGAGGCGATTTCGAGATCGGCGTCGGCGAGGACGATCATCGCGTCTTTGCCGCCGAGTTCGAGAACCGAGGGGATTAATTTTTTGGCGCAGGCTTCGGCGATGCGTTGGCCGGTGACGACGCTGCCAGTGAAGAAAACCTTGTCGGGGCCGGCTTCGATGATGGCCGCGCCGAGATCGCCGCGGCCTTGCAGCACTTGCACGAGGTCCGGAGGAAATTTTGCCTGATCGACTAGCTCCCCGACCAGTTGGCCGCACCACGGCGTCAGTTCCGACGGCTTCAGTAGCACGGCGTTCCCTGTCGCGAGCGCGGGAATTACCTGCGCCATGGGAATCGAGAACGGATAATTCCAGGGGGAGATGATCGCGACCACGCCGAGCGGATCGAACTCCAGCCAGCCGGATTTCGCTTTCATGGCGAGGTTGTGGTGCGGCACTTTTTCTGGACGCAGCCAGCGCGGGGCTTGGCGCGCGAGGAAATCGGCGGTGTCCAGCGCGAGGAGCAATTCAGCGAAGATGGCTTCGACTCGCGGCTTGCCTGCTTCGCGCGTGATCACGTCGGCGATTTCTTCGCGGCGCGCGAAAATCGCATCGCGCAGGTGGCGCAGCATTGCACAGCGCTCGCGCAGAGGACGCGCGGCCCATTCTTTTTGTGCGCTGCGGGCGCGCGCGAAAATCGCGGGCAGCTCGGCGGGCTGCGTCACGGCAAATTGCGCGTTGATTCCTGCGTGGCGGGGTTGATCGAGTCAATCGTAGCTACCGCGCGCGAAGGAGGTGAAGCGAGCTGTGAAGGGACCGCCATTTCTTTCGTGATTGTAACTGAAATGCGCGCGGAAGGCGGAGGTTTGGTGCGCGCGGTGAAATAGTTGGTCTCCGGTAATCAAGTTGGCGGGACGCTCCGGAATCGCGTGATCGGACGCCTGTCTTTCTGGTGCAGCGCTTCTCTGCTGGCAGGACGTTCGGATTTACGTCGTTGTTGCCGCTGGCAGGATTCGAATGACCGGCGGAGCGTAGGAAGCAACGTCAATCAGGTGATTCAGGCATGTCAGCTTGCAGTGCTGGATTGGCTGAGTGTGGGCGCCGGTGTCTCGTGCAAGATGGTCGAGGAAATCGGACTTGCTACAGATACGAAACAACTTGCCTTGAAAAATCTCGTCGTCGTAGCTGCCACACGATCCGGCACATTCCTCAGTCACCAAATATGCGATATACGACTCCCAGATCAGCTCGAAGCTTCGACAGGATTCGGTGGTCTCTATCGCGGGTACATTTGTCACAGTCTTTTTCAGATTAGGAGTCCTGAGATCTAGATCTCGAGACGCGCCCGATGTCGTTTCGACGGCCTCGTCGACAACGAGCCGCANGGAATTATCGCGTGGCTCCGAAATCTCTCGCAGGAAGAGGTACTTANCGGAATCAAGAGACGTTAGTTCGTGACTGACCTCCATTGATGACTCCCGTCGCACAGCGATCTGGTGCCGTCGGAATCCTACCCGATAAAGTGGCACGGAACAGGCATCAATCCATCCATTCACAACCCGAGAGAACGCAACAATTCACCGCGGTCTGACCGCGGCGCTACGTGGTTCGCTCGCGGCGGCGGGTGGCGTGTTTGGCTAGGGAATCGGTGGGGTCGGGATACTCTAGGGCTACCAGGTAGAGGCCTTCGGGAGGGACTGTGGGGCCGGAGCGGGAGCGGTCGCGGGCTGCGAAAATTTCTGGGATGTCGGTGGGGGCGAGGCGGCCTTTGCCGACCTCGATCAGGGTGCCGACGATTTTTCTGACCATGTAGCGGAGGAAGGAGCGGCCGCGGACTACGTAGGCGATTTCGTCGCGCGTCTGTTCACGTTCGTGGTCGCGCACAATTTCGGAGGAACGGATTACGCGCTGCATGTCGCGATCTTTGTCGTCTTCTTCGGAGCCGGTAGATGCGGCGAAGGAACTGAAATCGTGCTGGCCTTCGAAGGCGCGGGCGGCGGCGGACATGGC
>JGI12635J15846_10005776_pt1 | contig 10662 bp, 8 predicted proteins | sample BlaSpr_A8_OM2_M2_FD_15846 | JGI IMG/M metagenome (IMG submission 15846) | reverse complement strand
ATCCGTGAATGGATTGCTGGGAGTACAAGTCGATGGCGTATCGCATCGCATCACCTTCGCTCCGCATTTGCCACCGAAGTGGGACGCGATAACTCTGCACAATTTGCGTGCGGGCTCCTCTGAAATCGAACTCAAGATGGTTCAGTCTTCGTCCGAAGTGCGACTTGAGTTGCAAAATCGCGGCGCTCCGGTGGAGTTTGTGTTTGATCCGGAAATTCCATTGGGGGCGAAGTTGGGAGCGGCGCAACTGAGGCAGCAATCGATTCCTGTAACCCTTGAGCAAAATGGGCAAGACACGCACGCAAAAGTTGGATTCACCGTGCCAAATGGAAGCGCAGTGCTCACGATCCCCTACACTGGCGGAGTTGAGATTATAACCGAGCCTGCGGATCTCATGATTGGCGAGCCCAGTAAAGCCATCAAGATTACTGGAGTGAGTCTCAAGGGCAGGGTTTATAGCGTGGATTTCGACTACGTGCCGTCGGAGCGCTCCAGCTTCGACGTGCGCACGCCTTGGAAAATTCGGGACGCGCAGGGCGCGAGCTTCGAAGACATTTCCTCAAATTTGTATCGTTTGACGATTTCGACATCTCCTCGAGAAAAACAAGTCGACGCCTATCAGCACGGGAAAGTCGTATTGACATTCGCGGATGAGGGATCTGGTTAGGAACCGCCGTTAGGTTGTTGAGGTTCGAGGTGGACGGGCGAGGACGCCCGTCGCTCCATTTGGCGAGTTTTCCGATGGATGAGTTAATGTCGATTAAGAAATCATGGCCGGGACGCGTGAGTCTTGGCGAAGTTTACTTGGACCGAAACTATTTCGTAGGGATGCACCGGGACCGTAACCTGATTGTTTGCGACGGAAAGCGGCGCGCCGTCCGGCTGTTCCATTAAGTTTGTCAGCGATGCGGTTCTTGCCCCTTCGGGCAGACGTATCTGCACGTTCCCGGCTTTACCGGCCCATTCATAGAACCGAAAAACCAAAGCGTCACTGTCTTCCGCTTTACCTCCTTCTTTACCTTCCGCTTTCTTCAGAGCGGTGAGCACGACGTTGTCTCCGCTTATGCCGACGAATGAATGTTGCGGAGGGAGTTCGCCCTCATGTGCCTCGACCTGGAAGGCGTGTAAAGGGTAGTTGAATTCGTAGCCGCGACGGACGGTGAGGGCCTGCTTCCAATCGCCGGAATGCGGATAGAGAGAATATCTGAACTCGTGATGGCCGCGATCGGCTTCGGGATCGGGCCAAGTTGGAGAGCGCAAGAGCGACAGTCGAAGTACATTGCCCCTGGCGTCGTATCCGTATTTCGATTCATTGATGAGGCTGAATCCGTGATTGCCGTCGCCCAAGTCAGCCCAGCGCAGCGCAGGAACCTCGAATTTCGCAGCTTCCCAACTATTGTTCCGAGTGGTCGGGCGCTCAATTGAACCGTAGGGAATTTCGTAGGTCGCTTGCGGACCTGACGCTGCCAGCGGAAAGGCCGCTTTGAGGAGCACATGAGTCTCGTGCCAATCGAACTTGTTGGCAACGTCGATGCGATCAAGGCCCGCATACAAGCTGACCTCTTGAACAAACTTGGAACTTTGCCAGCTGCGCGTAATCCTGATCGTAGCCCGCACGGGACCTTTCTCGATCAGTTCAACCGAGTCTGCCTTATCCAGCAGCGTAACCTGCTTGTCGAAACCGGCGTCGATGTTCCAGGCGTCGTAATCTTTGGGCGTGTCTTTAAAGGCTTGTAGCTGATTGCCGCAGCCTCCGCTGGCGATCGATTCAAACTTTGTAGCCTTGTTATAGATGCTGGTGATGCAGCCGGTCTTCGAATCGATTTTCACGCGGAGTTTGGAATTCTCCAGAGTCAATCCACTTGCAATCAGATCGGTTGGAGCGGATTCACCAGCCGATCCGATGTGGAGCACTTCGTATCCGAGAGACGGAATATCTTCGACTTTCACCAACAACTTATATGTGTGCGTGGAGGAATCATTTGAGATTTGCTGGAATGGCAGTACCTTGCCTCGAGCATCGATGACCGAAATATCGATGACCGAAATGCCAGCCTTCGCGGCGGTCGGCAGCTGGACATCGAAAGTTGTCAGATCCGTTCGCGACCATGCCAGTGGGTTAAAGACCATTACGGGCACTGCCGCCGAGGCATTGCTGGTTTTCACGCGAGATGCAATGCAGCGCAGTGCACCGGTCGACGCTTCTTCTGTCGTCCATCGGATCACATCGTAGTCACGCTGCGAATCTTTATAAATCGCACCGATCCCCGAGCCCGCTGCCAGATCGTGGAACTGGTTGAACAAAGCTTTCTCCCACGCTTCGGTAAGCCGAGCCTGCGGATACTTCATCCCGGAAAGCCAGGCGAGGGAAGAATACTTCTCGGCATTCAGCAACTGTTCTTCACTTTCACGCATGTTACGTTTGTGATTGGCCTGCGTCGTCATCACGCCACGGTGATATTCAAAATACAACTCGTCGTTCCAAACGGGGAGACTGAGTTTGCCTCGAGGAGGGACAGGCAAATACGCTTCACCGTTGGCCATAACCTTGTAATTCCAAGTGGGAGCATTTTGAGTATCAATTTTCTTTTCAATCTCGGAGAAAAAGTTCTGCGCCGTGCTGAATTTCATCTCTGGCGCGACCCGGTCTGCCTGGGTCCAATGCAGGCCGCTGTCGAGCATGCTCCGGGTCGGTCCTCCGCCGTGATCGCCGACGCCATAGAGATGCATCATTTCGGGTACGCCGGGGTTCAACTGGCGCGCAACGGCTGCATCGGCGGCGATTCGGGCCGGATCAATCTCGTTGACATAATCGTGAGGAAAATAAGTGAGCACTCGGCTTCCGTCGGGCGCCTGCCACCAGAAAAGTTTGAGCGGTAACTTGTTTGTGTCGTTCCACGCCATCTTTTGCGTGACGAAATAATCGATTCCCGATTTCTTGTAGATTTGCGGGAGCTGCCAGTTGTATCCGAATGAATCCGGATTCCATCCGATGCGAACATCGACGCCGAATTTTTCCTTAAAATAGCGTTTCCCAATGAGCAACTGACGGACCAGCGATTCGCCGTCCGGCATGTTCAAGTCGGGTTCTACCCACATCCCGCCGACCATTTCCCATCGTCCTTCTTTCGCGCGCTCCACAATCTGCTGGTGCACGGAGGGATATTTTTCCTCCATCCATTGGTTATAGGCGGCCGCGGATTGTGTGAACGTGTATTGGGGATACTCATGCATGAGTTGCAACGCGGTGCTGAAGGTGTGGCGAACCACATCGACGGTTTCCGTCCATGGCCAGAGCCATGCGGCGTCAATGTGAGCATTGCCGGTTAATCGCACCGAGGTTCCCTGCAAATCGGGTTTCACCTGTAGCAATAACGAGTGGGCTTTTTCGAGCGATGCGTCAAAAACTTGCTGCTTCGCATTGCCCAATGCATTGAGATCCACGTTCTGTGCAGCTTCCGTAACGCGATCTGCAATGGCTTGCGATTTGTCTCCCAGCGATGGTAGGAGCGCGGTCGAAGTTTCAATTTCCTGTAGCAGATCCAGCGGACTCGGACGGGAGTTGGCGAACTCCACGCGCACCGACGCCTCGTCGAAGCGTTTCTTGTCCACTGTTTGCAAAAGTTTGACTGCCACCAGAATTTTTTCGCCCGGCTTAACTGGATCGAGCAGAATGATCGGTTCTAAATCCTCGCCCATGGCGACGCGCCGCCCGTTGAAATAAATAATTTCCGGGACCGCTCCGTTAGCGGAGGCGGCAAATCGAAACCACAGCTTCGTGCCGGTAAGATCGTATCCGTTCAGGGTAGGCGGCACGACGATCCATCTGCGATACCAAACGGCGTCTTCTGGGGCTTGACTTTTGTTTTTGACGACGGACCAACCGCTGTCATCGAGTTCGACAGCCTCGCCGTGCGGCAGATCGCCCACGTGGTAGCGCCACTCATCGGCTGAAAGATGCGTTAGCGACCGCAGTTGCGAGGTCACCTTGTCAACGAGCGGGTTGACAGGCGAAGCTTGCTGACTTTGAGCAGCAACATTGAACGCCGCCACAAGCGCGGCGAGCATCACGAGAGAAGTCTTTGCGATCCTGATCATGAATCCCCTTAAAGCAACAATAGGCCTGCTTGTCCTACGCCATTTTGGTCGCCCTGTTGTGACCAATCATCATTATTTATTATGAAACATTATGAACCCACATTTCCGCACGGGTTGATGATTGGAATGGGGTGGAGTCTCGCCTGCGGTTAAGGAGCCGGATTCAGAATGCTAGTTGGAGGCGGCGGCAAGCAACCCGTTACCGATTCCGGGCTCTGCCGGAGCTGTGCAAATGCACGCCGGATAGAATCCGATCGCAAGTCGGTTTTTATCATGTGCAAACTCTCGTTTGAGGATTCGAGGTTCCCAAAGTATCCTAGGCTGCCTGTAATCACTTGCAGTGGATATCGGCCCAGTGCGGCGGTATGAGTCCTTCCGGTAGCCTATAATTGAATTCGACAGGAAATTGCGACGCTCGCGAGTCTTGATTGTGTTCACAGCGCCCCCAGTCATGCAATATTGTTTTAAAATTTAAGGAGAACTTATGTCCGCACCCAGCCGTCGCCCTGAAATTCGCCGCCGCCGCACGCGCGCGGAAAAAGTCGCCAAATTGCGCAAACGTCTTGCCAGCGCCTCTGCCTCCGCCGACAAAGATCGCATCACCGCGAAGCTGAATCGAGTTGCATGGGTTTCGCCCGGCAATCCGTTGGTTAAGAGCGCGTAGCCTCGCTTATTTTCAGTGAGAAGTTCAGACGGGCGCTAGGCCGTGCCGCATCTCCAATTCCACTTAAAACTCCAGGGTCACAAATCTCGCTGGACTCTTCCCCACATTCGTTACGGTATGGGTGAATCCACCCGGCACCCATTTAATCTCGCCGGCTTTAAATTTTCCGGGCGTGGGCCCACTGCCTTCAACATCGCTGCGCAAATCAAGGTCGCTCACCGCGATTAAAAGATGCGGGCCATCGTGATGATGGCTGGGCATGGCGGCGGCCGGTTCAAGGTTGACTTCCGAGACGCGCACCCCATCTTTCACAAAAAGAATTTTGCTGTGGCCGCCGGGAAATGACTTTTCACCGGTCTCCTCCGGCCAATGCGAAGTTGCCTGCAGCAATTCAATGGTCACGTTGCGAAACGGTTTGTCTGAGATGTTCCGCGCGACGTGGGCGAAATTCCCCGCCACGAACCTCGTATCACCATCCCCCAGGTTGACCTCGACCGCCAGTTTTCCTACAACTTCATTCGAGATATGAGCAGCACCGAGCGAAACAGAAAAATAATCATGGCGATGGCGGTGTACCAGCGTCGCGGCCTGGGGAGCAACCTCGACCTTGAATGCGCGTATGCTTTCGTTCTCGAGCACGACGTGGTGCGAGGGCTCAGCCGTGATCTCAACTTCAGTCGCCGGCTGTGCCAGCAGGAATGGAATCAGTAGAAGAAGCAACAGGATGCGCTTCATGGCCGGGAATTGTAGCACCATCGGAGTAAGGCGCGAACTCAGGATGCGTACACTATCTTGCCGCCGACAATCGTCGCGATCACTTTTCCTGTCAGTTGCCAGCCGTTGAAGGGCGTATTTTTAGATTTTGACTGCGACTTTGCCACGTCGAAGGTCCACTTCTTCTTCGGGTCGAAGATGGTGACATCCGCAATCGAGCCCCGGATGAGGGTACCGCGTCCGCGCAGATCAAAACAGCGTGCCGGACCGGCGGTAAAGAGTTCGACGACGCGGGAAAGTGGAATGTGTTTCTCGCGATGCAGCCTTGTGATGGCGAGAGCAAGCGCGGTTTCAAGCCCGGTGATGCCGAACGCCGCACGCTCGAATTCCATCTCTTTTTCATGCGCGGCATGGGGAGCGTGATCGGTGGCGATAGCGTCCACGGTGCCATCGGCGAGCGCGACCAGGATGGCTTCGAGATCCGATGCCGAGCGCAGCGGAGGATTCATCTTGTAATTGCTGTCATAGTCAAGCATGTCCTCGTCGCTAAGTGTGAAATGGTGCGGAGTAACTTCCAATGTGACGCGCGCTTTCGCACGTTTGGCTCGGCGCAAGCTTTTAAGCGCGTCCGAGGTGGAAAGATGTGCGACGTGCAGGCGAGCGTTAGGAATTTGCATGGCCAGGTGCACATCGCGGTCGACGATCGAAGCTTCGGCGGCAGCGGTCATGCCGCGCAATCCGAGGCGGAACGAACGCGCACCCGCGTGCATGGAGCAATTCTCGGTCGTGCGAGTGTCTTCCGCATGTTGCACCACCGGGAAATTCAGCTCTCCCCCCAGAACGAGGGCCTCGCGCATGATGCCATCGTCAAGAATCGGCTTACCATCGTCGGTCACCGCAATTGCTCCGGCGGTTTGCAGCGCGCGAAAGTCGGTGAGGCTGGCGCCCTTGCTTGCTCGCGTCGCGGCAGCGATCGGGAAAACATTGACGACCGCTCCTCGTTCAGGCTGACGAAGCCATTCGATCCATTCGACCGAATCGACAACTGGAATTGTGTTGGGCATGGTGCAGACAGAAGTAAAGCCGCCAGCGGCAGCCGCAGCGGTACCTGTCGCAATGGTTTCTTTATGTGCCTGGCCGGGTTCGCGAAGATGCACGTGCAGATCGATGAAGCCGGGAGCGACGATGAGTCCGCGTGCGTCGAACTTCTCCTCCGCGCTCCCCTTAATTTTTCCCGGCGGAGCCACTTCGGCGACGTGGCCATTCTTGAGCAGCACATCCATCGGCGCGTCTACGCGACCCGATGGATCAATGACGTGGCCACCCTTTATCAAGAGGCTGGTGAGAGCTCGATCGTCACGAGTTTTAGGGGCGGCGGTCATCGCATCTTCCCCATCGCCCGCGCCAGGATGGCCATGCGCGTAGGCACACCGTTGCGAACTTCTTCCAGAATGCGCGCCTGCGCGCCATCGGCGACTTCGCTCGTCAGCTCGAGGCCGCGAATAATCGGGCCGGGATGCATCACAATGCAATCTTTTTTTGCCATTTTCAAACGCGCCGCGGTCATCTGATAGCGCGCAGTATATCCCGCAACGTCGATCTTCATCCCGGCGAGCCGCTCGCTCTGCATACGGAGAAGCATCAGGACATCCGTACCGCGCAGCGCATCTTCAATGTGACGAGTGACGCGAATTCCGGGGGCAAGCGTGGTTGCAACGTCAGGCACGAGTTCCGGCGGACCGCAAAGAATTATCTTCACGTCGAATTTGCTGAGCAGGTGGCACGCGGACCGCGCCACGCGGCTGTGAAAGATGTCGCCGACGATTGCGACCTGAAGCCCCTTAAAAGATTTCTTGTTGCGCAGAATCGTGTAGGCATCGAGCAATGCCTGCGAGGGATGCTCGTGCAGTCCATCTCCGGCATTAATGATGGGCACGTCGATGTGCTGGGCCATTACGTAAGGCGCGCCTGCATTGGGATGGCGGATAACGATGACGTCGGCGCCGACCGCGCGCACGGTGTATCCCGTGTCGAGCAACGATTCGCCCTTTTCGATGCTCGAGCCGGTGGACTGGATCAGGACGGTATGCGCGCCCAGGGACTTGGCCGCGATTTCAAACGAAGTTCGCGTACGGGTAGAAGACTCGTAGAAAAGCAGCAGCACCCGTTTGCCTTTGAGCAAGGGCCGCGGCTTATCCGGATTCATGCGCCGGGCGAACTTCAAAATTTTCAGGATCTCGGCTGCTTCTAGATGCTCAATGCCGAGCAGGGACCCGCGTGCTGGATTCATAATTCTTTTAACGATATTCGTCTAACGATCGTTCCTATCGCTTTTCCATAAGCAGAACTTTTTCCGCGTCATCGACTTCGCGGAGCTTAACTTCAATAATCTGATTTTCGGTGGTCTGCACCACGCGTCCAACGAAAGTCGCCTCAACTGGCAATTCACGATGGCCGCGATCTATGAGAACACAAAGTTGCAATCGTCGAGGGCGGCCCGCGCGGAAAAGGGCATCCATGGCGGCTCGCGTCGTTCGGCCGGTATAAAGCACGTCATCAACGAGGATGACCGACTTACCGGTGATCGGAATTTCCATCTCGGTCTTCTGAACCACGGGCTTCGAGCCGAGAGTGGAGAGGTCGTCGCGATAGAGGGTAATGTCGAGAGTGCCGAGAAGCACAGGCTTTTTTTCGATGCGCTGAATAATTTTCGCCAGGCGCTCCGCCAGTGGAACGCCGCGACGCCGGATGCCGACCAAAGCCAGGTCTTCGACGCCGTTATGTTTCTCGAGAATCTCATGCGCCAGCCTGATCAGAGTGCGCTCGATCTCGGACGCCGACATGAGCTGTGCTTTTTGATGGATCTCAGTGGGACGGGTTGGCGCGCGTGAATGCATAAACGGTGGATCATACGCGTGCAGGAAGATGAGAGCAAGGGCGGCGAAACTTGAATCACCTGGAACCCGGGTTGGTGGGACGCAGAAACACAGAGGCCAGCGCTCCGCCCACTGAAGCGAGTGCTACCGCAATAAGCATCCAAAAAAACAGGCTGGCTGCCAGACCCGCCGGGGTAAACAGATTATGAATGCCGGCTTGGATGGCGGGGTCGGATGGATCGGCTCCAAACTTATGTGCGATTTGGGTAAGGAAATCGATATATTCCTGCTGCGCATGAAATACAAAAATGCGAACCGTCATCAACAGAGCATTAATGGCGAAAGCGACGACTCCCGCCGCTCCGCCGACACGTGACGCAAGCGAGGCGACGGGCACAATCCCGCTTTCGCGGCGATAGAAAAAAACGGCCAGGTACCCAGTGAGAACGATGCCGAGAAATGGAATTACGCCAATGAATACACCGAGCACTCCGGCTTTGAGCGCAGCGTGGGTGGCAACACTTCTGTCCAATGTATTTCGGGATGCGGTTTGGCGGGTTTCAGACGAGGCAAGCCCCGTCTCTACGGAAGCGTCGGGAGAAGAATCGTATGCCGGCGTTGGAGCAGTTTCAAATGGCGCTTCGGGAATGACAACGCTCACGCGAATCTGAGGAGCGCGGCATTGCGGGCAAAACGGCCGCCCGTCCTCGATTAACGTTCCACATTTGCGGCAAGCGTGCTCCACAGCTTTGAAGCTAGCGCACTACGATGCGGAGAGCAAGGCGAAGCCTGTGTTGCGGTGGTGGTACGGGCTTTAAACCCTTACCACAGGGGGCACGAGGGGTTCACTGGGGAAATTCCACAGGGAAAACCTCACCTCTCTTTAGATCGTTTCGTCCTTCCCAGTGTGCATGCGCACATAAACCAGCGCGAAGCGAGTGCCATTGCTGTTCGGTTTAACCGCGACCAGGTGCTGGTTGCCCTCGGTTCCAACTTTCAACTCCACTGAGTTTCCACTGCCGCTATTCTTGCAGGAGACAAGCTGCGAGCCTTCTTCCTTGCCAGGCGAAGATTGAACGTGACCGCCGCTCCATTCGCCATGGCACTGAATAGGCTTACCGTACTTGTGAAGCTCTTTGTCGTAGTAGGCGATGATTTTGTCGGGATTCTCGTCTGATAGAAACTCCGCCGCCACCACTTTCAACGAGAAACCGGGCAGCGAAAGATTTACGTTGGCGCTCTTCTTATCGTCGCTGTCCTCTTTAGGAGCAGGCTTCGCTCCGGGATAAATTGTGAGCCCCGCATCGCGAATATCGGCGTCCTCGCTAACATGCAAGTCTCCGACCGGAGACTTGATGTCAACATGAGACGCGCCATTCTTGTCTTTGTTTTTCGCATCGATACTGCAGGCAGGAATAACGCAGAGCGCGACAAAAAGCGAGCCTAGCAGCAACAGTGCGCGCCGAGCGCCGCTGATTTCAAGGCTGAAAAGCTTATAGCTACTTATCTTAGGGATGAACATTGTTCGAACCTCCTGCGTTAACTTGTGCCGTCCGCTCCATACCTTCGCCTCTCGATGCTATGCCTGGAATTGTGACCGGCAGATGGCCGCGGATCGGAATTTCGCCGAACATCGCCTTGACCGCAGCCGTTTCCGACACGCTTGCATTGGAAAACGCGCAAACATAATTCTTGATGGCGGGGAAATTCTGAATCACATACGGATTTCCCATGGCCAGTACAACTGTGCGATCCGCCGCGTAATCAAGAATCGCGTTGAGCAAAGCGCCCATGCTGTCGTCCACGGCAACCGTATTCGTTACCCCCCCACTAGCCGTCCGTATCGCCCTGCCCGCTACTGGAACCACATACAACGCCGCGATCACGTGGTCTGCTCCCTCAATCGCTTGCATTACGGATGGCGTCATTCCGGCCGCGGAGCGGGCGTCCACATAAATCACGTGCGCGTCCCGAACACGGGCCAGAATCTGGCGCTCGAGCACGCGACCCGAATCCGTGCGCAAATCATCCGAAAAAATAACCGCCACCAACCGGTTGCTTACCACCGGCACTGATTGATACGGAAGAGCTGCCTCCGGAGTTCCAACAGAATTTACAAAAGGTTGCAGCGGAATCACTTTTCCATTGTCCCGCACCAGCGTAATTGCTTCATCGGCAATACGCTGGCCAACGGCTAGGTTCTCAGGCTTTGCAATTTCGCTGGAAAGCTGGCTGAGGTCCGCCAGCCGCGCCTTGTTTAGGCCCACGGATGCCTTGAGTTCCAAAATCTTGCGCACCGATTCATCGAGC
>JGI12635J15846_10005775_pt1 | contig 10663 bp, 6 predicted proteins | sample BlaSpr_A8_OM2_M2_FD_15846 | JGI IMG/M metagenome (IMG submission 15846) | reverse complement strand
CATTGGTGCCCAAAGCCGACGGCGGCGGGCGCGTCTGCGCCATGGAAATCTTGCTGGGCAACCCCGCGGTCCGTAATTTGATCCGCGAGAACAAGCCGGCGCAGATCACAAGCGCGATGCAAACCGGACAATCGATCGGCATGCAAACGCTCGACAAGCAACTGGCTAGGTTCGTCAACGACGGGCTCATCACACTTGACGCGGCGCTTGAAAAAGCGCTGAGTACGGAAGACTTGAGGCGGCAAGTCACCGGCAAAGACGAGCTGGTGAAACCGCGCTACATGTCGGGCGTGTAACAAGGTTCACATCCGCTTCCCGCTAAACTAAAAGCGGGTATGCTCGACAAAAACCTCATCCGAGAGCATCCAGACATCGTACGGCGCTCATTGCAGCGCCGTAATCTTTCGGTTGCCGTCGTTGACGAAGCGCTGGCGCTTGATAAACAGTGGCGTCATGCCGCAACCGAAGCTGATCACCTCAAGGCCGAACGCAATCGGATTTCCGAGCAGTTCGCAAAAGCCAAGGGCGAGGGGCCGGATGCACTGCTCGCGTTGCGCGAGCGATCCAGCGCGCTGGGAGCTCAGATCCAAGAGCGCGAGCACACGGCAGCCGAGCTGGAGCAACGGCTCACCGAATTGCTCGGCGGCATCCCCAACATCCTGGCTGACGACGTGCCGGACGGCGCTGACGACAGCGCCAACCTCGAGGTGCGCCGCTCGGGCGAACCGCCGAAGTTCGCTTTTGAACCCAAGCCCCATTGGGAGCTCGGCGAACGTCTCGGGATCATCGACTTTGAGCGTGGCGTCCGCTTGGCGCGCAGCCGCTTTGCCGTGCTTTGGGGAAAGGGCGCACAACTCAACCGCGCGCTAGCCAATTTTTTCTTGGAACGGAACCGTGCAGCAGGTTTCACGGAAATCATGCCGCCGGTTTTGGTGAACCGCGAATCGGTCGAAGCCACCGGCCATTTGAGCAAATTCAGCGACGTGATGTTTTCGGTGGCGGACGGTTCGTTGTTTCTTTCACCCACCTCCGAAGTCCAATTGGTGAATTTGCATCGCGGCGAGATCTTGGAAGCGGAAAAGCTGCCCGTGCGCTACACCGCTTATACGTCATGCTTTCGTGAAGAAGCTGGGGCGGCAGGCAAAGATACACGCGGTCTCATCCGGCAACATCAGTTCGAAAAAGTCGAGCTGGTAGCCATCGGGAGGCCGCAGGACGATGCCGCATTACACGAGCAGATTCTGTCGCAAGCCGAGAGCTTGCTGCGTGCGCTCGAGCTGCCCTACCGCGTGATGCTGCTCTGCTCGGCGGACACAGGATTTGCGTCGCGAAAAACTTACGATCTGGAAGTATGGCTGCCGGGCCAGCAAACGTACAGAGAGATCTCTTCCTGCAGCTCCTGCGGCGATTTTCAGGCGCGCCGCGCAGCCATCCGTTACCGGCCGCAGCCTAAGGCTAAGCCGGAGTTCACCTACACGCTCAATGGATCGGCTTTGGCGCTCGGCCGAACGCTCGTCGCAATTTTAGAGAATTATCAGCAGGCCGACGGGTCGGTGCGAGTTCCTGACGTGCTCAAGCCCTACATGGACGGCCTGGACGTCATCGGCTAAAACGTTCTAGGCGGCTACTTCTTCAGATCCAGAAGCGCAATTTTTTCTTGGACGCCTTCTTCCACACGTCGGGCCAGCTGCGGCGGGCTTTTTCAGCCTCGGCCGCTGCCTTTGCGCTCAGCTCGCCGGCGACGAACAGCGCGCGCGGACTGCCTTGATAGTCGCGCAGCTGCTGCTGCATGACGACGGCGTCATGGAACTCGCCAAGCACTTTTTGCAGCTTCTCGACTTTCGTGGCAAATTTTTTCGCTTTTTTCCCGGCGATCGGTTCGACGGCTTCGCACGCGTAGCGAAAGCGCTTGGCCTTGATGCGCGCCTGATGCAGCTGATCGAATGACGCATCTTTCTCGACGCATTCGATCGCTTCGCAGAGTATCTTCCAAGGGTCGTGCATGAGATCCGGCAGCACGCTTTGAGCGGGCGAATCCGCTTTTGGTAAAAACTTCGGCTGTTCTGCCGCGTCAACGAGTTCGTCCAACAACTGCACGTAGCGAGGCTCGCGCAGGGCCGAGAGCAGACGGGTTCTGGATTGCTGGCCATGTTCGGTGAAGTGTTGCAAGAGTTCGCGTGCGGCCGCATGATCCGACGGCGGTAGGTCTGCCGCGTGTTTCACCAGCCCCGTGCTGAGAACGTCGGCGTCGCGAACGAGTCCCAATTCGTCGGCGATCCACTTGAGCCGGTCGCGCAGCCCGCACGCCCAATCGTGCTGCAAGAGCGGCAAGAAGGTGCGGAGGTCCGAGCGCAAGCGGCGCGTGGCCACACGCATTTGATGTACCGCTTCGGGCGTGGTAGCAGTCCGAACGGTTGGGTCTTCACGTAGCAGACGCGCGACCGAAGCGCTCAGTGCCTGCTGGACCGCTTTGCTCGCACTGCTGGTCGGGCTCGCCTCGACTTCTGGAATTTCCGAATCGGGCGTTTGGGTCCCGAGAGAGCGCACGAGCTTAGGGGTATTATCAACCTTGCCGGCTCCCAAGTCTTGCAGCCACGCGACAAGTTCGTCCAGCAGCGCACTCGGTGCCGCTTCGCGTAGTTCAACCTCAACTTCGCGGAAGCGTCTGGCAACATGGCCATCTTCGATGACGCGCACGTCGTCATCGACGATTTCTGCCAGCTCCGCGCCATCGACGCCGAGCACGTTGGTTGCTTTTCGGACGGTGCGCAGACGCGACACCGGCGCGACAGGTTTGCCGCGCAAGTACGCGGTCGCAAGCTCCAACGCTGCGGCGGGAACCTTGTTGCCTTCATCCGGAAAAGTGTGCTCGTGCCGCGTCAATCCGGAGTTCTTGGCTACTCCCGGCAGTTTCAACGTCCAACCTTCGCCGCGGCGATGACGCAGGCTGCAGCCCCAACGGAGCAGCCGCAGGTCGTCGCTGTCGTAGTAGACGGTATTCAGCCGCTTCGCTTGCGGCGGCGACACGGTAAAGCCGTTGCTTTCCGCGCATAGGCGTCGTAAGTCAAAGCGATTTGGAACTCGAAGCTTGATTTCGTTCTCAACGTGCTGCATGGGGGGTGAGGCTAGTTCGGTGGCTAGCGCCCCCACCACTTCCGCTCGCTCATCTCGCTCAAGAACTGGTCAACGCTCGCTCGTCTCGGTAAAAAAGCGGCGTGGTTGCTGACTTTGACCTTTGGCTTCGGGGGATTGAGCTTGCTTGCAAGCTTTACTCCGTCCCGATCGAGGCCTGTCCTAGCATGTCGGTCGTCACCAGCGTGATGCCGTTTTCGGTACGGTGAAAACGACGCGTGTCGTCGTCGTGATCTTCTCCGATCACCGTGCCCTCGATAATATTGCAGCCCTTGTCGATCACGGCGCGCCGGATACGACAGTTGCGGCCGATATTTGCGTTGGGCAAGATGACGGAGTTTTCCACGCGGCTAAACGAGTTGACGCGCACGTTGGAAAAGATGAGCGACTCTTGCACGTGTGCGCCCGAGATGATGCAGCCTCCCGCGACGAGCGAGTTCACGGCCTGGCCGCGCCGCTGTTCTTCGTCGAATACGAATTTCGCCGGCGGCAACTGCTCTTGATACGTCCAAATAGGCCAACTCGCATCGTAGAGATTCAGCTCCGGCACCACGTGGGTCAGATCCATGTTGGCTTCCCAGTAGGCGTCGACCGTGCCGACGTCGCGCCAGTACTTGCTGCCACCGCTCGACGTACCGAAGTGGTGCGCGATGACGTTGTGGTTTGCGACGACGTGCGGTATGATGTCGCGACCGAAGTCGTGCGAGGAATCCACGAAGTCCGCGTCGCGTTCGAGCTGCTCGTAGAGGAACGGCGCGTTGAAAACGTAGATGCCCATGCTGGCCAGCGCCTTGCCTGGGTTACCGGGCGACGGGATCGGATCGGGACTTTTTTCCACGAATGCCATGATCCGGTCTGCGCTGCCCAATTGCATCGTGCCCAAGTCACGCGCAGCTTCGATCGGCACTTCAAAGCAGCCCACGGTGACGTCGGCATGCTGCGCCACGTGCTGCACCAGCATTTGACCGTAATCCATCTTGTATATGTGGTCGCCCGCGAGCACCAAGACGAATTCGGGATTGTGCGCCTTGATGATGTCGAGGTTCTGCAGAATCGCATTAGCGGTTCCCGTGTACCAAGATTCTTCTTCCATGCGTTGTGAAGCGGGCATCAGCTCCACAAATTCGTTGAACTGCCCGCGCAAAAAGCCCCAGCCGAGCTGAATGTGCCGCATCAAGCTGTGCGCCTTGTACTGTGTGATGACGCCGACGCGGCGAATGTCCGAGTTGATGCAATTGGACAGCGGAAAATCGATGATGCGAAATTTGCCCCCGAAGGGTACCGCCGGTTTCGCGCGCCACTTCGTGAGATCTCTGAGCCGCGAGCCGCGGCCGCCCGCGAGGATGAGCGCGAGCGTGCCTCTGGTGAGCAGGCTGACGAAGCGCGGAGTTTCTGCGGTGGGCATGCAAGCGTGCCTCTCGATCGCAAGCAAAGGTGAGCGCTGCCGGCGTTAGAATCCGTCGGCGATGCTCACCATGCAGCGCACAGCCGGTTAGAAAACCGGTTCAATTTGGCTATTCGCCTGCTTCTGCGCCGTTACTGCCTATGCTGACGCCTGAAGAAATACGGCTGTTTCACCGCGGCAAGCTGCGTTATGCGTATACTAAACTCGGTGCGCACCCCGGCACACGCGAGGGGCAGCCCGGCGTGAACTTCTGCACCTGGGCGCCGCATGCAAGCGCGTTAAGCGTTGTAGGCGATTTCAACGATTGGGATGGGCGCCGCCATCCTCTGCAGCAGCTCGAGGCCGGCGGAATTTGGCACGTGTTCGTTCCCGGCGTGGCGCCGGGTGCGCAGTACAAATTCGAAATCAAAAATCGGGAGAACGGCCGTTTAGTCATTCGCACGGATCCCTATGCGCGTGCCTTTGACAGCCCGGGAAATAGCAACGCGGTCGTTACGGCGGATGCGCCCTTTGCCTGGCAGGATGAGTCTTGGCTGCGTCAGCGCTCCCTGCAGAATTGGCGCGAGCAGCCCATGAGTATCTATGAATTACACGCAGCGACGTGGCGCCGGGATTCCAACGGCGCGCTGTTGTCTTACGAGCAGCTTGCGCGGCAGTTGGTGCCGTACGTCCGCGATCTGGGATTTACTCACATCGAGCTGATGCCGATTTTCGAGCATCCCTTGGATGAATCGCTCGGCTATCAAGTGACCGGCTTCTATGCGCCCACCAGCCGCTTCGGAACCCCGGATCAGTTTCGCTGGTTCGTGGACTATCTGCATCAAGCAAACCTGGGCGTCATCTTGGACTGGGTTCCTTTCCATTTTCCTAAAGATGAATGGGCCCTCGTCCGGTTCGACGGCAGCCCGCTTTACGAACGGGATGACGAGAGCATGGCGGAGCACCCGACCTGGCACACGCTGATCTTCAATTACGGCCGGCCCGAAGTGCGCAACTTCTTGTTGTCGAACGCGCTCTTTTGGCTACAAGAGTTTCACGTGGATGGGTTTCGGGTTGACGCCGTTTCGTCGATGCTTTACTTGGACGACGCCCGCACGAAGGACTTTCACCCCAATCCGCTGGGCGGACGCGAAAATTTGCCGGCGATTCGTTTCCTGCGCGAGCTCAACACGGAGATACGCCAGCTCGTTACGGGCGCGGTGACCATCGCTGAGGAATCCACCGCATTCCCTAAGGTGTGCACGCCGCAAAACCGTGGCGGCCTAGGCTTTTCGATGAAATGGGATATGGGCTGGGTCAACGACACGCTGCGCTTCATGGGTTTACCCTGGAGCGAGCGCCCCGCGCATCATCGCGACCTGAACTTCGGACGTACGTATGCTGAAAAGGAACGATTTGTGCTCAGCTTCTCTCATGACGAGGTCATGCCCGATAAAGGATCGCTGTTTCAACACATGTACGGCGACGAAGCGCAAAAATTTGCCGGTCTGCGCTTGCTGGCATGTTATCAATTCACCTATCCGGGCAAGAAGCTCAACTTCATGGGAAACGAGTTCGGTCAGCGAACCGCATGGGACGGCCGGCACGAACTCGCGTGGAAGGAAATCCACGCCGCGCCCGAGCGCGGCATCAGCACGCTTTTTAAAGATCTCAACGCTTTGTATTGCGGCAACGACGTGCTGTCTTCAACTGATTTCAGCGGCCGTAACTTTGAATGGATCGAGCCCGACGACGCCGAGCACTCCACCATCGCCTATCTGCGACGGCGCGCTCAGCGATTTCTCGTCGTCGTCCTGAATTTTTCGCCGCTGCCGCTACGCGATTACGTCGTCGCCGTACCTCGACCGGGCCCGTACGGCGTGCTCCTTGACGGCGATGCCTCGCCATATGGCGGCAGCGGCGGCAGTGGGCTGAACGATGCGCTGGCAAAGTCAGCTCCGTCCCAGCGTTTTGAGTTCGCGCTCAGCGTTTCGCTGGCGCCGTTGACGTGTCTGATCATCGCGCCGCGATGACCGCAGGAAAACGCGTCCTCTTCGCAGCTGCCGAGATTTACCCCATGGCCAAGACCGGTGGCTTGGGTGACGTGGCGGCGGCGCTGCCGGCTGCTTTGCGCGATGCCGGGACCGACATACGCTTGCTGATGCCAGGCTACCCGAGCGCTATAGCCATGGTGCGCGATGTCGAGTTGGCCCGCTCGCTTGGCGACCTGCAGGGCTATGGCCCCACCGATCTCTTGCTGGGCATGACGCCTGACAGTTCGTTGCCGATCTATCTTGTCCGCAACAACCGAATGTTCGACCGTGGCGGAACTCCCTATCATGACCCGAGCGGCCAGCTGTGGCCAGACAACGCGCAACGATTCGCTTTATTGAGTGCGGCTGCCGCGGCGCTCGCGCTCGAAGGGGATGACGGCTGGCGACCGCAGCTGGTGCACGCGAACGATTGGCATACGGCGCTGATCCCCGCGCTCGTCACATCGCAGGCATCTCCGCGCAGCGTGCTGACGATTCATAATGCAGCCTACCAAGAAACTCTCGATGCACGGCAAGCCGAACGATTCGGAGTGGCCGGCGTAACGCGTGACTTGGCGGGAGCCGCGCCGTCGTTTTTGAGCATCGGCATCGTCGCTGCCAACCTTCTCACCACCGTCAGTCCGACATATGCGCTGGAGATCCAGACGCCGGCATTTGGTTTCGGACTCGAACGCTTGATCGCCAAGCGCGCGGCTGACCTGCGTGGCATACTCAACGGGATCGATGTTACGGTTTGGAATCCGGCCAGCGACGTGCAGCTGGCAGCTCCGTACGACGAAACCAACCTCGCCGGTAAGTCAGTGTGCAAACAGGCGTTGCTCGCGGAAATGCGTTTGTCGCTTGAACCCGCAGCGCACTTGATCGCGTCCGTGAGCAGACTGACTTCGCAAAAAGGTCTCGACGTGCTGTTGGACTGCTTGCCGCAGCTGCTGAGCAGCGGCTTCGGGTTTGTGTTGCTTGGCACAGGCGATCCGCAACTGGAAGCAAGTTTCGCTGCGTTGGCGCAGCGCTTCCCCCAATCCGCGGCGGTACGCATCGCGTATGATGAGGCGCTCGCTCACCGCATCATCGCCGGTGCCGATATGTTCGTCATGCCCTCGCGCTTCGAACCCTGCGGACTCAACCAAATGTATAGCCAACGATATGGAACTGTTCCCATCGTGCACGCCGTGGGCGGCTTGGCGGATACTGTTGTGGACGCGGCCTCTCCGCAAGGACGGCCGCCCACCGGCTTCTGGGTCAGCCCGCTTTCGGCAACGGGCCTGGCTGCCGCGATCGATCGCGCCGCGAACTCGTACCGCGACCGGGGCGCTTGGACACGCCTGCAACGCAATGGGATGAATCAAGACTTTAGCTGGGCAGCTTCGGCGCGGGCATACCTGCGCGTGTATGAGGACGCTTTTAGAAACGGCTAAAGACGACTCGACGATTGAAGGCGCGCCCAGCGACCGTCAGATTGCCGGACACCGGATCCGCGGCCCCCGCACCCATGATTTGCACTCGCTTCGATGCGATGCCGTACCGTCCGGTCAGAGTCATCGCCAGCGCGATCGCACGTTTACGAGCGAGCCGCAAGTTGGCATCCCAGCCGCCGAGGTTATCAGTATACACCGCGATGCGAAGTCTCCACGATGGGTTGCGGCGCAAGACCTGCGCGATTGCGGCGAGTGCAGCGAACGATTCGATGCGCAGCGAGGACTGCTCGGGCTCGAAATAAATGTCGTATCGAGTCGCAGGCGTGCCGCGTTGCAGCTGCCGCTCGAGCTCGGCGACCGAGTCGCGTCCGGGTGTGTAGATCTTCACCAGCCTGCCCCCGCCACCACCCACGTCGCCGTGAACGAGCAGTGGGTTGGCCGGATCATCAAGCCAAAAAAAGCTCGCCTTGACGTCGCCAAAATTGCCGGCGGCATGCATCACCGGCAGTTGCACCAGGCGATCGTTGACGATCATCTGCATTGTTTGCGATTCGCCCGACAGACGCAGCAGCGTTCCCGCGGCTTGTTTGGTCCGCAAGCGGTAAGCGGGAATTACATCAGGCTGCTGCCACATGTCGACGAACAACGTTGAGCCGCGCGATCGTAGATCCTGGATGACCGACGCCGATGTGCCGATCGCGGTTGAACCGGCAAAGACTCGCGGCTGGCCAGGAGTCCAACTGCACAAGCAACGGTGCGCATAATCCAAGTCGACACGGCGCACGAAGCGGTGAACTGTGAACTGGCGTGGACCGGCAGAGAGCGAAATGGCGATGCCGTCGGGGTTGACTGCATCGATATGGTACAGTGCTTCGTAGTCCGCGGTTTTGCCGGCTCCGGCCTCGACGAGCGTTAGACCCGCTCGGAGCGGAATAGTGCGGCTTGCGACCGGCCTTGGCGGTGCAGCCCAAGTATGTGTTGCCACAACGCCAACAACGATGGCCGAGGCTGCCGCGATGACAATACCGGCGCGCCTTGCCGCGGAAACTGCCGCCGCGGGGACACCGCAGTACCCTGCCAGCGTGCGTCGAGTCGCCATGCTTAGGTGTATCGGCCGAGCAGGCGCTGCGCGTTAAGGCTGCTGCGCGCGGCCGGCGTTAGCGGCTGCTATTCTTCTCCCGGCTCGCCTTCTTAGGGCACCGGAACGTATGGTTCGCCGCCGCCCTGCGCAAACTCGCGCGCTTTTTCGCGCATGCCTTCCGCCAGCGCGGTCTCTTCATCCACCTGCAAGCGCGCGGCGTACTCGCGCACGTCTTGCGTGATTCGCATCGAACAGAAATGCGGTCCGCACATAGAGCAAAAGTGCGCCACCTTGGCGCCCTGGGCGGGGAGTGTTTCATCGTGAAAGGCGCGAGCCGTCTCCGGGTCCAGCGAAAGCGCGAATTGATCTTCCCAGCGGAATTCAAAGCGCGCCTTCGACAGGATGTCATCCCACTCGCGCGCGAGCGGATGGCCTTTGGCAAGGTCGGCTGCATGGGCTGCTATCTTGTAGGCGATGACGCCATCTTTGACGTCTTTCTTGTTGGGCAAACCCAAATGCTCTTTGGGCGTCACGTAACAGAGCATGGCGGTGCCGAACCAGCCGATCATCGCCGCGCCGATCGCGCTCGTGATATGGTCGTAGCCCGGGGCGATGTCCGTCACCAGCGGCCCGAGTGTATAGAAGGGCGCCTCATCGCAGACAGCCAGCTGTCGCTCCATGTTCTCTTTGATGAGATGCATCTGCACGTGGCCGGGCCCCTCGATCATCACCTGCACGTCATGGCGCCATGCGATCTGCGTCAGTTCGCCCAGCGCGTCCAGCTCGCCGAATTGGGCGGCGTCGTTCGCGTCTGCTGTGCAGCCGGGTCGCAGACCATCGCCCAATGAGAAAGCGACATCGTAGGCCTTCATGATCTCGCAGATCTCTTCGAAATGCGTGTACAAGAAATTCTCTTGGTGATGCAACAGACACCATTGCGCCATGATGGCACCGCCGCGCGACACGATGCCCGTGAGACGATTGGCGGTGAGCGGCACGTAGCGCAGCAAAACGCCTGCATGGATTGTGAAATAGTCGACGCCTTGCTCCGCCTGCTCGATCAGGGTGTCCTTGTAAATATCCCACGTCAAATCGCCGACGTTACCGCCGACTTTCTCGACTGCCTGGTAAATGGGAACCGTGCCGATCGGGACTGGCGCGTTGCGGACGATCCACTCCCGCGTTTCGTGGATGTTCTTTCCGGTAGAGAGATCCATGACCGTGTCGGCGCCCCAGCGCGTAGCCCAGGTCATTTTTTCTACTTCTTCTTCTATCGACGAGCTCACGGCAGAGTTGCCGATGTTGGCGTTGATCTTCACGAGGAACTTACGCCCGATGATCATCGGCTCTGACTCTGGGTGATTGATATTCGCGGGGATGATCGCACGGCCGCGCGCGACCTCAGCGCGCACGAGATCTGCCGGCACGCTCTCGCGCAGCGCGATGAACTCCATCTCCGGCGTTATCTCGCCGCGCCGTGCGTAATGCAGTTGGGTGACGTTGGTTCCCGCCTTAGCGCGCAATGGCAGACGGCGCTGTTGAAAGCGCAGATCGTCGAGCTCGGGTTTGCTTTCGCGTTCGCGGCGATATGCGGAAC
>JGI12635J15846_10005772_pt1 | contig 10669 bp, 7 predicted proteins | sample BlaSpr_A8_OM2_M2_FD_15846 | JGI IMG/M metagenome (IMG submission 15846) | reverse complement strand
CAAGGAGCCGGCGGTGATCGCCGCCGCTGTCGCGGCCGAGCTGTTGCAGCAGCGTGCCAGGCTCGCGCAAGCGCCGGAGACCGCGCCCACCGAGGCCGTCCACGGCTGAAGCCTCCCGCTTTGGCGGGGAGGTGCTAAACATCCCACATGGACGTCTTCGTCGCCGACTGGCTGAAACCGCAGCCATGATCAAGCTCGATGCCGACGCGCTCGGGCGCCGCGCCGAGGCCATGCATAAGGAACTCGCCCGCATCTCGGCGGAGCCCGATCGGCTGGTGCGGCTCTTCCTCACGCCCGAGCATCGCCGCGCCGCCGATCTGGTGGCGCGCTGGATGGGCGAGGCGGGGCTGCAAGTTTCCGAGGACGCCATCGGCAACGTGCGCGGCCGCATGGGCGAGGGGCCGCGTCTCCTGCTCGGCTCGCATCTCGACAGCGTCATCGACGCGGGCATCTACGACGGTCCGCTCGGCGTGATCGCGCCCATTCTCGCCATTGACGCCTTCAAGCGCGCCGGCGTGTCCCCTCCGAGCGGCATCGAGGTGATCGCGGTGGGCGACGAAGAGGCTTCGCGTTTCCCGACCACGCTTTCCACCTCGGCGGCGCTGGTGGGAGCGTTTGAGCAAACGACGCTGGCACTCCAGGACGCCGCCGGCGTGACCTATGCCGAGGCGCTTCGCGCCTACGGCAAGGATCCCGCCAAGATCGCCACCGCAGCGATCCCGCCCGGCGCGGCGGCGGTCTATCTCGAGGTCCACATCGAGCAGGGACCGGTGCTGGAATCGAAGAACCAGGCGCTCGGCGTGGTCACCGCCATCGTCGGCCAGACGCGCCTTGCCGTGACGCTCACCGGCATCGCCGGCCACGCCGGCACGGTGCCCATGAAGCTCCGCCACGACGCGCTTGCCGGGGCCGCCGAGATCGTCCTCATGGTCGAGCGCATGGCTTTCACGACCGATGGCATGGTGGCGACCGTGGGCAGCCTCACGGTCTATCCCGGCGCGGTNAACATCATTCCGGGAAAGGTGCGCTTCACTCTTGATCTGCGCACGNCTTCGGACGAGCAGCGCCAGGCGACNGTGCGCGAGTTCGACCGCCAGGCNCGNGCCATNNCCGCNCGNCGNGGTCTTGNNATCGAAATCGCAACCACCCACGGCATNGCCACCGTGCCNTGCGATCCGCGCCTGCAGGACAATCTCGCCGCCGCCATCGAGGCNGTNGGCGGCAAAGCGATCCGCCTTGCCTCCGGCGCCGGCCACGACGGCATGATGTTCGCGAAAATCTGTCCGATCGNGATGATGTTCGTGCGCTGCAAGGGCGGCGTCAGCCACAATCCGGCCGAGTACGCGAGCCCCCGCGACATGGGCCTCGCCGTCGCGGCACTCGTGCGCTTCATCGAGGGCTTCCGGCCGTGATGTCGGCGCGAAACCTGCTCCGCCTCGTCTCCGACCGCGAATTCGCCCGCGCCGTGGACTTTTTGCAGAAGCTCGTGCGCGTGCCGAGCGACAACCCGCCCGGCCACTGCGCGCCCCACGCGGCGGCGNCGGCGACGCTCCTGGAGCTGCTTGGCTTCAAGGTGGAGTTCCATCCGGTACCCGGCGCCGACGTCGCGAGCCGCAGTATGCGCTCGCTGACCAACCTCGTNGTGCGCGAGCGCTTCGGCAGCGGCAAGGGNNCGGTTATCGCGCTGAATGCCCATGGCGACGTGGTGCCGCCGGGCGAAGGCTGGAGCTTCGATCCCTACGGCGGGGTGGAGAAGCGCGGTGCGCTCTACGGCCGCGGTGCCGCGGTGTCGAAGTCCGACTTCGCCACGTATGCTTTTGCTCTGCGCGCGCTGAAGGCAGACCCAGCCGGTCTCGACGGCACGGTGGAATTGCATTTCACCTACGACGAAGAGACCGGCGGCGATCTCGGTCCGAGATGGCTGCTGGAGAAGAAAATCAGCACCCCGGACTTCGCCATCTGCGCCGGCTTCTCGTACGCAATCGTCACCGCCCACAACGGCTGCCTGCACCTGGAGGTGACGGTGCGCGGCAAGCAGGCCCACGCCGCCATGCCGGCGAGCGGCGCCGACGCGCTCGAGGCGGCGAACGCAATCCTCACCGCGCTTTATACAGAGCGAAAACGTCTCGCCGGCCGCAAGAGCCGCACCAAGGGTATCGGCTCGCCGCAACTCAACGTCGGGCTCATCGCGGGCGGCATCAACACCAACGTGGTGCCGGACAAGGTGACGATGCGCCTCGACCGGCGGCTGATCCCGGAGGAGAACGGCGCTCGCGCGGAAAAGGCGCTGATCGCGCTTATCAAGCGGGCGGGAACGCGCAAAGGCATAACGGTGGAATGCCGCCGCATCCTGCTGGCGGAGCCGCTGAAGCCGGGAAGGGGCGTGGCGAAGCTGGTGGCGCCGCTCAAGCGGCACGCCCGCGAAGTCCTCGGCGTCGATGTGAAGGCGACCGGCGTGCCGCTCTACACCGACGCACGCCACTATGCGGCGCACGGCGTTCCCACGGTGCTCTATGGCGCGGGCCCCCGCTCGATCCTGGAGGCGAATGCGCATGCCGCCGACGAGCACGTGCAGCTCTCGGACTTACGCGCAGCGACCGCGGTTATCGCGGCGGCGCTGCGCGATCTCCTGAAGGCCTAGAAGCCGACCACCGTGCCGTGCAGGTCGTAGGCGTCGGCGCGCTCGATCTTCACCGTGGCGATCTCGCCGACCTTAAGCGGCCGCCGAGCGCGCACGTGCACCACCCCGTCGATGTCCGGCGCGTCGCCGCGGGTGCGGCCGACGGCAATGCCGTTCTCCACCTTGTCGATGATCACGGGCTCGCGCCGGCCGACCTTGCGCTTGAGTTTCTTCGCGCTGATCGCCTGCTGCGTTTCCATGAAGCGTCGGTAGCGCTCCTCCTTCACCTCGTTCGCTACCGGCAGCGCGATGTCGTTCGCCGCTGCACCACGCACGGGTTCGTATTTGAAGCAGCCGACGCGATCGAGCTGCGCTTCCGCGAGAAAGGCGAGGAGCTCGCCGAACTCCGCGTCGCTCTCGCCCGGAAAGCCGACGATGAAGGTGGAGCGGATGGTGATGTCCGGGCAGATCGCGCGCCACGCCGCGATGCGCGCGAGTGTTTTTTCCTGCGCCGCCGGCCGGCGCATGCGCTTCAGCACCGTGGGCGAGCCGTGCTGGAACGGCACGTCGAGATAGGGGAGCAACCGGCCCTCGGCCATGAGCGGGATCGCCTCGTCCACGTGCGGGTAGGGGTAGACGTAGTGCAGCCGCACCCACGCCCCGAGCTCGCCGAGCGCCGTCGCAAGATCGATGAACTTCGCCCGCACGTCGCGGTCGCGCCAGCGGCTTGGCGCATATTTCACGTCGATTCCGTAAGCCGAAGTGTCTTGCGAGATGACCAGCAGCTCCTTCACACCCGCCGCCACCAGCCGCTCCGCTTCGCGCAAGACATCAACCACAGGACGACTTACCAAGTCTCCGCGCAATCGCGGGATGATGCAGAACGAGCAGCGGTTGTTGCAGCCCTCGGAAATCTTCAGGTAAGCGTAGTGCCGCGGCGTCAGCTTGATGCCTTGCTCCGGCACGAGGTCGAGGAAGGGATCGTGCATGGGCGGCACCGCTGCGTGCACGGCCATCATCACGCTTTCATATTGCTGCGGGCCGGTGACGGCGAGCACCTTGGGATGTGCGGCGCGGATCACCTCAGGCTCGGCGCCGAGGCAGCCGGTGACGATGACGCGTCCGTTTTCGGCAATGGCGCTGCCAATGGCGGCGAGGCTCTCGTCGCGGGCGGAATCGAGAAAGCCGCAGGTATTCACCACCACGAGGTCGGCGCCGGCGTGCTCGCGCGCGAGCTCGTAGCCCTCGGCGCGCAGCTTGGTGATGATGCGCTCGGAATCAACCAGCGCCTTGGGGCAGCCGAGCGACACGAAGCTGATCCTGGGAGCGGCGCTCACGTACGGTCCGTTTTCGCTGTCACCGGCGGTGTGCCGTAGGTGTGGAAGGACTCCACGGTCTTCAAGCCCCAGGCCTGTCCCTTGGTAACATCTCGGTGTGCCCGGAGATGGGCGAGCTCGTGCATCGGCTCCCAGTCTTGCACGTGGATCGCTCCCGTTCAGCCGCGCTTGCGATTGCTCGGAGCGTCCTTGTGGACGCCCTCGACCTTCTGCTCGACTTCCACGCTGAGCCGCTGGTAAGCGCCGAGACCAAGGACGATGAGAATTGCGGCGACGAGGAGGGCGGTCGGATAGATCATGTTCGACACGTCCTGCTTGCTCACCTGGAACACGATGACCAGACCCTCGATGAAAACCGCGATGGCGATCGTAGAGATGAATTTCGTGAGCGAGCGGCGCGCTTCGGAGGCGATGCGCAGCTCGCGGCCGCGGATCACTTCCTCCTCGATGAAATACTTCGCCACGTCGAACACAGCCATGGCGATCACCTGATAGCCGATCGCGGTGAGCATGGCATCGCCGACCTGAGACCACGGCCCGCGCAATGCGGCGATGAGGTCGTAGACGCCGTAGATGACGAGCGCCGCCGCCATCACCATCAACACCGCGCTGGCGAACCCGAATGCAGCCCGCGACAGNACATCCATGACGTGCATGCGTCTNGCTCCTTCGAGTGATGGACGGGGTGACGGCGCCCGGCCGCGTCGCGGCTGCCGTCATACTCCGTATGTATACGGGGGTCGAGGCGNCTTGCGAGCCGACAATATAAAGTAGCTGGCATCTAGNGCTTACGCGANTAGCCAGTGACCTGAGGTCGGCCGGCGTGGAGCATAAGTAATAGTCCGCGTACACAACCGACGTCACGACATGCTCATGGAGAATCTGCGCACGCGCATGTCTCTCGTCACGATGCGTTAACGTCGCGCGCACACTCTGTGCTCAGTTGTTCAATACGATACGGAATCTAGAGCGGCATGAGTCCAAGTTTCAGCGTGATCTGCCTCCGCGACGATTTCTGCCACCAAGCGCCGGACGTNCNTTGCCGCCGCTACTGCAGTGGCCGTGTCGATTGCGCGTCGTAAAGGAAGCAACGTGAAATCCGTTTGCACTCCCGTCACGGCAGCGATGCGCAATATCGACCCGGATCGAATGGCCAGCGCGCCGCAGGAGGTTTTTCTTTCTACCGCGGCAACGCGGCAATGGGACTGGCGGCTCGCAGCCGCGGTCGCGCTTGCCTCCATCGTTGGTCTGGCGTTGGCGGCGCCTTATGCAAGCTATCGCTGGCCAGTCACACCTTCCTTCATCGCTGCTTACGAGGCAGCGCTGCTGGTCAACGACCTGATTACCGCTGTCCTATTGATCGGTCAGTTTCGACAGGTGCGGAGCGTCGCCGTTCTCATCGTCGGCTGCGGGTATCTTTTCGATGCAGTCATCATTGCAACGCATGCCTTGAGCTTCCCGGACGTTTTCTCGGCAACAGGCTTGCTCGGCGCCAATCGGCAAACGACGCCGTGGCTCTACATCATGTGGCACGGTATTTTTCCGATATTTATCTGCGCCTATGCGCTTGTCGTTCGATCAAGGTGGAACGCACCCCTAGAGAGCATCGGACAGGGACAGTCATCGCGATCGGCGTCCTCGGCGCCGTGGGGGTCGCTGCCGTTTGCGCGCTCCTGGCGACAGCGGGTGTCCATTTACTTCCTGAGATCATCCGCGGCGACGACTACAAGCGGGTGGTGACCAGCGGAATCGCGCCGGCGGCCTGGCTCCTTAGCTTAGTCGCACTTGCGCTTCTTTGGGTCCGGACGCGCGGACGCACAGTGCTCGANCTGTGGCTCATAGTCGTGATGGTCGCATGGCTCNTCGACNTCCTCTTGAGCACGCTCATCAGCACGGTCAGATACGATTTCGGCTGGTATGCCGGGCGGATTTACGGGNTGATGGCGGCAAGTTTCGTCCTCGGCGCGCTCTTGTTCGAAGCAANCCTTCTCTATAGGCGCTTGGCTNGCTCCCTCGTCGAATCCCANGAGAAGAATGCGGCGCTTGAAACACGGACTGCCGAGCTTGCCCGCTCGCATGAGAGNGCCATCCGCGATGTCACAGCACGCAAGAATGCGGAGCAGCACCTAGCCGAGATGAAGATCATGGAAGAGGCGCTGTTCGTGGAAAAGGAACGAGCCGAAGTCACGCTCAACTGCATCGGCGATGCCGTTATGTGCACGGACATTTCGGGAAATCTAACCTTCCTCAATCCTGTCGCAGAGAAATTGACGGGCTGGTCGCATCAGGAGGCGGCGGGCCGGTCCATGGCCGAAGTTTTGCGAATCCTGGACGCCGCGAGCCGCGAAACCACCCCGAATCCCATGGAGATGGCGGTTGGGCGAGATCGAACCCTGCACCTGCCGTCGAACTGTATCCTAATCCGGCGTGACGGAGCTGAGATTCCGATCGAGGACTCTGTCGCCCCCATTCACGATCGTGAAGGGCAGGCTACCGGAGCGGTGATCGTCTTCCGCGACGTGAGCGCGACGCGGACGATGGCGCTGCAGATGAGCCACTCGGCCCACCACGACTTTCTGACCAGTTTGCCCAACCGAGTGCTACTGAACGACCGCGTTGGACAGGCGATCGCCTTAGCGGCGCGTCACATGAAGAAAGTCGCGGTGCTGTTCTTGGATTTGGATGGCTTCAAGCACATCAACGATTCCCTGGGACATCCGACCGGCGACAAGCTTCTTCAATCCATCGCCAAACGCCTGGTGGATTGCGTACGCCTCTCGGATACGGTGAGCCGGCAGGGAGGCGATGAATTCGTCGTGCTGCTATCAGAAGTGGAACAACCGGAAGATACGGCCATTACGGCGAGAAGAATGCTGCAGGCGGTGGCGCAGGCTCATTCCATCGATCAGCACGAACTTCACATCACCACAAGCATTGGCGTGAGCGTCTATCCCGAAGACGGCCTCGATGCGGAGACGCTCATCAAGAACGCAGATACCGCGATGTACCAGGCGAAGGAAAGCGGACGCCAGAGCTACCAGTTTTTCAAGCCGGCCATGAACGTCCGCGCAGTGGAGCGGCAATTCATCGAGGAGAGTTTGCGGCGCGCCTTGGAACGGAAGGAATTTGCGCTGCACTACCAGCCAAAAATCAATCTGGGGACGGGAGCGATCACCGGCGCGGAAGCGTTGCTACGCTGGACGCATCCCACGCGAGGAGCGATCTCTCCGGCCCAGTTCATTCCCGTCGCGGAAGATTGCGGCCTCATTCTGCCGATCGGCGCCTGGGTCCTTCGTCGAGCATGCAAGCAGGCCCGCGCCTGGATGGATGCAGGCCTGCCGGCGACGACCATCGCCGTAAACGTCTCCGCGATGGAGTTTCGCGATGATAACTTTCTGGAGGGTCTGTTCACGATCCTCGGCGAAACGGGCCTGGATCCGAAATCTCTCGAGATCGAACTGACGGAAAGTGTTCTGATGAAGCGTGCTGGGTCCGCGGCATCCATCCTCCACGCCCTGCGGAAAAAAGGGGTACAGGTGGCGGTCGATGACTTCGGCACGGGTTACTCCAGCCTGAGCTACCTTCGAAAGTTTCCAGTCGATGCCCTCAAGATCGACCAGTCATTCGTCCGTCAGATAAGCACCGCCGGCGACGATACGGCCATCGTCACCGCCGTGATCGGCATGGCTCGGAGTCTCAATCTACGGGTGATTGCGGAGGGCGTGGAGACGCTGCAGGAGTTGGAATTTCTTCGGGCGCATAAATGCGACGAGGCGCAAGGGTATCATTTCAGCCGGCCGGTGCTACCGGAGCAATTCGCGAGGTTGCTTAAAACCGGCGTGCCGGAATCCTCCGTCGCCGTTCATTAGTTGCTCGTAATGCAGCAACCATCCCGGTACCGACCTACCGCCCCGGAATCTTCGGCGCACGACGCAAAACTGAGCATGGTGGACGGGGTGTCCGTTGTATCTCGTTCCGTAACGTTCCGCCGCGTTCCCAAGTATCTGAGATTCCAGTAGGAAGATTAGTGACATTCGCTCAGATAGCTGGAACGCGTTCACCTACATAATCAAAGGGGGAGGGCGTCCGCGTATTGATGATCTCGCTGCAGCGCTGCTCCGTGGGGAGGCGATCAGACCCTAGCGCCTCCGTCCTTCGTGCGGCGAGTCCGTTAAGCGAACCTCAACCGCTTCATGCCACGACGGCGCCTGTTTCCGGGCACCGCCAGCCATGACCCCCCGCCAGCCGAACTTCGCCTTGCTCCTGGTTGCCGTCTGGCTGTTCGGCCTCGTGCAGGCGGTGGCCGGTGCCTGGAATCTATCGGGCGCGAAGCTCATCGACGGCGACGATGCGTTGCGCCTGCTTCAGGTGCGCGATTTTCTGGCCGGGCAGGCATGGTTCGACTTGCACCAGCCGCGGCTCGGGCTCTCCGGCTATGACAGCCATTGGTCGCGCCTGATCGACGCGCCGCTTGCCGGCTTTNTCAGGTTCTTCGGCCGGTTCGTCGATGGCAACGCGGCCGAGGCGCTGACCACGATCATCTGGCCGCCGCTCTGGCTGCTCCCGACCATGGGCGGGGCCGCCGCCATCGCCTGGCGGATCGGCGGGCGCGCCGCGGCGATCGTGGCGCTCTTGCTCTGCGTGTTCTCCTTGCCGGGCGTGCAGCAGTTCGCTCCCGGGCGCATCGATCATCACAACGTGCAGATCGCGCTCGCCGTCCTCACCATCGCCGCGACCGTGTGGGCGGACCGCGTGCCATGGGCGGCGTATGCCGCGGGCCTCGTCAGCGCGCTCGCGCTCGCGATCGGGCTCGAGGGGCTGCCGTTCTTCGCGCTTGGCGCGGCCGCATTCGGCCTGCGCTACGTCTTCGAGCCGACGACCGCAACGGCGCTGCGCGACTACGGCATCTCGCTTGCCGCCGGTTGCACGGCGGCCTTCCTCGTCAGCGTCGGGCCGGAGCACTGGACCCGCAGCGTCTGCGACGAGATCGCGATCAACTTCGCCGTCGCCGCGGTAGCGGGGGGAGCCGGCTTGGCCGCCGCGAGCCGCTTGGCTGACCGGCGCTTCGCCGTCCGCCTCGCTGCGGTCGCTGGCGCCGGGGCCGTCGCGCTCGCGCTCTTCGTGCTCTTCGAGCCGCGCTGCCTCGCCGGCCCCTACGGGCTCGTCGATCCGGGCGTGGCGCCGATCCTCTTTGCCGAGGTCGCCGAGATGCAGTCCCTGCCGGGACTGCTGCGCGGCGACATCGCGGCGGGTGTAGCGACCGTGGCGTTTCCCGCGGCCGGTCTCCTTGCAGGCCTCATGCTCGCGCTGGGCACGCGCCGCAATCCTGATCCGGCAGTGTGGATCGCGGCCGCGGCTTGTCTCGTCGCCTGCGCCGTCACCTTCGACGCCTTCAGGGGCTATCCGTACGCGCTCTGGCTCAGCGTGCCGCTCGTCGCCGCCGCGGCACTCGATCTCTGCCGCCGCATCGGCATCAACGGGCTCTTGCCGCGCTTCGCCGCGCTTCTGCTCGTGACTCCCGTCGCCATTAGCTTGGGCGCGATGTCGATCGCCGCCGCCGCGACCGGGTCGTCCCACATGTTCAAGGACGTCACCGTGGACCGGCGGGCCTGCGTGAACAAGGACAGCTACACCCGGCTCGCCCAGTTGCCCAAGGGCCGCGTTGTGGCGAACGAGCTCGAATGGGGCTCTTACTTGCTGCTGTGGACGCCGCATTCCGTGGTCGGCGCGCCCTACCACCGTCTGTCGGAGGGGATCGCGCTCACCCACCGGCTCTTCGCCTCGCCGCCCGATGAGGCCCGCAAGATCCTGGCGCGCGTCCGCGCCGACTATCTCGTCGCCTGCGGGCCGCGCGGCTTCGCCGGGATGCGCGATGACCAGCGTGCGGCGAGCCTGTGGAACGCCCTCCGCGCCGGGAAGGTGCCGCCGTGGCTGAAGGTCGTGGCCGGGACCGAGCGCGAGCCGTTCACCGTCTATCGCGTCAAACGCTGATGCGCGTTTTTGCGTGCGCGTTTCAGGAGTTAAGCATTTGTTGGTGATGAATTCTTGGAACGATGCCTCGCCCGCAAGGTTAAATAGGAAAGCCCCATTAAGACGCGCCCGGCCACGGGTCATTTATACCCGCCTGCTTAAGCGTCGGCGCGACGCTAAAAGCCGGTCCCGCTGGGTGAACCGGCTTTTCCTCGGCCAGGTCCGGCTCGGCCCTTCGCAAGCCCTACTGTCTCCCGCTGCTCTCGGATCATTTCACCTGGTCGCGATCATGAAAATGTTCACGCTTCTCGCGCTGCTTCTGACCTGAAGGAAATGGCGCGGGCGATTGGAACAAGGAGTCTACGCTCGGCATATCAGGCGCGATCGCTTTTCGCCCGATTCCGAGAGTCCTGGTCGGAGCGGAACTCGGCTATTTCCGTCACTACGACGGGATGGGCTTCAACACATATACCGGTGATGCGCTCTTTCTCGGGCCGACACTCTACCTGCAGCTCACCAGGAAGGCTTTCATGACGGCAGCGTGGTCGACACAAATTGTCGGTCATGCGGTTGATGATCCCAATCCGCTCAATCTCACGGATTTCCCGCGGAATCGAGCAAAACTCAAATTTGCTTTGGAATTCTGACCTCACCGTGTATGGAACTCCCGCTCTTCGAGCCGTCGGAAGCGAGGCAGCGGAACATCTAGAGGCGAGGGTATGCCGAGCTCTTGTCCTCTTCG
>JGI12635J15846_10005769_pt1 | contig 10672 bp, 18 predicted proteins | sample BlaSpr_A8_OM2_M2_FD_15846 | JGI IMG/M metagenome (IMG submission 15846) | reverse complement strand
TCCCGTTTACGGTCCCAGACCCGGTCCCGTTTACGGTCCCAGACCCGGTCCCGTTTACGGTCCCAGACCCGGTCCCGTTTACGGTCCCAGACCCGGTCCCGTTCACGGTCCCATGCTCGGGAACCGATGTGAAACGTTTCGGTAGATGGGAACAAATTGCGGGGGGCCGATTGCGAGGCCGTGTAATCTGGGGCCCATAAGGGCCCGAAATTTTTACAGGCCCATAATGATAATGGGCCCGGAAATAGTGTATCCGTAGGTTTTTGTATACATTTTCTGTCAGTCTAGTAACTCGTAACCTTTCAAAATATCACGGCACCGATACCGGGGCCCGATCAATTACTGTCCTGATATTGGGTGTAAATTATATGCAACAAAATGAATATCTAAAAATAATCACGTTCCCATGAACGGGACCCGTGAAATAACGGCCCCGTTGTCGGGACCCGATAATAAGTGGTTCAGTGGTTTTTTGCTGCACCTGAGAAAACATGTAATTGTTACTAATCTATACTACTATTACTACCACTATCAATATGATCTGAACCCTCATCACTTAATTCTAACCATTTGTGATCCAAGAAATCAAAATCAAACTCTGTGTATCTTTCGCCCCTTTTACGCATGCCACCTGCTTGAGCACTCAAGTCTAACTCTTCTGCATCCGTCCCTGTATCAAGATTATCAAGATCTTCCCCATTATCACTACCAAACTGAAGAAGGATATCTGACTTCCTATCGCTTGCACTGCTATAGAAGTCAAGAAGAATGTGGGAGTTGGGAGTGAGAACGGGCCCCGTATCGGGAGCGAGAAATAGATCGGGACCGGAATCGGAGTCGGACGCGGGATCGGGAGTTGTATCGGTTTCGGACTCCGATGCCGAAATTTGATTTACTTCTCTTCGCAGGGCAGATTTGCCAAATTTCTTGTGCGAAGCTAAGACGTCTTTAAAATTTTCGAATCCAAGAATGTTGGATGAATTTGGGATCTGAAAATTGTAAGAATTAAGTATTTGAATAATAGCAAATTTGTCTTACAACACTTTGGTCCCACCAATTGTCACTATCAGAGATCTTCTCACAAAGAATATCTAGTTCGGTCGATAGACTGGCACCCAGGAGATAAGAAAGGAAGTTGATATTGTCTAAAAAAAGCCTTTCCCCTAATGATCTTATTAACTTCGGGATATTGATCTGAAGCCCTATAGCAGTAGCATAACCGAGGACCATGAGAACAAATTGCTTGATACAAACTTATCAATAATATTCCAAATGGAAATTCAAAAGATTACTAACAATTTCCTGGCGCAAACCCTTCACCATCCACTCCAGCTGCTTTACAAGGCCCTTCTGATGTTTTTTTATTGCAATTATGATCAATCGGAATCGAGATCCAGCATAATATAGCAATTCTTGTATAACGTGGATATCATAAATTGGTTCCATGTAGATGTAGATCAAGAACAGATACAAATATTATTTACAAGGTGTTATGTAATCAGTGGTAGTATTTTCGAAAACAACAACGGTAGCGGGACCAGCATCGGAGACGGGTCAGTGCGGCAATCGGAGCCCGCCATGGCATCGGCACCGGGAAAAGTGTTATTGTTTGAAAGCAACCATTTAGAACTATGCCATATCCAGATACAAATATTATTTAAATGGTGTTATGTAATCTGTGGAAGTATTTTTGAAAACAGTATCCGACAGTAACGACATTCGTTTCCATCTATCTTCCTGGCGAAGCGCATAGGCTTTTGCTCCACTTGAGATATCAGGAGAAATTGAGGCAGCCTTCCACATTTCTGATTTGTTCTTGAAAAATCGAACAGTCCACTGCATTTCGTAATTTAATAAAATATGTTCTTCATTCCATCTGTTGTTGAGAGCTCTAGCTCGTAAATAATGGACGCGTTTGACTAAAAATATTCCATTAACAGAAAGTAAGAATTAAAAGGCAAAGAAAATACATTCATGAAGAGTAACAGCATCGGTAGCGGGACCGGCATCGGAGTCGGGGTCAGTGCGGCAATCGGGGCCCGCTTCGGCGTCGGCACCTGGAAAAGCGTCATCGTTCAAAAGCAACCATTTAGAACTATGCCATATCCATGACAATTTGAGGGTTGTAGATCCTGGCTGATTTGGATCCAGGATTGCTGTGCTGGACTTCAAATCCACCTTTGATAATATACGATATTGGCGCAGAATAGATTCACCGCAATTCAAGGCGACTAGGTGGTTTCGGCAACGGGCATAAATCCTTGCGTGCAGGGTCAGTTGATTGTGAATCGATTTGATTCGTTTCTGTGAGCGAGTTCGAATATTCTTCCTTATTTGACCTCGTATGACATGTGAAAATTGGAAGGATATATCCGCAATAAGATCGCGAAGATGATTGAGCTCTGTATCAGCTTGCCTTGTTCGGAATTTCGTTTCGAGATCGGAGACATCAGTCTCTACATTGCCATTCGAGGGAAGAATTATGACTTTCCGTTCTACAGGTATGCCAGAGAGTACTGAAGGTGTCTGGATGGTTGGTTCGTCATATTCGTCGTATTCCAATTCGTTGTCCAAAATGGGCTTTTCGTTTAGTGAATTATCAATAATACCAGCTGCTGTTTGAAGGTCTCTAAGCTCGGCAAACATTGCCACCAAGGCCACTCGTTTCTCGTCAATTATTTCCTGCTCCTCAGGAGTCGAACTTCGTCTGACAATATCCTGGAGCTGTATTCTTAAAAAAAATATTATAAAACAAATCTTTGTCCATTTAAATAAACAATACGGACTGAGTCTCTTCCACAAGAAGTGCAAACTCCATCCATTGATCTTGAAGTGTAGGTTCGGAGTCCGAATCCGCTTCCGCTTCCGGTCCCGAGTCCTGTGCCGGTGCCTTGTTTTTTGGCCCCGATAATAACGGAATCCGAGCAGAATATATATCCATTGCACTGATATCCTTCAGCCTGTTTTTTTCGGCAAGCTGAATCTCCTGTTCCCAAATATGTAGCATAACAGGTTCGATTGTCCTATTAATTTTCGTAAAATTATCTGTGGCCTGTAAAACCATCTCCTTCGCATCGATATACTTAGAGCGAAGAGTCTCTGTCATGGCCAACATTTTCTTGTTGTTGGAATCGCAAGCGTGATCATCGAGTGTCTCAGCTCGATGAGGTAAAGAGGCGGTTCGGAGTTTAGGGGAAATGGTGTTTAAAGTCGACCATAAAGATTCGAGAATTTGTGCAGCCACGACGGCGGCCCCTGGAATGAATGTGGTGGCATAACGGAAAAAACAATCGTCTTTATGACAATGGACGTGAAATAAATCGATTGCTTGTTCTATTGTAAGGTCCTCAGGGAGGTCCTTTCCAATACGCTTGTGAATGTTAATGATGTATTGACAAACGATATCATATATAAAAAACAAGCCTTGATCTGGATCAAGGCCCAGAATTTTAATGAGCCTGAGGAGAATGAAATCAATGTATTTCTGTTGTTCACCCAAATACATGTCAGCGAAGGTGTTCGGAACGTAGCAACCATGTCGAGCGCATGCCAGGGCCACAATTCCAGTAATGTCGCAGGCCTTTGTTGCCAGTAATGCCTTTTCAATTGCCTTGAATCTGTTTTCACAAGGCGCTTTCTATTTGAACAAGGGTGGAGAAATTTCGTTAAAATTGGATGAATTATCGTGACAGGACAACTATCAGAGACCGCAATAATTTGGCCCCGCATTCTGGGCCCGGAAAATAACGGGCCCATAAGGTGGGCCCGGCATGCCCGACATCGGGGTCCGAGAATCAACGGGATCGATAACGGAATCCGTTAAGAAAAACCGTTCATCGGGGTCCGGATACAGATTATATAGTGCGAGTGACTTACCGTAGGTATCTCAAGAGCTGTTTTCAAGAATTCAGAATACTCTTTTTGATTTGGGACCATTCCACCACCATCGATCAACCAAACGTCATTGTCTTTCTTCTGTTTCACATGATCTGCTTTGAAGTTTCCATCGGCGACCAACACAGGTCTGAAGACAAATCTATTCGAAAATACTTAGATAGGGAAATTTTTTTGTTTTAAAAAAATAGTTACCTGTTCTTATCCTGCTTCCAATCTTCTGGTAAATTTAATGCTGGTTGAGGACAAGTTGGACAGAAGATGGACAGAGACCCTGCAGGAGGGCTGAGGTAATCCTGTTTATTGTGTCCATACCCAGCCCATTTGAGTTTTTTCATCCAGCGCCACAGTCGTGACATCCTTCTAAATTCATGATACAAATTTACCATTTCTGATTGACCCATGGGTAGGGTGAGCCTCCGTATGAGCTGATAAAATTGATAAGCAGAAGCTTTGAGTTCCAGGTTGCATAGTCGAAAATAATCCATCAATTGAGCTGTAAAAATTGTACGGATCCGAATAAAGCTAGCTGGGAGTAACCTGCAAGCAAAGAGATCTAGTGCAATAGTGTCTTGGCCATGGCAAGAGCATGTGACTAATCCAAGGTGATGTATCCCATTTGTGTGTAAAACTCGAACATAAACATTGTTGAGACCATCAGCCTTTGGCCTAGGCAAAGAATTTGAAGGATCCAAAAACATGAAGTCGGGGTCCGCTACGGGATCGGGAATGGGAACGGGGTCGGAGATGGGAACGGGGTCGGAGAAGGGAGCGGGGTCGGCGATGGGAAATGGACCGGATATGGGAACCGAATCGTTCTTGGTATTGATATTAGTATCCTTAGAAGGCCCCAGATATTCCACTATATTTGCGATGTCCATCTCGGCAACATCGGAATCAATGTTATCGTCCATTATACCATTGGCGTCGGATCCCTCCAACCAAGAATTTAATTCCTTCTCAAACGCGATATCAGCTATAGGGTCGTCTGCCATCTCAATATCATCATCAACCTGTCTCATCTCCACGTCCGGTCCCGACGGCAATTGCGGGCCCGATGAATCGATCGGCCCCGGTCCCGATATGTTCCGTTCAATTTGGAGACGTTTCTGTTCTTTGTTGTCTTCGTTGATTTGCTGTGAATCTAGGAACCGTTTTTGGAACTGTAGAGTTTCACATAGACCTTCGTCCTGGTGATGTTGAATGAGCATGTAGGTTCCAACTTCCCATAAAGATGCAGGTCGGTAATAAGTTGCATTCCAAGACTCGATACGGTGAAACGGGGACTGTTTATGTGAATCTCGCATGCATTTTCGGCACAGGGGGAGAGACAAGGTGCAATCTATACATCTCCAGATTGCCAGATTTCCATTTGCGCATGAACAGTCGACATAGTTCTGACGGCTTTCACGAGACAGAGTGGCCTGGAGCAATTCCGGAATTCTTTCAACAAATTGTTGGAGATAATCTTTTTGAGTCTATGTTTCCTTATTATCTATATTCCATTGATAAAACACATAATAGTCAATTAACTTACTTTAGACGTGTTATGACTTGACATGTTTATATCAATGTCATTCGATACAGGCTCTTCCATAGTTTCCATTGTCACATCATGATAATTGCTGGAGATTCGAGTTGTGGAAGAAGAGGCTTCATTGTTTTCGGGATGTATGATGGGTACGAGTGGAACACGAATATCCTTTGTGACCGGTATTCCTGATCTATTTATTGTTGTAACAGTTTTGTAAGTATAAGCTTTCGCAAATACATCTGAGTCTGGACCAATAGCCTTGGTACGTCGTCGTTTAACGGGCGGTCCGCTCATGGTTGATGGAAAGGAGTGACCGTCAAATGGATTCCACTTTTAACATGAGGCGAGGAAAAAAATGTGTGTTTCGAGCCTCATGTTAAAGGTGAAATCTATTCTGGGTCACGGAGCATAAATCCCGGAGATTTGTTAAAAAAAGTCTCTAAACACAGGGATAAGCAAGTAAAGACTTTAAATATGTTGATATGATTACCTCTTTTACGATTCAATCTCGAAATATAGAAAAATTTGCTTTAAACGGGCCCGTCGGGAATGACAGAGATTTCGGAACCATTGACCCTTAACATGAGGCTCAGTGATGGGTATATCGTTGAAGTTCAGGGTCAACAGGGTTATCCTTGTTTCTTGATAATGGTCCGCAAAGACTGCAAATACAGTGATGCCGATCTTATCTGTATATTGCCATACAAATCCGAATACATGTCTTCAACAACTCAAGAAAGGGTTATCATCCTCAGGAAGAAAATCCTTCCATCAATGTTCAATCACTGGATGGAAAACGGAAAAGAATACGATCTGGAGGAAAGCAAAGTGTTGTCAAAGGTTCGAGTCTTCAAAATTTCTGTGATTAGATTAAAGAAATGATGATACAGGAACTTACACAATGGTGTTCGAACAATTGGCGTATGATGCATGGTCGCGAAAAACATTCAAGATTTCGGACAAGGCATATGGATGTCCTCTGGAAGACGAAACCCAGATTAGTGGTGGAAGAGATTTCCAGACTGAAGGAGGAAGAGGGAAGGTCCAACACCGATTTCGAACTAAGGACTACTGCTTCCAAAAATGTTATTGGAAGAATGTCACAAGAAGAACTTAATGAACTGCAAGAGGCCGCAAAAGACATGGAGCAAAATGGTCATTCTGAGGATCACAAAAGAAGGTGAGCAACTATTGTTGATGATCCGCGAATGAACATTGAACTCACCTTGTATTATAGATTGGCAAAGAGATATCATAAGAAACGTGTCTACGAAACAATGCACAATCAATTTCGAGAAATGGGTATGACATCAGTTGTATTGGTCTGCTACAAAGACCTTGATGGAAAGCCAGTCGTCAATTGGTATGTGAGGAGTTCAATTTTTTCTTAATATGAAATGCTTACTATTTGGTTAGTTTCGACCGTATTGCAGAACTGATGGGCGTTCCATCATCTTCTTTCGTCGATACACATAGCGAAAAAGTAACCGACCTAATGGTGAAATTAGTTGAATATGTCCAAGCTATGGACAAGATATTAAATCCACCTAACCTTCCCGTCGGCACCGGCACCGGACCCGTGGCCGACACCGGGACCGACGACTCACCTAGAAACTTCACTGTTCAAAAGTCGACTGTTTTGAAAAAGAACGTTAATGGCTTTCCAGTTTTACCCGATCCAATTCCTTCAGACGGTTGGAAAAAGACGACCTGGGACAGCCTTTTCACTGACTACCTCGGCCAGCAGTATCATCTGGCCTGTGGAGGAATAAAGAAACATATACCCTATAAACAAATATCCGAAAACCAGCAAGATTTCATTGACAAGAAATACCTTCCTCGAAAAACTATGTTTCGACCTCCAAGAAATATAACGCTAGACGAAATGAAAATCATCTTCGATCATTTTCTTCAAAGTCAAAGATCAAATGGACCTGAAAACACATTCAAATTCAAATCGATAAAATTGAAAGGAAATACTGTTCCTGCTAATTATAGAAACATTCTAAATGCCTCGGAAACAAGGCCCATTTCTAGCCCTGTCAGCACTACTCCCCCAGAACCCGGTCGCGGTCCCGACCCGATTAGATCCGTCCCCGGTCCCGCTGCCGCCGGTCCCGATACTAATCCATCTGTTCCTCCTTCAAGTGATCCCACTGCTTACNCAACCCCTCCTCCTGCTACCAACCCTAGGAAAACTAGGCCCAAGCCAAGACCAATCAATAAGAAGAAAACCTAAAGGCACTTCGGGAGGTTTACCATATCAGTTATTATAGTTCTTTTACACAAATATTGTTCGCTTACGCAAAATTTCTACACAAATTACCATCCAAATTTTTTATTTATTTGACATGTTGTTATGGAATGGTATTATATCAAAAACATATATAAAAAAAGGTACGAAAAAAGTTCGCCAAAAAGAAAAGAAAGACAGGCAGCCTTACGAAGAGAGACGATAATGAAATTACGGCGGTACGACCTTACGACGTTTGGCATCACCACCCTCCTCATCCTCAGGGGGACGTTTCGAGCCGTGATCAGTAGGGGTAGGTGTTTGGAATCTCGGTGATCTACGACTCGGACCTTGTGAACGGTTGCCTTTGGAGTTGTTGTCAGTTGGTAGTGCAAGGTAAGTATAATTCGAGGAGGGAGGCAGCTGACTTGGAGGTTCAACGGTGTCATTGTTCGAAGCAATGGTCCTAGTGACCTGGTCGTCGTCCTGAGAATGTACAGGAGTCGGGTTCGTCATCGTAATGTCAGGGGATGGACCTTTTGGTGGGGAGATGGGGCGAATGGGGGACTCGACAGTGGAGGGTGGTGCAGGGGAGAGGCGAACGAGGGGCTCGACGATGGGAAGTGACATCGTTTCCGGTTCCGTGTCAACGGGGTCCGATGTCACAGGGAGAACCGGTCCCGAAATAACGGGGCCCGACGGGACCGACGGGACCGACGGGGGCGAGAAACTGTTGTCGTACTGCGTCCTCGTTTCGTCGTCATCGTCGCCGCCGGAATGGCTGTCGGGGGGATATGCAAGATCTAGTAAACGTTGCAATCCGTTGCTCACCTCTGCCTGTTGAGCCGACAAGTGCTCAAGACTTTTATGAAATCCGAAAATTCTCCTCAAAATCAAATCCATCTTCTCTATCTTCTTCTCCAAGTTGATAAAACTCTCCCACTCCTTTCTATTCGCCTCGTGAAGCCTTTCCATCGCTCGCTTCATGCTGTCGAGTCGCAATTCCTGGTCGTCGACCTTGTCATCTACATTGTCTAAGGCACCATCGATCTTCGCTAAGAGATTGTATACTGTTTCGTCAGGTTTCTTTGCGTCGATCTTCGCTTCCATGGATGACATTTTTCTGTTCATATCGAAAAGGACCTTTAAAATTGTCTCGTCTAGTTATATGATAAAGTTAGAATAAAAATGTACTCAAAAAGATAATTCGTTTACCTTCAGGTCGATCCTCTTGTTTGAGAAGCGGTTTCGCGGGAGCATACCCTGACTTCGAACTGGCCGGTTTACGAATGATGTTTGGTCTAGAAACCTGGAAAACAAGTTAATACAGTTTAAAATAGGGATTGTAGGATTACTCACCGAGAATATGCATTTAATCTTTAATTTTCCGCATTCAAAACATGCTCCTCGGTTTTTGTCAGAGTCCTGGGGGTAGCACGGCTTTCGTCGTCGAATACAAGCATCGCACGATGGGTCGTTACGATGGTTTCCTCGAACGGGCACGTATCGAGCCTTTGACCCCTCTACCTTATAGTATTCCCCATAATCTTCTTCATCGTCTTCCTGATCCTGATCCTCATCATCTTCAAACTCCTCCTCGTCATCAGACTCGATCACCTTCCGTCTCGAGGTTCCTTTGAATCGCCTCACGAACGTTTCGAAATCTTCCTCTTTCTCCGAAACTTTTCGTGGGACCAACTCGGTTTCTGTTGGATCACGGAAGATGACGGGAGCGGGAACGGGAGCGGGAACGGGAACGGGAGCGGGGACGGCAGCGGCGTTTTTTGGGTACATTTTTCGTTTGGTTGGAGGGAGTGTAGGTGATGGTGACAAAGTTTCAGGCTTCTTTTTCGACTTCGGCTTCGACGGCGCTCCTTTCTGGGGTGGTCCGATACGTATTTTTGTAGACATTTCGGGTTCGGCAGATTTCTTTTTAGCCTTGATTAATGTCATGATTGACTAAAAGTTGTAATTACATACCTTATGAGGCGCATCGAGGTCGTCGCTCGCGTTGCCAAGCCTTGTCTTATTCCTGAAGGCAACCAAAAGTTTCCTCAACTTCCTCATAAAATCTTCGTCACTCTGTTCGTCTGGTCGATTTTTTTGCGCGAACCCGTACTCATAGACGAAAAGGTTTCCGAGTTCCGGGGTTTCGAGTTGCTGCCCTTCTTCCTTAGTTAGTCGTTGTCGCGCTCGTGATAAATTTTTCTAGATTATATGTTAGTCTTTTGTTAAATGCAAAAGATGAATATGGCTTCTTGCTTACCAGTTGGTGATTCCAGATTGGAAGACTAGTTACCGTGTTTGCCTCAACTCCCTCGATGAGATCATCCTCAAGAACACGAAGGCCATATTTGACGTATTCGAAAACTTTCGACATTTCAAGTGACGGGAACGGAATTGGGAGTAGGAGTATGGGAGCGGCAGCGGCAGCGGGTTCCAGTTATCCAGTGCGAGAAACAAACAACGGTGGGAAAAAAATCAACATTTAATCATGTGATATATTTGTTTGCCATATTGGAAATGGGTACAATAGCACACCACGCTGAAATAAGCTCATATGTTTATGCTCATAAAGTTATACTCATAAAGTTGAATTGTTATTATTCCCGGGCCCGACAATTTTTGGAAAGAACGGGACCGTGATGAATCGGGATCCGCGGTGTTTTTAAAGGTAGACATCGAACTCTCACCTATTTTGCGATTGATAAAACTGTTCGCTTTCTTCCTGTTATTGGGTTTCGTACGTAAACATATTTTCAATTTCGGAACTCTTATCTAATTTGATATGTTCCTCCATAAATGAAATTGTTCGTGTTCTCGATGACATTTCACGGTCCCGTTATATCACGGTCCCGTTAATACCACGGTCCCGTATTACCGTTTTGGAACTCTCACCTTTCTTGATAGGTTCCTCCAGGGATGAAATTATTCACTTTCTATCTTCTCGATGCCATTTCAGGTAGACATCGACTTTTATAGGTTCCCGTGATCAGGACCCGTGATTTGTC
>JGI12635J15846_10005766_pt1 | contig 10674 bp, 10 predicted proteins | sample BlaSpr_A8_OM2_M2_FD_15846 | JGI IMG/M metagenome (IMG submission 15846) | reverse complement strand
AATACCTTCCACGCTCCGGCAGATATCGTCGGGGCTCGCGGTCACCGTGGTCGCCAGGAATGACGTCGTGCCGTGCCTTGCGAGAGTACGCGCAACTCCCGCCAACGCCTCGTCGGTGCCTTCCATCACGTCGTGGCCGCCGGCGCCGTGAATGTGTACGTCCACGAATCCAGGAATCGCGGTGTGCTGCGCGGCCTGGAGTTCCTCGGCTCCCAGCGGGAGACTCATGCCCTCTCGTGGGCCGATCGCCTCAATCACCCCGTCGCGGATCAGAATTCCCGCATCCTGAATTTCGCTGGCGGGCATAAGTGCTCGAGCAGTATGTAGGAGAAGTGTTGTCATAGGCGGCCAACATCGTAGCGGAATTTGGCTGCGGCGCAAAAGCAAAACAGGCGAAGCCGAAGCCCCGCCTGTCAAAAATCGACCGAAGGTTGAACTAGTTGCCCTTCGCCGGCGCCATATCAATGCTGCTCAGTTTCAAAGTATCGCCGTCGATCGTGCCTTTCACGGTTACATGGTGGCCGGCATGTTCGGCAACTTTGTCCTGGTCTTGATCAGCCAAGGTGTACACCTTCTTGTCGCCGTCATTCACGAACACATACTTCGCGCCTTGTTTTACGCACTTGATGGTGCACTGGCGCGCACTGTCGTTCGCAGCCTTGGCGCCGCACTTGCTGTCGGCGATGTAACCCGTCCAGCTGTTGTCGGCTGCCATGGCCATCACAGCCACGAAGAGTCCGAACGCCATTGCAATCAGAAATCGCATTTTCATGAGTTGCATCTCCTTCGAAGTCAAACTTCACGCTTCGGATCGGTACTGGCTCCCGGGCAAGCTTCGCCAAGAGTTCTACCGAACCCGCCCAGGTCCTATCCTACGCTCTTTTCCTTCGGGGGAGATGGCATGCAAAAGAAAAAAGGAGGGTCTCGTATTACAGCCTAATGATCTTGACCAGCTTATTCGTTCGTCTTCTAGCCGCTAAGTTGCCACGAGAATCTGGCACATCGCCTAATCTTGCTCTGTTCAATTCAGGACATCGGGGCTGCTACCTGAAGAACCCGATTGTCGTTTTAAGTTTCTCTTTGTACGGTATCGTACTTAAGGTGCTCTCCAGCTTTTTGGCTGTCACCCATTGAGGTGACAGATGTCCCACGTACTCATCGTCGATGACCGACCAGATGTTCGAAAGTGTTTGCGTTGGTATTTTGAAGAATTGAATTTGGATTGCAGCGAGGCAGAGAATGGTCTTGATGCGTTGCAAAAAGCTCAGCGAACGAAGCCAGACCTAGTCATCCTCGATTTTTCAATGCCGGTGATGAATGGCGTAGAAGCCGCAAAAGTTTTCAATCAAATCATGCCGGAAGTGCCAGTTCTCATGCTAACCGCCCACTGTGGGGTCGCGGACGAGGCAGCAAAGAATGCCGGGGTACTCGGTGTCTTTGCAAAAGATAACGTCGCGCCCCTCATCAAACAAACGCGAACGCTACTGAAGCTTCGTGAAGGTTAGGCCGATTCGCGGGGGACAATCGTGAGCGTGAACGCCTCTAAATTGAAGAATCCGAAGTATACGCGAGCGGAAGTGCGGCACGATATGTTCACGGCGTTTCGTGAACGTACTTCACGCATACAGGATGTTCTCGCTGGGCGGGTGAGAGCACGCGAGGTTGTGCATGCGATGGACTACAACAGACTGCGCTCGCTCGGATTCAAATATGTCGCGTACACAAACGGAGAATTGAGCGACGACTTGAGTTTCCACGAACAGTGGGAAGTTCCGAAGTGGTTTATCGGGAGGCTGGCGAGGCGGAACCAGACGAGTGCGTTCCTTACGCGCTGATTCGGCGAAGGTTCCCAGGATCACGCCGTCCACGATCCAATCAGAGGTTGCGGACCACTACGGCGCGACCGGCTATCCGTATGGAGACCTGGCTATCTCATCGGATAGCTTTGCGCCTCCCACCGACAATCTGGGATGCCTGCAGTTTTTCTCGTCCAATCAACAAAACCCTTGCTAATCAACCTTTTCCGGTGATAAATGAGCGCATGGCTATGCCCCCGTCTCTGACGGCCAGAAGATTGCCCTAACCATGTGTCGCAATCAACATTCACCGGAGGAATCAAATGAGCGACGAAATCAAAAAACCTGAACTGGTCAACGCAGGTGAAGAGAAGCAACTGGACGAGAAAGTGCTTGATCAGGTCGTCGGCGGAGGTACCGCGACAACGACGAGTAGCGCAACGGACTCTTCGTCGCCGTCGTTTTTTAAGAATTGTTGTGCGGGGGCGCATTTCCAGAAAGCAAGTATAGAGTTATAGCCGCCGTCGTTGACATCCCTTCGTCACGAAGTAGCTCATCGTGTGCGCCACATGTGATTTCTTAAGGAGGCATTACGGACGAAGCGAAAAAGCAGCCGAAAGAAATTGAAGAGTCAGCGGAACCGACTTTGCCGGAACTGTCGGGAGCGGCTCTCGAACAAGTGGCTGGTGGGACTAATCCAACTGACGCGCCCACAGAGTCAGTTAGTTTTGCCTACAGTAAAATCAAGGTTAGTTACGAGGAGCAGTAGGAAGAACAATAACCGTGCGAGAAAAGCCTGCCCCGAGGCCGATAGACGCTGATGGAGGCAATATGAACGGCCAGACTGCAAAACCCGAGGACAAAAAGAATCCTGAAGGGCAAGAACTAAAGGAATCAGAAAGACTGGAAGACGAAAGGCCTCCCGACGAACTGAACACCAGGGAATTGAAGGGAGTTGTCGGCGGCGCGGAAGTCCCCATCAGCAATGTTCAGACTACGATTGACAGCGGAGGAGGTCTTATCCCACAGCAGACATTGCAACAAATAATTACGGGCACAATAAACGCAATCAACCAGCAAAATAAACGACCGACCTGAGGCAGAGGTTGGAGTCAAGTCTCAATTCCACTTCCGCTTGTGACAAAAGGTTGATTGACATACGCTCCACGTACGAGGTGATCCTCGTCTGTCAGTGTTCTCTGCATATATAAGAGGGTAAGGTAAAAATTGCTTTTACCCATAAATTGGCAGCACTCGTAAAACGCAGCGACGACCCCCGCAATCTCGGCAATGAAGAGAGCATTGTGTGGCTTCTTTCCACCAGCGGCGGAGTTCGTGGGCAAAGCGATAACGAGGGGAAAGAGGAAACCCAAATGCAAAAGTCCGCATTGCTGGCCGAAGAGGTATCGTTGTGCCAGGAGGTCGGGTCTGCAAGAAAAGAATCAACACGATGGGCCAGCTAGTATGCCGTCACGCGGTCCACGGTGCAGCAATCAGCGCCTGCGTGACCACGACCCGCAATCGGATTAACTCCCTTAGAATCCATGGCGACGGCATCCCTCCTCTTCCCTTCGATGCGTAACTCCCGGTACGTCGTTTATCGGGATTTGAGTCCGACAACCCAACCTATACCATTCGCCAGTCGTCTGATGATATAAACACCCATTCAACGAACCTCGTACAAGCGTTCGGCTGCCCGGATGGCTAATCAGATATTCGAGGGACCGCTCCTTACGCCAGGGCCACAGACGGAAGCGAATCTGTTCACTGTGAAACGCAATGTCTTTCTATGGCTTGCACTACTGCTGGTTGGAATGGCCATCCTGCGTTCCGCCATCGCCACCCGCCTGGACAGCTTCACTATTGATGAGGCCTATCACATCGCCGCCGGCGTATCCTACGTTCGCTACCACGATTTCCGCATCAATCCAGAGCATCCGCCTCTCATCAAACTTTGGGTCGGCAGCTTCATCGCCGCAACCGGATTTCATTTGAATCCCCTCCGCCAGTTCGACGACAAGGTCGGCGAACGAACCTTTGCCGAACGCGCGGTCTTTCGCCAGAACGATCCCGACTCTGTCCAGCGCCACGCCCGTGTGGCCATGTTCGCTCTGAACGGCCTCCTCATGCTGGCCCTCGCATTCGCCGTCGAGCGCGCCTTCAACGCCGCCGTTTCCCTCGGTACTCTCCTTTTCCTCGCCATCGACCCGAGCGTCGCCGCGCACCTCCCCGTGGTCATGACTGANCTGCCGGTCGCGCTTCTCTCGGCTACCTCTGTAGTCCTCGCCGCAAGAGCCTTTCGCGAATGGATCTGGACCGACCTTGCTGCTTGCTCCGCATTTCTCGGGCTTGCTCTGACCGCAAAACACTCCGCCCCCGTCGTGCTCCTCAGCGTGGCCCTCATTGGCGCACTACTCGCGGTCTTTCAGCCGCCTCCATCGCCAAAAAGCTCGCACGCGCTAAGACTTGTTAAGGTTGCCGTGGTTATCGCTGGCGCAATGGTCATCCTCTGGGCTTCCTACTTTTTCCGCTACTCTGAATCTTTCAGCCGATTGGAGACCTTTAACCGCCCCCTCTCGGAAAAAATCAACGATGTCATTTCGCCCCGCTATCACACGGTTCTCGCCGTCATGGCCGCGACCCACGTCGTGCCCCGCGCCTATCTCTGGGGCTTTGCCGACACCATCCGGGCGGGATTGGAAGGCCGCGAGGATCCTCAGTTATTTTTTGGCCGGGTATACTACTTCAGGGGCCCAAAATATTTCTTCCCAGCGATCGGGGCCGTTAAACTGCCTATCGGTCTGCTCGCAGTTTTGCTGCTCGGGCTCTTTCTCTTTTTTGCCCGACGTATTCCCTCGGACTGGAACTTGCCCGGTGGAGTTGTCCTTGCCGTGGCCGCCTTGTTTTTGCTGGTTCTTTCCACGGGAGCGACCTATGCAGGAATCCGCCATGCTTTGCCTGTGGTCGTTTTGCTTTCCGTATTTGCGGGCATCAGCTTCGCCGTGGCGCTATCCACGAAAACACTACAATTCAAGATTTTTGTCGCTCTCTCTTTCGTGGCCGCTGCGCTTTCAGCTCTTCCTCATATGCGGCCCTGGGAATATTTTAACGAGTTCGCCGGCGGCAGCTCCAACGCTTACAAATATTTCAGCGATGAGGGAATGGACCTCGGGCAACGGACGAAAGACCTGGCGCGATTTTACACGAGGGAATTGCAGAAGGCCCGCCTGCGACCTGACTGTCTCTATAATTTTTCGGAAGAAGAAATGTACGCTAGAGGCATCGACTGTTTTGGTAGCGACAAGGTTCATGATCGGCCGCTCGAAGCTCTCCCGGAACGGTCGGGAACTATCTTCATCAGTCCACATTACCTTTTTCGAAGGAGGTATTGGGATCGTTCCGCGTTGCGCGAGGCCCAGCCCACAAAGCGCTTCGGCAATCTTTTCGTCTTCCAAGGCACCTTTTATCTGCCCGGACAGGCCGCATCCGCCCTTTACTGGCAGGGCATCGATTACACATTTGGCGAGAAGCCCGATGACGCCGAAGCGGAAAAGGCCTTTCGCCGCTCCGTGGAACTCGACCCCGCTGCCTACTTCGTTTACATCCAACTCGGAAATCTCTACCTCAAGCGCGGTTCTCGCGAGCAATGTGTCCACGCGTATTCCGATGCCCTTAAGTACGCACCAGACGAACCCAAGCTTCGTACTGCGCTTCAGAATCAGATTCAGCGCCTCTCCGGCGATCCTCTAGTCGGAGTCAGCCCTCTGCGCGACCCTTACATGGAATGATGACTAGGAAAGGCCAATTCTCAAAGGAGGGAAAATCGTTGATCCCCGGATAGCCATGTTTGCCAACCGCTTTTCTGAGCAAGTCGGATCCCATAGACTCCTGGCCGAAGAAGGGCTCCGATAGGCGTGCTTTTCCTCTCGACTACGAACTTCCGACTTCGCCCTGCTCGAGGCCCTCAACTCGAGCGGACCTATCGTGAACGGCTCTCTATGCAGTCATTCCACCCATGCCAAGTCGGAGTCCAACTCCTGCGTAGTCGGGTAATCGGACAAGTCTTTTTTGGCCAAAATCCACTTGTACGATAGGCGTTTATCGGGAGTGAAGGTTTCCGAAAGCCCAAGATTTCCTCCGAACGGATCATTCTTTGGTGACAAAGTGCTTTACGCCGCAGAGTCCTAGTGATAGCCTTCTGTCTTGGTTCCCGGCCAGATTCTTTGCGAAAGGAAACTCAACCCGTGGAAACTATTTGGTCGATCAAACCCGTAATTGCTGCGCGATTGGGTATGGCTCTTCTGTTCATCCCCACCTACTTCATGGGTGCCTCAGCTCTTAGGCAAGACGCACCGGGACTCAGGTTGCTCGGGAGTCCTATGATTTTGCTCGGTGCTATGCTCGTCGCGTTCATTCTCAACGCTCTCTCGATTCTCTCAATAGGCATTCACAACGACACCCCTTCTGTTCTAAGAATTTCCCTCTCGCTACGATTCTGGAATCTGACAGTGATCGTAGTCGGCTTGCTGCTGCTGGGTGCGCTCCTCGGTTACGCCTTTGTTGAGAATTTTCAGCCTCGTCCGGGCAGTTAGTTACAAGGAGGAATTGAGCGCCGCTGCACGGGTGAAGCGAATATGGGGACAACGCCTCCAGCCATTCACTGCTGCGGCAGAATTAGGAAGATGAAATAAAGAAAGTGACGCGATGAGTGGACAGTTTCCAGTAGCTCCACAGTTCACCATTCCTTGGGCCACTACCTCACGCACCCCATCGGCACTGAGGTCAATCAGCTTGACTCTGGTATCTAGCGCAGCTTTTAGAAGGTCAGTCTCCGATTCGATGCCAAGGTCAGCCTTCATCGGCCGAATTTGATCAGAGATAGCGCCAGCGATTGCCTTCCTCCGCTCCTCCGTAACTTTGGCTTTTCGTAGAGACTGTTCTGCACTTAATTCTTGTCCGTGCCTCCAGTTCCATTGAAAAGACTTCGTCTCTGATAGCTGTGAAGTCCCAGCAACAAATGCCATCGCTGCGCTAGAGCCAAGAATGAAGAGCGAGCCGATCCCGACGATGATGAGAATTGTTCGGGTGTGGGGCATGTTGGTCATTTCGTCTGTGCACAGTTTCACTTGGGTCGGCTATCGAGAATATCGTCCTTAGTTTCATGATGTGCTTTGAGAGTTCCTTCTAGAGGAACTTCGATGCGGCAGTCAACTTCTTCAATCTCTCGATGTGATGCTGTAGCATCTCCGCTGGAACGAGGAAATCCATCTCCGGGAAGACCTCGCGCTCCCCGACCTTGGTGGCAGGGGTCTCGTCGAAGAGAGCGACCAAATCTTCCGGGGACAGCATCAACGATTGGCGCATCACGAACACGGAAGATAAAAATGCGGCAGTCAAAAACAAAGGAGGGTCTCTGGAACCCTCCCTGGGTGCTGCTCCCTCAAGTGTTGAAAAAGGTTGTCGTTATTGTGCGGGCGTCGAAGCGCTGGCCGAGGTTGCGCCCGCCGCCTTCGGAACGCTCAAATAGCCGGAGGCCGTAGTCTTCGATACCTTGTTCACGACCAGTTCCAGCGCCGCGTGGCTTCCGCCGGTATAGAAAAAGATCGGCTCGTTCACCGAGCGATTCTTTTTTTCAAAGCTCTTGTCATCCGCCAGCACATTGATCGTGTACTGGTTCTTCTTGGTGTTGGTATCCTTCAGCTCCACCATGATCGATCCCACTCGTTCCGAGCCGCCTTTGCGCGAAACGGTGAACTCGAAATAATCGCGCTGCCCCATGCGGCGAAGCTGGTCGATTTCGTCGTGGTTACGCGCGATCAGTGTGCCCATTTCGCTGCGCGCCATCTGAATGCTGTCCTTGGTGGCGTCCAGGTCGCTCTTCACCCCGGTGACATCCCCGTTCAGCTTGTTCACGTCATCGGCATTGGCCTTCGTGGCCAGCTGCGTATTCACGGAACTCTCAAGGCCGGTCAACTTTTTGTCCACTGCCACCGATGTAGCCTTGGTCTGTTTACGCGCTGCCACCAACTGGGTCTCGGTCAGATTCAGCTTGTCGGTAACCACCTTCAAGTCGCTCTGCAACTGCTGGTTGATTTCGTCGTCCTTGGCAAGCCGCTGCGCCAGGGCATCGGTGGACTGCTTCACCGAAGCTTGCGTGGTTTGCTCGATGCCGTTTGCGCGATTGAGCGCGCTCACGCCAACCCCCAAACCGATCAGCGAAACTGCGCCCAATGCCGCAACCGCCAACCCGACCCAGCGCGGCGTCCCCGCGTTCGTGTGATAAACCGGTTCTTGGAATTCGCTCATGGACTCTTTCTCCTTTGCGTCAGCCGCTGTGCACTTGGCAAGGAGCACCTCGTACACCAAACACCCTATGCCTTGTTGAAAAACGAATAATTCCAATCCTTGAAGAAGGTTGCGGCGAAACGGAGCCAGAAATGCAGCCATGCTTATACGTACTAGTACCCGTAAAGATTACCGCCCTCCCGCAGGTACGGTAATTTTTGCTGGGAAAAGACCTTACGCTCCCTGAGCCGCTCGAGAAGCCGCTTAGAAAAGAAAAAGAGGCTGCACAGGTTCTGTGTGCAGCCTCAAAGTACTGATTCAAATTCGATTAAGTCGCCTGACGTTAAGCCGCAGTTCGCGCAGCGTCCGCTTCGGGAACTCGTGCGGGTCCGAAATAGCGGTCCAACGTGGTGTTGGCAGCGTCAAAAACCAGGTGACAATCGCGGCACTCGCCAAGGTGGCGTTCAATTTCACTTTCAACCGATGGCGACAGTTTTCGTTCTAAATACCAACAAATCAAGTGGATGGTGTCTTTACAGCTCATAGATCCCCGTCTCTGGACGTCCCTGGTGTTGCTCCGCTGGCACCGCTTATCGGTGCATTTGGTCTACCAAAGGGTTGTCCAAACGTACAGGCTGTTAATAGCTTTCGATTCAGCGACTTGAGCAAGGGATACAAAAAAAAGGGATGGCCGACGCGAAACCGCATTGGAATCTTTACACATGGACCGGGCAAGATTTTGCAAAATGCTGAAGTTCAATCGTCTAACGCTGCGGCACGATGTTCATTTGGCGGAGAGCCGCGATTCGAGCCTCGAGCGGAGGGTGAGTACTGAACAGCGAGGCCAGCCCCTCCCCGCTCAGCAACGGTTTAACGATGCACAAGGCCGCAGTCGTCGGGGCCAGAGCTGTCGTCGGGATGCGCTGGTTGTAGGCCCCCAGTTTTTGCAAGGCGCTGATCAGCCCGTATTGCTGTCCAACCATGCGAGCCCCGGTTTCGTCCGCGGAATACTCGCGCGTTCTGGAAAGGAACAATTGCAGCATCAACGCGGCGAAAGGGGCCAGAATCATCATGGCAATCGCGGCGAAGGCGCCGCCTCCCTCGCGATCATCCTCGCGCTCGTAGCCGCCGAAGATCATTCCCCACTGAGCCATATGAGCCAGATAGGTAATCGCCCCTGCGATCGTTGCGGCAACGGAGGTGGTCAGGATGTCGTAGTTGCGCACGTGGGAAAGCTCGTGCGCGATCACTCCTTCCAACTCGTCATCATTCATGATCTCGAGCAGGCCCTGCGTGACGGCCACCGAGGCGTGCCGAGGATTTCGGCCGGTCGCAAATGCATTGGGCGCTTCTTCGGGAATGACGTACAGTTTTGGCACCGGCAAATTGGCTTTTGCCGCCAAGCGTTCCATCACCGCGTACAAGCGCGGCAGTTGCTCTCGCGTTACCGGCTGCGCTCCGCTGGTCTTCAGCGCAATGCGGTCCGAGAAAAAATAAGATACGGCGTTCATTACCACCGCGAACGCCAGGGCAATCCTCATGCCCGTCGGGCCCGCAAGGGCGTCGCCCGCGACCACCAGCAGCACGCTCAGCAAAATCAATAAAATACCTGTCCGCAAAATTTTCATAGATCACCGTATTTCCGTTCGCGTACCGCCCACTGTCGTTCTGAGCTTGGCTCGCTTACGGCGTTACCGCCGCCGCAGCTGGCTTTGCTTTCTGGACGCGCTCAAATCGCATCGCGTCTTTCTGTCCATCGCGATCCACGCGAACGTGATCGCCCGGCAGAACCTTTCCTTCGAGGATCTGCATTGCCAGCGGATCCTGAATCATTCTCTGCATCGTCCGCCGCAGCGGCCGCGCGCCAAAGGCCGGATCGTAGCCTTCGCGAACCAGCAGTTCTTTCGCCGCGGTTGTGAGCTCCAGCGTGATCTGGCGTTCCGCGAGCAGCTCTTCCACGCCGCGCAGCAGCAGCTCGACGATGCGCTCGAGATGCTCCTTGCCCAGCGGATTGAAGATCACGATTTCATCGATGCGATTGATGAACTCCGGCCGAAAAACAGCGCGCAACGCGTTAAACGCTTCCTTGCGAGCGCGCTCCGGATCGGTCTTCGACAACTCAAAAATCGCGGTCGAACCAACGTTGCTGGTCATTACCAACACGGTGTTGCGAAAATCCACGGTCCGGCCTTTGCCATCGGTCAGTCGTCCGTCTTCCAGGATCTGCAACAGCACGTTGAACACATCCGGGTTGGCCTTCTCGATTTCGTCGAACAAAACCACGGAGTACGGATGCCGCCGCACCTGCTCGGTCAATTGGCCGCCCTCTTCGTAGCCGACATAGCCTGGTGGCGCGCCGATCAGCCGAGACACGCTGTGCTTCTCCATGTATTCCGACATGTCGATGCGAATCATCAGCTTCTCATCGTCGAACAGAAACTCCGCGAGCGCTCGCGCCAGCTCGGTCTTTCCGACGCCCGTGGGTCCCAGAAAAATGAACGACCCGATGGGGCGTTTGGTGTCCGACAAGCCGGCACGACTTCGCCGCACGGCGTTCGCCACCCGCTCGAGCGCATCTTCCTGGCCGACCACG
>JGI12635J15846_10005765_pt1 | contig 10677 bp, 3 predicted proteins | sample BlaSpr_A8_OM2_M2_FD_15846 | JGI IMG/M metagenome (IMG submission 15846) | reverse complement strand
TGCGCTGACTATCACCAGACACGGGTCTTCTTGGTCCATTCAGAAGTCGGATACCGTTTGTGCAGGAGCTTAAAGATGTCGTGGGACCAGCCATTCTCAGCGACATTTTGGCGATTGTCTGCACACCCGTAACGATCCACACGCCATGCGAAGTGGAGCGCCTCGGGAACTCTGGGGTCGTCTGGATGCGCTTTTGCCCAAGCAATCACTTCCTTCGGAAGATAGTCTGCGGCTAGCCCCATCGAGAATATAGTCTTCCATTCTTCTGCGGCTCTTCCCTTTTGCTCCTCGCTTAGGAACGCGGGCGAACTTGCTTCCACTCGCTTTTCGAACTGAACAACCTGAGCTGCATTATCGCCGTACTGCTTCTCGAAGTTGAGGTCATCTGGAATTCCGCCTACATCGGTGCACCACCAGTTGTCGCGGTAGTCATCTATTTTGTCGAAGTCAGTGCTTCGTGGATGTCCGGCATCGACGAAAGGTCGAAGTCCGGGAAAATGGACGATCGCAAACAGGGTGGCGAATCGGCGTTCTTCATCCCTGGTCGCAGCATTGTACTGGTCTACGTACGTCGTAAGCTGCGGTCTCAACAGGGCTGCAGTGTTTCCCACCTTTTGGGCAGCAGCGAAGTTTCCAAGCAACCCCGCGCGTGCCCAGGTCGCGACCGCGAGATTTCTGCGGAGGTTCTCCGGCAAGTACTCTGAGGATGCAATCTCTGCGAGCACATCCACCGGGAGTCGTTTATTCAGCACTTCAGCGCTGCTCAGATCAAACTGAGGCAACAAGGGAGTGGTGCCCTTCGGCTTGGCCGTACCGTAGTACACGATTTTGCAATCCGGTTTGTGATAACAGTAGTAGTCTTCCCACTCTTGATAGGGGTCACCCGTCAGTTCAACTGGATTTCGCGCCAGTCCGTTCTGGAAATTCGGTAAATCGGGTGAATTACGCATCTTTTCATCTTCGAGCAAATTCCTCGCCGAGAGCGGCAGCGAGTCTGGACTATGCAGCACCGTATCGATCACTCGCCTTGCCTCTTCAGGACGTCCAGATTCGCGCAATAGCCTGGAGCGATGAAACGAAATAGCCGAGAAGCCAGGGACGGCGGAGCGTACTTGTGCCGCAGCCAGCAGAGTCTCCGTTACCGCATCGTCCTTGCCATCGAGCTTCGCGAGTGCCGCAAAGAGCCACGGGACCGACCTCGTCGATCTCCACTTCGTTACGGCATGAGTTTTCGCTTCTGGAGCGTCCGATTGAATCGTCATTAACCAGTCGCTTAACTCGTCCGAGCGTTTTTTCTGGAATTTCAAATACTGGCTCTGCTTCCACCTTTTGACACGTCGGTCGTACGCTGGCCCCCATTCAAGTCCGTCGTCGAAGGTTGGACTTACATCCAGAAAGCCGTCGAGCAATAATTTGTAGTCGAGGAGTTGTTGGCCGAAATCGGAACCTGAACGGCCACTCAGAAGAGTGTGCGCTAGTTCATGCTGGCGCTGTTCCGGATAAAGATGAAACTTGACCAGTGCTTCGAGTCTTCTGGCATCTTTGCGGAGTGTCCCGAATTTCGGGTTGGAGATAATGGCGCTTAGTCGGGGTTCAACCTGCCTTAATGTCGCGGGATCATATTCCTCCTCTGTTCCTGCTTTCACGTCCACCCATGCTTGACGGATCATCGTGCGTACTGCCATATAGGCAGCGACCTGCTGCCAGGGAGAAGAAGTGTCTTTGCTGATCGCGTCGAATTCGGCGAGAGCTTCTGGCAGCCGCAGCGAATAGAAATTGGCGGCGGCAATCTGGTAAGCCCGATCGGCGCGAAGCAACGCATTCGCTTTCGCTGGCAGCACTTTTGGCGTCGAGGTTCCTTCGTGGCAGTTGTGAAAGACCTCGTCTTGTCCACTGATCCACTCGGTCAGTTCAGCACTGTGAGGCCCGAACTGTTTGGCGCGGGCATGAAGACTCATCATAGCGTTTTCAAATGCAGGCGCCGGACAATTTAGAAATCCAGAATATGGAGAAGAGCCGTTTCGAAAAACAGTAACTTCGGGTTTGGGGCCTTCCTTGTATTTCGCTCGCTCTGAGAGCCACCGCTTGAGCGCATCATTAGCTGGGATTTGCTCGCGAACGCCATTGTTGTCGAAAAATTCCAGGAGCGAGCGCTGTTCGGCTGCGCTTAATGGCTTCTCGTCGAGGTATCGATAAGCCACGACCAGGAATGCTCGCCGCCACGTCGGCAACGGTATTCCAATTCGTCCTGCGGCGAACTTCGACATCGGCATGTCGGGGCCGGAAGGGCGCGTGAACACGACCTGCGGAAACTCCGGGAGACAGGTTTCTCCCCAGCGAGGAAACACAACCAGGATGAGGATCGAAATGAAGAGAATTCGGGTTGCCGCTTTCATCTCTCTACCAGCTTTCGTACGTTTTCAGCCGCTTGCGGGTTCCAAGAACGCGGATGGAACACGTAGACTCGACGAGCGGCTGCAATGTCAGGCCACGGTTCGTCGGTGGAAACCCCGATGCTCTCGTTGCAGAGAGGCTCGCGGATGGGATATCTCCAACCGGGTTGCCGCGGGGACCTTGGGTCTTCGCCCATCCGGAAAAGCATTGGGACTGCTTCGTCAATCGGAAGATCTTCTAGCCAGCTATCGCTTCCGCACCACGATGCCAGCGCGGTAATCGAGAGCGGCATCGTCTCTGGAAGGCGCCGTCGGACATCGCGCAGCAGTCTTGCGTAGAACGCACGCTGGGATCTAGTCGCATCGAAATCAATCTGCAGCGCGGCAACTGCGGGTTTGCGCGCCGAGCCAACGATCAGGTCGGCAACGGTGCCAGGAAGGTCCGATGAGTCGAGCATGGCGAATTGTGTCGGGGCCTGTATTCGGACAACCGCAATCACAGTGGTAGAGTCCGCAAATCGAATTGGCTGCTGTCGGGGAACGCCTCGTGCCTGATCAGAGATTGTTATCGTCTGATCCAGATAAGCGACAGCATATAAACGTGGATCGAACGTGTGGAAGTCTTCAGGCCTCTCCCACGCCCAAAGGGTGACGGCTGGAAATGTGCTGAAAGAGTTTTTGTGCGAGTTGGACCGAAGGGCCAAGAACGGAACAGCTACTACGAAGAGTAGGGATGTCACGAAAAGAACACTCTGGCGCTTCACTGCTGGCTTTTTCATGTTTCTCGCTGCAAGAATCCCTAATATTAAACACCGGCCTGTGTCAGTGATTACACAGCGTGTCAGAAAACACACGCAGCTCAATCAGGCTAACGTAGTCGCCGGGTTGAGCGTTTGTCTGAAACGTCTGGGTTATGGTCATTTTGAGTGCAAGCTCGGGCCAATGATCTGTCACTTGAATGTGCGCTGTATCGAAGGCTCAATTACGCTTTTCCCTCTGTTGGATTATCTTGCACGTCAGCTTCCGAAGAGAGTTCGCGAACATAGAGGGTCATCGAGGGCAGTCACTGTGTGTACTCGCGGTCCGTGTTAGCATCGCTGCCATATGGCTCCATCGGAGGCCTTGATGTGCCACTTATCGTCTCGTCGCTCCCACATTTTCTTCCTAAGTGCACTCATTGTTTTGCTCGCATTTGGCGAACGCGGCAACTGCCAGTCCAAACTGAATCGTCGGTCGGGAACTCCTGCGTCGTCCGTGCAATTACAGGCGACTAAAGATGATCTGACATTAACGGTGCCGCTCGCCCAATCGTTCGAGAAGCCAATTCACGCCAATGTGCGGCTTGTACTCGTGAGCCCGGAAGACATCGTTCGGGCGCAGCTCAGCCAAGATGTGCAATTACTGAGGCACCAAAAGCAGCTGGTGGTGAAGCTTCCGAAACCGTTCGAGAAAGTGCCAGCACAGGAAATGGAGATGCTGCAGTGGCTTCGGGTCAGGTATGAGGTAACGAGCAACGGGGAAATACTCGCCTCGGGAATCGAGCCGTTGCGGGCGGCTACAACAGATCCATTTGTGCTGACGGCGGCTGCGAGTCGGGTGGCCTCGCCAGGCCTTCCGTATCGTGTGCAGGTCCACGTGAAGAGCAACATCGGTCAGCCGCTAGCGGGTGTTCAGGTAAACGGGAATCTCGTCTGGGACGAAGATGAAGGCGGCGACAAAGATAAGAAGATGGTCGCCACAGGGGTAACCAGCACCAGTGGCAACGCGACTCTCGAATTTCTAATTCCGCGAGAAGTTCAGGCCGAAGCAGGTGATTTGACCGTCAGCGTGAAGAGCGGTCTGGTCGCGCGCTCAGTTGAGAGGTCAGTCGACTTTCGCGCCCGCAGCTATCTGCTGCTTGATACCGACAAGGATATTTACCAGCCTAGTCAAACTCTGCACGCGCGTGCGTTACGATTTGATTCCGAGCGTAAGGCGGTCGGGAAAGAAACCCTTGATCTCCGGATTGAGGACGAAGAACGAACTCTGGTTTTCAAACAGACCATCTCCACAGATTCCTTTGGCGTGGCACATCTCGACTGGCAGATTCCAGCGAACCTGCGGCAAGGAAGCTACCTGATTCGAGTTGGGCTGGTCGGCCAAGATGACAACTGGAGAGTCATCCACGCGGAGAAATCTGTCCGCATCTATCGCTATGATCTGCCCAACTTTCGCGTTTCAGAGCATCCTGACAAAACCTATTATCTTCCGGGACAGAACGCAGACATCGCCGTTTCTGCGGACTATCTGTTCGGCAAGCCGGTCACGCGTGGAAAGGTCCGGGTTGTAGAGGAGAGCGATCGTCACTGGAATTATCGGAAGCAGCAATGGGATGCTGAGGAGGGACAGGTTAAGGTCGGGGAACTAGACCGGGATGGCCATTTCACCGCGCACTTCGATCTCGGCAAGAGCCACGACGATCTCAAAGACGATGACTACCGCCAATTCCGAGATGCAGACCTAGCGGCCTATGTGACCGACCTTACGACGGGTCGCACCGAGCAACGGCGTTTCCAGTTGCGGGTCACCAAGAATCCCATTCACGTGTATATCAGCCCAACTCCTTCTCACAGCCTGAAGATGCCGGCCACGTTTTTTGTTTCGACATTTTACGCGGACGGCACGCCGGCCCGTTGCAAAGTGCAACTGAGCGTGTCGAATGATGAAGATGAGCCCAAAGAACTCGCTTTGCGCGCCGTACAGACCAACAAATACGGCCTAGCAAAAGTCTCGGAACTTCCGATCCCAAAGCTCAGTGATAGTGACTCGCTGGTCGCCGAAGCTCGTGACGCGAAAGGCCTAGCAGGAAAAGAAGCCGAACGAATTTGGGGCGACGACGAGGATTTGGGCGTCGTTCAAGTGACCACCTCCCGCGCCATCCACAAGGCCGGCGATCCCATCGAAGTTACTTTGCGAAGCACGAGGCAGAACCTACGGCTGGTAGTGCAGGCCATACGCGAAGGGGTTGTGCTGGCGAACCAGCAAACCAAACTGCGAAACGGGCACGGATACGTCACATTCCCCTATGATCCTCGCTTTACGGATGAAGTTGGTATTTTCGCCTTCTCGCTGGAGGAGGAATGGAGCCCATCGGTTCTCTTGGAAGGAGAGCGCACCGTCCTTTATCCGAAGAATCGCCAACTCGATGTAGGCATTCATCTGGATAAAGGCGAGCACAAACCCGGCGAGCCTGCTGTAGCGCGTTTCACGGTACGATCCGCCGACAAGACTGCTGCTGAGAGTGCGCTGGGAATCAAGATTGTCGACCGGGCCGTGGAAGAACGAGCACGGACTGACTCAGATTTCGGACAGCAAGGCGGTTGGGGATGGTGGCGCTGGTCCTTGTGGTCTTCCGGTGATTCCAGCTTCGCGAGTATCACGCGTGACGACTTGGATCATATTGACCTCTCGGAACCAGTGTCGCCTGAGTTCGACCTTGTGGCGGAATTTATCCTGCAGTCCAGCTACCAAGATGCCTTGGAGATGCTGGAAGACAAGTCTCCAGTCGGGCCAGAGGAAGTGTTCTCGAAGCTTCTCGGCAAGCAGTTCGAACCATTGGACTCGGGGCTGCGAGATTGGAACGAGCAAGGCAAATGGGTGCGCAACCTTGATGACTTAGAGATGGTCGGCAATGAACGTGGCGTGGACGTGAAAGGGCTTCGCGACCCTTGGGGCACTCCTTACAAGTATGACCTCACATTCCAAGGCACGGATCAGGTCCTTACCGTTACATCAGCAGGGCCGGACAAGCGCTTTGTCGCGGCTGATGCCTTTCAGGCCCATCGAACCTCCCAGCCGTACTTCCTCCACTATGGCAAGTTGGTCGAAAGCGTCGCCCATGACCTCATGACCAAAGAAGGACGTTTTATTCGCGATCGTGGCACGCTGCAGACAGAACTCTCAAAGCGCGGGCTCGACTTTAACGAGCTAACTGATCCATGGGGTCTCCCCTATGAGACGCGTTTCTCCGTGTCGGGCTCGTACTACGTCACTGAGATTGTGAGTCATGGAGGGCATCCTGAATCGAAAAGAGAGAACACCGGGACCGTGGTCTGGACAGACCGCGTCGATTACTTTGTCAATTCACGCGAAAACATCAACAAGGTCTTGACAGCCCATTTGAACTCGGGCGGCGCCTACCCAACGAACGAGGCGGGATTCAAAGAGATCTTGCGAAAGGCTGGTGTTGATCTGGATGAACTGCGCGATCCATGGGGACATGCGTACTTCATCGCGTTTCAGAAGTTCGCGCAGTACAGCGATCGCGTGAAGATCCAGCAAACAAGCCGTTCGGGTGATCGAGTAGGCGAGCCAGTGACTCTAGTCCGCCAGGATGTGCGTGTGCTAAGCGCAGGTGCGGACGGAAAACCGGACACACAGGACGATTTCCAGGTAGCCAGTTATTCGATTCTAGTTTCGGAACAAAGCGCCAAGGACTCCGGGCCGCAACCGGCGCCAGCAGGCATGAGCCTGGCGACCGACACCGGTGCAATCACCGGAATCATAGTCGATCCGATGGGAGCTGTGATCTCCAACGCCACGGTTGAAGCAACACTGGAGGACACCGAAGACAAACACACGGCGAATACCGATAGCATGGGCCGCTTCGAATTGAAGGACTTGCATCCAGGTGTGTACGACATCAGAGCCTACGCACGGGGATTTCGAGCGCTGGAAGTGAGAGCAGTGCTAGTTCAGGCGACGAACGTAACGCAAATTAGTTTTGAACTGTCAGTAGGTACCGCGACTGAGATGGTCACGGTCGAGGCCGCATCGGTCGCTGTAGAAACAACGATGAGTTCGGTTTCTGAGGTTCGAAGTCTGCCGAACCTCGTCACCATGGGGCCAGGGACATTGAACATCGTTACGAAGTCTGGTGCAATGAGCACCCCTCGCTTACGGCAGGACTTCCCCGAAACCATGCTCTGGGAACCCGCCCTCATCACCGACCGGCGCGGGCACGCAAGGCTCGATTTTAAGCTTGCAGACAACATTACAACATGGAAGTTGACAGCGGTCGGTTCTACGAAAAACGGAGAGTTGGGCCGAGCGGAAAAAGACTTGCGCGCGTTTCAACCGTTTTTCGTTGAGCATGATCCTCCCCGCATTTTGACTCAGGGAGACGAGATTTCGTATCCCCTCGTGCTGCGAAACTACCTCGACAAACCCCAATTACTGAAAGCGTCGATGAAGCCTGAGGCATGGTTCTCATTGCTAAGTCCGGCAGAGGTGCCGGTACACGTTGAAGCAGGCGATGCCGCTCATGCTCTATTCCGCTATCGCGCCGTTTCATCGGTCACAGATGGCAAGCAGCAGGTGAGTGCAGCAAATTCCGAAGTCAGTGACGCCGCACGGAAACCGGTAGATGTTCATCCGTTCGGTCGCCCACTCTCCGTAACCGCCGCCGAAGTGATCGATCAAAACGGCGCGCTCACTGCGCGGATTCCTGAAAATGTGCTTCCTGGTTCCTTGCACGCGCGAGTGAAGATTTATCCGAACTTGCTCGCTCATGTGGTGGAGAACCTGGAGGCCGGGCTTGAGAAGCCGAATGGGTGTGGCGAGCAGACAATTTCCTCGACCTATCCGAGCTTGCTGGTCGCGGAACTCTACGCGAAGAGTGATCCAAAACCGGCGATTGCGTTGAAAGCTCAGAGGTATCTTGTCGCTGGATATGAGCGCCTTTTACGGTATCAAGCGGAATCGGGCGGATTCTCCTATTGGGGGCACGGAGAGGCCGCCGACATAGCTCTGACCGGATATGCGCTTGAGTTCCTCGACCATGCCGCCACTTTGACCAGTGTCGACGACGGCGTTGTCCAGGGAGCGGAGCGGTGGCTTCTACAGCAGCAGGGGCCAGATGGCGCGTGGCGCGGCCATTGGGACAAGAACGACAAGGACGCCTTGTTATTGACCGCCTACATCGCAGAAACACTGGCCGTCTTAGAGAGAAAAGATGCCGCAAAGCCGGACGCCCGGCGCGCCAGTCTGGAACGAGCCCTAGCTTTTCTTGCCGCTCATCGCGATTTGATGGATGAACCGTACATTGCGGCGAGCTACGCTTTGGCGGCGAAAGCGACGGAGAATGAAAAGGCACATTCCGATCTGCTGGATTGGCTGAGGAAGAATGCACATGAGCAGAACGGCGGAGCCTACTGGATGCTTGAGCGGAATACACCATTCTACGGGTGGGGACGCACGGGCCAATTGGAGTCAACCGCCCTTTCCCTCCGAGCCTTGGTCAGCGACGCGAATCATTCGGAAGCCGACCAAGCCTTGATTCGAAAAGGTCTGCTTTTCCTTCTGCGCAATGAAGACAAAGATGGCATGTGGTATTGCGGACAAACCACGGTTCATGTCCTCAAAACTCTGTTGGCCATGGTTTCGTCTAGTAGCAATGAGACGGGCGGTAAACTCTCTGTCCGCGTTAACGGCAAAGGAGCGACAGTTCTGGAGTTGCCTCCCACCCAAACTGTAGTTGCTCCGCTGGAAACTGATATCAGCGCTTTGATGGTGGCGGGCGATAACCGGATTGAATTGGATTCAACGACCCAAGGTATGATGAGCGTCCAATTAGTTACCGACTCGTACATCGCCTGGGGAAGCGAGGTCGAGGTCACACCGAAATCCGAGCCCAATGCAACGAGCGCGCTACGATTCTCCGTCGAATACTCGATCACGAAACTGACCACCGGTGACAACGTGGAATGTCGAATTCGCGCGGAACGTTTGGGCTATCGCGGCTACGGAATGATGCTCGGAGAAGTGGGCTTGCCTCCTGGGGCAGAGGTCGACCGCGAAAGTCTGGAGCATGCTCTTCAAGGAAACTACTCCGTCTATCGCTATGACGTAGAGCCGGATCGAGTCATCCTGTACATGTGGCCCGAGGCAGGTGGATCAGTGTTCAGCTTCCGGTTCCGCCCACGATTCGGGATGTCGGCCGAAACAGCGCCATCGGTTCTGTACGATTACTACAATCCTGAGTCGTCAGTGACTCTCAGGCCCCGCCATTTCGACGTGACACAGAGCCAAGAGAATTAGCATTGGAAGTCCGATGCATTGAGTCTGAAGGCTCATTCATCACTGTTAAAGGATATGGCCGTATCCTTTAATAACGCGAATTCCTATTAAAGGCACACTGAACAGCAGGGCCAGCCCTTTGTCTGCCGTCGGCTCCCAACATTTCCCTCGAACATGTCTAAAACGCGGACCGAACGGGATCGAACCCTGTTCGACCTCGTGCGACTAACATTCGAATCAGGGCGGGAGTGCCGCACCGACCTAAGCCGAAGGCTTAGGGATGGTGTCTCTCTTTGGAAATCGAACTGGTTTCTTCACGCACGGCCCATGCTGCGCCAAATCTGCATCAGTCGTGGCTAGCCTGCAGTTCCAAGGCTGGCCGCCGAAAAACGCGTGCACTGCCAACGGTTTCATGCTAAATTGACTTTGTGAAGCGCCTGCTTCAATTTCGATCGTCATTACCTCTCAGTCCATCCCGACTGAGTTATTAACCCCTGCACAATTTCTAACTTCAGGCCCGTGGCGGAACTGGCATACGCAGCTGCCTCAAGAGCAGCCCTTTTGTGGGTTCAACTCCCACCGGGCCTACCAGAATTTCTTTGTTCTTTGACAATTTTGACGGAGAGTGGGCCGGACGGTAAGGCACTTGTCTGCTAAACAAGGGTTCTCGCAAGAGGCTAACGGGTTCAACTCCCGTACTCTCCGCCACGCGGAAGGTACTGCTGAATGGCCGGCAACTGGTCCTGAAAACCGGGGCGTCGTGATGAGCGATGGGCGTTCGATTCGTCTACCTTCCGCCAAGTTTGCACAGGTGCGTGAGCCCGGCCAAAACGGACCGGCTGTAAACCGGTTTCCCCGAGTGGGACGCGGAGGTTCAAATCCTCCCCTNTGCACCAGAGTGCCAGCGTGTGCGAATTGGAATAGCAGCCTGTCTTAGAAACAGGTGTTTGAGAGTTCGAATCTCTCCGCTGGCACCAGCATTTCTTATTGTCGAAATTCGTGCAGGGCGAGCGACTACAGCCCGCCCGGCACGATTTCAGTTGATCCACGCTGTCTGCTCCACCGCACGGATGTATTCGATGACTGCCTCGCTCCAACCATCGATGTGCATCCACTTGCCGTAGCCGACGCCATTCTTGTAGCTTGCCACGTTGATCAGGTAAACCTGGCCGCTGGGCGCGGGTACCCGGTCGTGCGCCTGCTCGTCGGTGATCACGATCAGGCGGTC
>JGI12635J15846_10005758_pt1 | contig 10684 bp, 11 predicted proteins | sample BlaSpr_A8_OM2_M2_FD_15846 | JGI IMG/M metagenome (IMG submission 15846) | reverse complement strand
GAGCGCTTTGACGCCGTACCCATAACGCGCTTGCGCACCGTCGCGTAAATGACAGCTTCGAGCTTTTTTCGACGAGCTGCTACGGCTTCAACTGACCACGAATCTCTCCATCCTTGTTGGCTGCGCTGTGGACGTTGACGTAGAGGTTGCCAGCCTTGTAGCTCTGGTATTGCTCATCGGTGAGTTTTGCGCCGGCCGGGACAGACCACTCGTTGTCGGACGACTTGGCGAGGGGAATTACGACCGGACCAGCTTTGCCGGGCGGTGCTTCGTGAATATGCGCCGCGTTGCCCATTACGTCTGAAGTCTTTACGCTTCCGCTCACGGACTTGTCGTCGCCGACTGTAATCGTGCCGCTGCCCGACGCGGAGGTCTTGACCGGCGGAACTTCCTGGTCGCCGCTCAGCGTAACCTTCACTCCGGCGGCTATCGCCATCCCCACGCCTGCAGCGAGAACACCTGCCACGAGAACGGCAACAGTGAATCGTGGTTTGCGAAGAATTGCATGCATTTGATTGTCCTCCGTCAAAGTTGATCGAACTGCGAATGGCAGTCTTTGTTCGCTCGGTGGGCAGTCCGGGCAATGAACGTCACAGTTCCGATGCGGCGCTGACTCCTCCCGGTTTGCCGCGGCGACCAGCCGGCCGTAACATCACCCCTGCTAACAACCAAGATAGGCTTGTCACGCGGCAATCGCAATAGTCAGGATTCGCGCCGCCGATCGCGCCACTGCTGGCGATTCATTGGCACCTTCGGCGAGCCGCCCATACCCGACTGGTCGCGCCAATCACCGTCTCCGTCCTTGCGTACCTTGTTCGGGTATTGTCAAGTCCAGGACGCCGCTCGCGATGCCGGTTGTTCCAGCGATCGATGATGGTCTGCATCTGCGTGGTTATCGCGCGGTTTTACCACAGGCCGCTCGGCGGGGAAACGGTGGCCTTTGTAGAGATCGGGAGTATTCATCGCACTATCACGTCAAGATCGCGCCGAGTTGAGCCGATTGTCCGCTGGGCCTTCAACTTTTCCTAGCATTCTGTCCTGTACGAGGTCGCCAAGTCTCACCCAAATAAGTTGGTAGCAGTGTTTCCACTGCGGTCGGATCGATGCCCAAATCGCCTAGGGTCAACGACCCGCTGGTAACCACATTGTCCCGTTTCATCAATACGATTTGATCGTAGGTTAGCGGCGGATTAGGCAGGGCCGAGAGTAACGCCGCTTGCAGTTCCCAAAGGAAGTACGGCACCGGGACTAGGATCCGCTTCCGACCGAGGCACTTGAGCAGCAGCTCTATGAGTTCCTTGTAACTGTAGACCCGAGGGCCGCCAAGCTCGTACACCTTGCCCCGTGACGGTGGCTTGGCCAACACCTTCACTACCGCATCGGCGACATCTTTTACGAACACCGGCTGGAGCAAGGTAGCGCCGCTGCCGAAGAGCGGCAGGAGAGGTGAGAATCGCGCGAGCGTAGCCAAAGTATTGAAGAAGGCGTCTCCAGAGCCAAAGAGGACACTCGGCCGCAGGATCGTTACGCCCTCGAAGGCTTCTTGAACCAGAGACTCGCCTTTGGCCCGAGCGCGGACGTAACGCGACGCAGAGTTTGGATCGGCACCAATACCTGAAATGTGAGCTAGTCGCGCGACACCCGCGCGCGACGCCTGCCGCGCCACATTGAGCGCTCCCTGTATATGGACCGCATCGAAGGTCGCATCTCTACTTTCGACATAGAGGCCGACCGCGTTGACGGCGGCTTCTGCACTTCCGAGGGCCTGGCTTACCGATGTTTCGTCCCGCACGTCGGCATAAATCGGCGTAATCGATCCGTCGCCAATCGGTTCCGGAAGAGCGTTGTCTCCAGGGTGGCGCACGGCAACGCGCACCCTTGCACCCTGGGCGGCAAGCTGCCTAGCAATGTGGCGGCCAAGGAAACCGGAGCCCCCGAAAACGGTTACGCGGGTGTAGTCCATATCCTAACTAAGCCGGACAAGCCGGAACCAGACAGGTTAAGTTAATGGCAACTCGATGCTCATCGCCTAGGTGACCATGCTATGCGGACCGGCTTGCCGGCGTCTTGTCCTGCGACGGGCACCTTGCTCGGTGCGTGCCATGCCGCGGGCATGACGAGCTTCCTCACCGCTCATGCTAGGTCACGGTTTGGGAGACTCGGCGATACGAGCAGAGGCGTCCCTATCTACGGGTGCGCCATGCCGCTCGTGCTGAGACGACTTTGCAAACTGATGCTCAAGCGCAGCGGCCAGTGCGCAAGCGCATTCGTAGGCCACACTGTTGGGCTTGGCTGTCAAAACTTGTATAGACGCGGCGGGTTAGGTCGGAGAAAGTCCGAAGGGGAGCGTGTGGGTAGTTCGCGATCATGGGGCCGGTCCTTTGCTCCAAGCTTCGGTCGTGACTGGCTTGTCTGATTTTGGTAGTCCACGCCTCGTGGGGCATCGTCGATGTCTCCTTACTCACCTATAGCTGAACAGACAGGGATTTTCCAGTGCGACGGGAGGTCGGCCATGCGCCGCCATGCGCCGGAGCCTGATACCGCCCCTCAGCGGCTTGGTCGCAGGGGATGGGACGTGATCGCGGGCGTGCCGCGGAAGCTTGTGTCATTCGATCCGTTGAGCTTCGGGAGTTACCGCAGCAAGTCTGCACGAGGGGCGCCTGCGCGTGACGATTACTTCAGCTGCCAGTTCGAGCGCGGATATCGGATCAAGCGCTGCGGCGAGCCGGAACGCAAAACGATTGGCGGGCTGAGTTATGGTTCGCCCGCGTGCGCGCGATCAAGTAAATGGGCCGATGCCATGAAAGCCAGGCTTCAGCGCAGACGGCGAACTTTGATGAACACGATGTATTGCTTTCCCGTCTCGGACTCCTCGATGGTCTCCACAACATCGAGGCGATCATTGTCAATTTCCTCAAAAATGGCATCCACAGTCTTCTGGAAGAGTTCGTAATCCTTGCGAGAGGGAACTGTGGGCGACGAGACGGCGAAGGACCTCTCTTGTCCAACCTCCAAACCTTTCAGGATATCCATGCAGCCCCCGAACAAGTGTCCCCGTAATGCTTTGGCAGTGTGTTGCGCCGTCCCCACTAGGCTCTGGTACGACCGCCGCAGTATGCCCTCAATCGTCCGGCGCGCTGTCTGCGCGGGTATGTGCTGCCACGGCTCGGAACAGCTTTTCACGTACGGATAGTAGCCGCTGGGATTGGGGCAGTAATACCAAAAGGACTGGCCCTGCTCGATGTAAGCCGGTGGCTCCTGGTAGTAGTAGTCTGGCCATGGCCCCCAGAGGTCCCCCGATGAAAACGGTGAAGCCGCCGTGGAAGTGGTGGTGTCCATGGAAACCATGATGGTCGTGGAATCCACCGTCGAAACCGCGACCGCGGAATCCCTCGTGCCCGGGCGTTCCGCTGCCGCTATGGAACCTACCGCCGTGATGTCCTCCCCCGCCGTGGAATCCTCCCCCGTGAGATCCTCCGCCGTGCCCGTGACCTTCTGCACAAGCAATCCCTTCGGCGCCCATCAGCGCAGCCATCAGGAACCCCTCGATCATGCGTCTTTTCACCGGATAGCCTCCGGCTTCCAACTAAGAACTTAGAGTCCAGCCGTCGGTACAAGGTTCATGCTCGTTGTCACACCGCATAAGACTGCCACGCCGGGCCAATAGCACTCGCAGCCAATCGTTCCCGTCACCACCATTTGCACGCGACGATGAGATCGGACATCACTCGTCTTTCCGGAGATCATGCAGCAGCCAGGTGAACACTGAGATGACACCCAGAGCGACGCCGATTAGAAGGCCCACTGCGAATGTGCCCGCGACGGTCATAGTTGCCGTATTCAACCGCCGCCCGCAGCGCGGAAGCACGCCCATCCCCGTCCCACACCGGTCGTGCTTGCGTTCGGAGCATCGCGATGGGGATAAGCGATGCCGCTAAAATTGTCATCGCGCCCGTTCCGCCTCACACCTGGGCTGCCCGAACAGGGCGTTGGTTGCGCCAGCGCTGGCCGGTCGCCTTGGAAGGTCGGGGCGCAGCACCAGCGCCGGCTATGTGTGCGCCGCGTTCAGTTTCCCGCGATCCATCCACACTTCGCCGACGCCGAAACGCTCGGCGGATGTTTCGTCTCACTGACGGCGGTTCGCGATCTTGCGCCGATCGAGCCTGAACTGCAGCGTCCTCGCCGATGAGCAGGTCCCTTTGCGTTTAGAGTTGGCAAAGGTCAAGGTACCACGACGTCCCATCACTCCACCATGCGACGGTGTGGTCTTCTGTTCTCCGCCCACTCCTGTTTCAGGCTGTCGGGTGATGCCAGTGATCCTGCCACCATGTGACGAACTCGCGAAATCGGTCATCATTTCTCAGATCGCGAAAAGCATCACTAGGATGCAGTGGCCGCACTGCTAAACGTTGCCGCTGCCGACTCGTAGCTGATCGACCAGGGCGCCACAAGCAAAGCCATGCCGAGGCCGATTTCCTCCCACTCTTCCAGACCGTAATCCACGCGGCTGCGCCGCCAAAACGCCAACGGGGAAAGAACGAGCCACGCGCCGAGCAGCAGGCTAGCGACATCTTGCCAGTGTTGAATACGCATAATACGCGCCTCCTTTTACGCGCCTCCCTACTGTCTTAGAGTACGTGAGGCAGCTAGCGTTTCCTCCCACCGCGCCGCGCGCGCTTTGTTCGTCGCAAGCGACGCCTGCTCCTGCTTCACTCTGTAGTTTTCGAGTGCTACGATGAAATTCGGATAATCTCGCAAGGAATTCGGGATGACAAAGATCAAAGTGAAAGTGATGGCCCGGAAACCCACCGCCCGGAAGGTTGCCATGTCAGCCCATCCCGGGCACACGTTGCATGCGTCCGGAGGCCTTATCGTCGAGTGTCTGTCATCGGAGCCGCACGCGGAGGCGGCGCGGGCGCCCAAGGCGACTGTCACTGAAGACGCGGCGAAGAAGCGTCAGGACAATTAGCGGCCGGTGACCGTGGACCGCTCCCCTCTTCTCCTCGACAGGACAGAAGCTGCCGGTAAGACAATCGACGCCGGTCTGCGAGGCGGATCGAAGCGCATCGATGAAGCCGTCGGCTTTCCGGTTCGATTCCGGGGTGGTCGCGTCGTCTATCCGCAGGATCAATATGTTCTGGCGGCGGGGCGTTACCGAGACATGACTGGCTACCGTTGCACGCATCGACGCGGGCTTGGCTCACTCGTAGTCAGTCATCCGTGTGGAACGATTTTGTCTGTCCAGGCCACCCGACCCATCGGTCGGCTCGCCTCGATCTTCCCCCGGGACAGGTGACGCCCGCGGAGAGAACGCGTGGTCGCGCCTGTGTTTCCCTCGGCGGCCTTAACACCCGAAAAAGGCGGAGGCGGTGTGTGCAGACAGGCGTTTAAGGCTGGTGTGACCACGGCAAATTCGTTCCTGCGTCCGTCCTTTCTGCCACCCTTGCGATAACTGTCTTGCTGTTGGCAGGTGGCAGGGGCCATGCCCAGGCGTTGCCAAGCCCATTTTTGGGTTACCCCTTGTTTCTTGAACAGTTCGCGGAACACCGGATAGATCTCTCCGGGCGACTGCACTTTTTTCATAGCAAATTGCCCGAATGTCTTCGCCAGTTGCTGGTATTCCACCCATAGATTCTGCTCCTCGGGCGCCACCTGGATAAGGCGAAATAGCGCGAACGGGGCAGGATGTCTTCCGCCAACAGCTTGCGGCATTTGGGCGAATCATTACCCCAGTTGTCGCCGTCGGAGGCCTGTGCGCCGTAGATGTTCCAAGCGCTTGGCGGGTAACGCTTCGCGATGATCTGCTTCATCAGTTCTAGGGCGCTGGAGACTACGGTGCCACCACCCTCTCGGAAATGAAAGAAGGCCTCCTCGTCCACGTCGTCGGCGCGAGTGTGGTGGCGGAGGAATACCACCTCGATGCGTTCGTAGGTCCGGGTCAGGAACAGGTACAGCAGGATAAAAAAGCGCTTGGCCAGGTCCTTGCGCTGCTCATCCATGGAGCCCGACACATCCACCAAGCAGAACATGACCGCCTGGCTGGACGGCTGCGGCTGCTTGATGCGGTTAACGTAACGCAGGTCGAAGGGATCAAGGAACGGGATGCGCCATATGCGCCCGCGCAGATGGTGGATTTCCTCTTCCAGCCGGCCGATTTCCTCGCCGCGATCTTCCGGATTCCGCTTGAGCGCCTCCAACTCCTCTTCCAGCTCCTGCAATTGGGACACCAGCGGCGCTCCGAGTGCGATGCGCCGCCCCAGCGCGCTGCGCAGGGAACGAACGATGTCGATGTTAGTGGGCGTGCCCTCGCTCGCGAGCTCGCGAAGCCAGCACGCACGCTCTTCCAGTTAAGCACGACCGTCAGGTGTGTCTTGACCAGGTGCGGCAGCTCCAGGTCCTCAAAGAAATATTGCGTGAACTCCTCGCGGCTCAGCTCGAAGGACGAAGTCGTCTTCACCCTCGCCTTCGTTGCTCGCCGGACCGCGGCCGCTGCCACCCCCTCCGCCGCCCAGGCGCGGGATCTTGTCACCCCTGACGTATTCCTCATTGCCCGCGTGGACCATTTCCCTCCGGCCACCGGGCCCGTGCCGGAACACCGGTTCGGAGATATCCTTGCGCGGAATGGTAATGCTCTTCGAGTGTTCGATCTCGCGAATGCTGCGCTCGCGCACGGCCTCCGTCACGGCGCGGCGAATATGCTGCCGATGGCGGCGCAGGAAGCGCTCTCGGTTGGCGATGCTCTTGTTCTTGCCAGCCAGTCGGCGATCGATGATCTGGTGCAAGGCGCCGAGCGGATTCTTGGGACAAGGCCAGATTGCGCCTTCACTCCCCATTGGGGAGAGAGCGGGGACCCGCAACTCGCGGGTTCTCGCATGGTCATATATGCGTGCTGGCCTATCGTCCCGCGGGTAGGCATCCTGCTACGGCTTTGGCAAGAACCCTTCCCGGTTAGGGTTGCGCGCTGTTTGCTCGGAGAGATCGGGTTTATGGAGCTTTTGGAGCGAATCAGGGATCAGATAACTTCGGTCAAGCTGCCGCTGTTCGCCATTACGGTGACGGCGATACCCCGCCCCGATACACCGATGCTGCTCATGCTGCACTGGCATGGCTTTCGCCATGAGGTCCTCATCGACACCCCACAGCCTGGACCCATATCCTACCGCCCGGTAGCGACTTCGGCGCTGCAGCTGAACGATCGCTGGCGCGACGTGCCGGCCATCGACTTGGCGGCCATGGAAGCCGCCTGGGAACTGGGCGCCTGGGACGTCGCCCGCGATGAGCGGCGCTCCTGCATGCGTCCGGGCGCCGATGCAAGCGAGGCGCTGGAATGCCTGAGAGCGTTCGGAAGCTACCCAGAAGACGGCGGCGGCCCGGATATGATCATCTCCGAGGCCCCGGATTCCGATGAACTAGTCAAGCTGGGCGCGAACGTGGGCTATTTGCGCTGGCAATTCCGCCCGGTGCGCGGCGGCATCTGGACAGGGCTCGCCGATGACGTGACTTTGAAGCCGGACGGCACGCGTGAGCCGCCCTGCCCCCTGCTGCCGGTGCCGCCCAGTACCGAGCGGGCGAACAGGACCGTCTATCGCTTCGGCCAGAAGCAGTACGATCAGCCTCAACTGGCCTGGACCGCTGGGTACCGCTGACAAAGCGCGGAGCTTTCCCGCGAGACACGGCGTTCGCTCCCCTGAACAGCTTCCGGCTTTAGCTGGGTCAACCCTCTCAACCACCTGCGGCCTTGATGATCGACCGGGTCTCGGCGGCATCGGCCCAAACGGGTCAGGTTTTTCTTGGCCGTGGTGACCCGAAATTTGAACTGGGTAGGCAATAGACCCGACCTTGGGCGGGCAACCCGCTTCGACTCGCTTTGATTGTTTACCTGCCCCTTGAAATCTGACGAATCGCCCCAACAGGCAGACCATTGGCCAGCAATGGCTGGCTTTTGCGATTAGGGATTTTCATTCGATGGGGAGACAGCGTATGAACATTCGTCCTTTGCAAGACCGAGTCATCGTCAAACGGCTGGAAGAAGAACGCAAGACTGCTTCCGGCATCGTAATACCCGACACCGCGGCGGAAAAGCCCGATCAGGGCGAAGTCATTGCCGTTGGTCCGGGCAAGGCTCTGGACGACGGTAGCGTCCGGAAGCTGGATGTGAAGGTGGGCGACCGGGTCCTGTTCGGGAAATACTCCGGCACCACGGTCGAGCTGCACGGTGAAGAGCTGCTCGTGATGCGCGAAGAAGACATCATGGGCGTGATCGAAGACGAAGCGGTCAAGGCCAAGAAAGCCGCGTAGTTACGGAATAGGAACTTTTGTCTATTCCGGATCAGGTTTGGAGGAGTCGAATTATGGCAGCCAAAGACGTTAAGTTTCATGATTCCGCTCGGCAGCGCATCGTGGCGGGCGTCAACATTCTTGCCAATGCGGTGAAGGTGACTCTCGGCCCGAAGGGGCGAAACGTGGTCCTGGAGCGCTCCTTCGGTTCCCCGACCGTTACCAAGGACGGCGTGTCGGTGGCCAAGGAGATCGAGCTGAAGGACAGGTTCGAGAACATGGGCGCCCAGATGGTCAAGCAGGTGGCCTCCAAGACCAGTGATGTGGCTGGTGATGGTACCACCACCGCGATCGTGCTGGCCCAGTCCATCGTGCTGGAGGGCATGAAGTACGTCGCTGCCGGCCTCAATCCCATGGATCTCAAACGCGGCATCGACAAGGCGGTGATCGCCATCGTCGAGGAACTCAAGAAGCTCTCCAAGCCGACCACCACCAGCAAGGAAATTGCCCAGGTGGGCGCGATCTCTGCCAATGCCGATGAAGCCATCGGCAAGATCATCGCCGATGCCATGGACAAGGTGGGCAAGGAGGGCGTCATCACCGTGGAAGACGGCAAGAGCCTCGACAACGAGCTGGAGGTCGTGGAAGGCATGCAGTTCGACCGCGGCTACCTCTCCCCCTACTTCATCAACAATCCCGACAAGCAGGTCGCGGTGCTGGAAGAGCCATATATCCTGCTGCACGACAAGAAAATCTCCACCATCCGCGACTTGCTGCCGGTGCTTGAGTCCGTGGCCAAGTCCGGCAAACCGCTCCTGATCGTCGCCGAAGACGTGGAAGGCGAGGCGCTCGCCACCCTAGTGGTGAACAGCATCCGTGGCATCCTCAAGACCTGCGCCGTCAAGGCCCCGGGCTTCGGCGACCGCCGCAAGGCCATGTTGGAAGATATCGCGATCCTTACCGGCGGCACGGTGATCGCGGAAGAAACCGGCAAGCAGCTGGAAAAGGTCACACTGGAGGATCTCGGTCGCGCCAAGCGGGTCGACATCGAGAAGGAAAACACGACAATCATCGACGGTGCCGGGGAGCCGAAAGCGATCCAGGGCCGCATCAAGACCATTCGCACGCAGATCGAGGAGTCGACCAGCGACTACGACAAGGAAAAGCTGCAGGAGCGCGCGGCCAAGCTAGCAGGTGGTGTTGCCGTCGTGAAGGTCGGGGCCGCCACCGAATTCGAGATGAAGGAAAAGAAGGCACGAGTGGAAGACGCCCTGCACGCCACCCGTGCGGCCGTTGAGGAGGGCATCGTGGCCGGCGGCGGGGTGACCTACCTGCGCGCCCGCGCCAATATCAGGGACCTGAAGGGCACCAACGAAGACCAGGCAGCCGGCATCAAGATCGTAATGCGGGCCCTCGAAGAGCCGCTGCGCCAGATTGTGGCCAATGCCGGCGACGAGCCCTCGGTCGTGCTGAACAAGGTGTTGGAAGGCAAGGACCACTTCGGCTGGAACGCGGCCACGGGTGAGTATGGCGACCTGATGGAGATGGGGGTGGTCGATCCCACCAAGGTCACCCGCTACGCGCTGCAGAACGCGGCTTCCGTCGCCGGGCTGATCCTCACCACCGACGCCATGGTGGCGGAACTGCCCAAGGAAGAGAAGAAGGGCGGGGCTCCGATGCCGGAGATGGATTACTGATTGACGCACCCCATCAAAAGGGCCCGCATTAGGCGGGGCCCCTCTCGGTCTCGCTTTCTGATCCAGGAATCAGGGCTTTCACAGCCGTGCGAACCCCACCTCCGAGGAAGTAGCGACCGTCCCGGTGGCAACTGGTTCATCCGCCGGGCAGCGCCAGAATAGCAGGAGGCGGGGGCAGATTCGCCGCTCGACTGCCGAGTGTTGCCGAATAACTGGCTAGATACTTGGCCCCTCGTTGAAGGGACGCTCGCCATTTATCGCAGCTGAAAAAGACCGTCCGCTTTGCCAGAGCCCACAAACGCGATGCAACTGTGTCCTTTCCTCAACCGCTGAGAGTCGAAAGCAGTAGCCTAGGTGAACTCAAGAGAGGACGCACTTACCCAGATAGATCGTTCCGGGAATGGCGGCTTCTATGAGGGCTCATTTGTCAACCCCCCTGTGTTTTAACTCTTCGTCATCTAAGCTGGTGATGCCTCCTTTCAAGGCCGCTATGTCCGTGTCAAGGGCCGGGCGAAGTCCGGGCTGACAGCTTTACCCTTGACGCGGACGTAGCGGCAGTTACGCTCGCGACAGGTTGCAGGTGCGGCAGTTGGCCTTGGCGCTCACCTGTGAGTGGCGAATTCGCGTCAAGCGGCGATCGGGGTCTGAAACAGAGCCCGACAGTGCTGCTGCCAAGTATGGCGATCAAGCGATGCGCGAGCAGGGGATGA
>JGI12635J15846_10005757_pt1 | contig 10685 bp, 7 predicted proteins | sample BlaSpr_A8_OM2_M2_FD_15846 | JGI IMG/M metagenome (IMG submission 15846) | reverse complement strand
GCTTCACGGACAATCCAGCTTGAATACCACCGGCGAAGGAACTGTCTCCTACGGCGCCCCTGCGATTGTTCAGAACACCTCGGACATTCAAATGCAAAATCCTTACCTGGGAGGAGTTCCCACAGGCACGGCCAGTTCGACGCCGCTGTCGCTTTCTCTGGAGGACGCCGTAACTCGTGGTCTGCGGCAAAATCTTGGGGGGCTACTTTCCTCCGATGTAGTCTCCGGCGCACAAGGCGAGCGATGGCGGGCACTCAGCGCGCTGCTGCCAAATCTGACCACCAACACAAGTTTCGGCGTCCGCGAGGTTGATCTGAAAGCGACAATAGGCATTAACATCCCTGTGCCTGGCGTTCCACGCGTCATCGGCCCTTTTGGGGTTTTCGACACGCGCGCGTACCTTGATCAATCAGTCTTCAATTGGGGGTCCATCGAGAGCGCGCGGTCTTCGGCTGCGCAAGTGAAATCGGCCCAGTACAGTTACAAGAATGCCCGCGAACTGATTGTGGTTGTGGTTGTGTCAAATTATCTTCTGGTCATTGCTGACCAGTCGCAGGTCGAGTCCGCCTTGGCTCAACGCGACACCGCGAAAGTACTCTTCGATCAGACGACCGATCAGAAAGAAGCCGGGCTTGCGGCTGCGGTTGACGTGCTGCGGTCGAATGTCGAGCTCCAGGCACGCGAACAAAGGTTGATCGTCGCGCGGAATAATCTGGCCAAACAGAAGCGGGTTCTGGCGCGCGCGATTGGGCTTCCGCCAGGGCAGACCTTCGACATAGCCACGGAAGTTGCTTATCGGCCGATTACGACTTCAACCCTCGATGAAGCGCTGCAGCAAGCCTACAACTCTCGCCCCGACTATAAAAGCCTGACCGAGCAAGTGCGTTCCGCTGAGCTGCAAAAGAAAGCCGCTTCGGCCGAGCGCTACCCAACACTGTCTGCCGTCGCGGATTACGGATCCATTGGCACCAACCCTGCGTCGAATCATGGCACGGTAGACGCAGCCGCGCAGCTCCGACTACCCATTTTCCAGGGAGGCAGGGTTCACGGAGACAACGTTGTCGCAGATTCCCTCCTGACAAAGGCCAGGCAACGACTGGAGGACCTCCGTGCCAGCATCGACCAGGAAGTTCGCGACGTTTTTCTTGACTTGCAAGATACCGCCCAGGAAGTGTCGGTTCAGCAGAATGCCGTCCGGCTCGCTACTCAGACCCTGGAGCAATCACGGGATCGTTTCCACTCGGGAGTAACGGACAACATCGAAGTGGTTCAGGCGCAGGAATCCCTCGCGGATGCCAATGACACGTATATCGCCAGCCTCTACCGCTACAACATCGCAAAAGTCTCCTTGGCGCGAGCCATCGGGTTCGCGGAATCGAACTACGCGCTGTATTTGAAAGGACAATAAGATGCCCGACCAAGAGACGGTCAAGAGTCCGCAAAGTTCACTGTCCTTAACGCCTAATAATGCAACAGAAAGCCCCAGCACCAACCCGCCTCTCGTCTATCCGAGACGGCGCTATTACAAGCGCTGGATGATCGGCGCTGCGGTGGTGGTAGTTCTAGTCGGTGGCGTGTTTCTGTGGCACTACTTGTCGGGTTTCGAGGGAACCGACGACGCGCAAGTCGATGTCCACCTGTATCCAGTGAGTGCACGGATCTCCGGCTACGTGCAGGCGGTGCAGGTGGGAGACAACCAGTATGTAGAGGAAGGCGCCACGCTCGTCGAGATTGACCCAAAAGATTATCAGGTCGCCGTGGCGAGAGCGCAGGCCAACCTTGAAACCGCGGAGGCCTCCGCTCGCGCCCTCAACATCGATGTTCCCATTAGCTCGGTGGACACCACGAGCCAACTGAAGTACACATCTTCGGATATTGAAAACGCCAAAGCCGCCATCGCAGCCGGGGAGAAGCAAGTTGCAGCCGCACAGGCACGCATTCGGGAGGCCGAGGCGCAGAACGTGAAGGCCCAGGACGACGTTCAGCGTTACCACCTCCTGCTGGTTAAAGACGAAGTGCCTAAGCAGACTTACGACTATGCGGTAGCTGCGGCACAAACGGATACTGCCGCAATAGCAGCCGCCAACGCGGAAGAGGCAGCAGCAGAACAAAATGTCGACGAGGCGCGCAGCCGGCTGGTCGAAGCGATTGCGCGCGACGAATCCGCCCAGGCCGGACCACAGCGGGTAGCGTCGACGCGAGCCCGTGCGCTTTCAGCCGCTGCCGACGTGGCGCAGAAGAGAGCTGAACTCGACCAGGCCAAGCTCAACTTGGGGTACACCAGAATATTGGCACCGGTTACCGGCGAGGTAGCCAAGAAAGTGGTCGTGGGGTTGAATGTCGACCCTGGCGAACAAATGCTCACGGTAGTTCCGCTGGATCAGGTGTGGATTACTGCGAATTTCAAAGAGACCCAACTAAAACGCATGCGAGTGGGTCAGAAAGCAAGAATTGAACTCGACTCAAACGGCCGCACATACAACGGTCACGTCGATAGCATTGCGGGAGCAACGGGACCACTCTTCAGCCTGCTGCCGCCCGAAAACGCAACAGGCAACTACGTGAAAATCGTTCAGCGGGTACCAGTAAAGATTGTTCTAGAACCCGGCGAAAATCAGGACCATCAACTGCGGCCCGGCATGAATGTCGAAGCGAAGGTGTACTTGCGATGAGCGCTGCAGCCCTGTCTCTGCCCGCGGGGCAGGCGATCTGGCGCCCAAAGGTAAATCCCTGGGCGATTGCCGCCACCGTGTCGATCGCGGCGTTTGTCGAGGTTCTGGACACCAGTGTTGCCAACGTTGCATTGCCTTACATCGCCGGAGGCCTGGGAGCGAGCTACGACGATAGCACCTGGGTACTCACCTCGTACCTCGCTGCCAACGCGATCGTCTTGCCCATCAGCGGATGGCTCGCGGGAATAATCGGCCGCAAACGGTATTTCATGACGTCGCTTACGATTTTCACGGTGAGTTCGTTGCTTTGCGGCCTAGCGCCTAGTCTCCCGCTATTGCTGTTGTTTCGAGCCGTGCAAGGCATCGGTGGCGGTGGACTGCAACCGATGGCACAAGCGATTCTCAACGATACGTTTCCCCCAGAGCAGCGCGGCCAGGCGTTTGCTGTCTATGGCGTTACTGCCGTTCTCGCCCCTACGGTCGGGCCGATGCTGGGCGGTTGGATTACGGACAGCTACTCCTGGCGCTGGATATTTTTCATCACGCTGCCTGCGGTTCTTCTCGCTCTGTATTTGACTCACGTCCTGGTCGAAGATCCCCCGTTCCTCCGTCGCATAAAGAGGGGGGGCGTCCGGGTGGACTACATTGGAATCGCGTTTTTGACGCTGGGTGTGGCTTCGCTCCAGATCCTTCTGGACAAAGGCCAGGAAGACGATTGGTTCGGCTCGCATTTCATCACGACCCTGGTCATAACCGCAACGGTTTGCCTGATCTCGCTGGTCATCTGGGAATGGTTCCGCAAAGAGCCGATCATCGATGTCCGCATGTTCAAGAGCTTCAACTTCGCGGCAGCGAACTTAATGATGTTCATGATGGGCTTCATGCTCTTCAGCACCCTGGTCTTGATACCCGAATTTCTGCAGACGCTTATGGGTTATACCGCGGAGCTTGCCGGTCTCGTTCTGTCCGGCGCTGGAATCGTCTTGCTGGTGATGATGCCCATCGTCGGCCGGCTTACAACAAAGATTCAAGCCCGATGGCTTATCGCGACGGGATGGCTGTGCCTTGCAATTGGACTATTCTACTCGGCGCACCAGATTGATTTGTTCGTCAGCTTCAAGTTTGCGATGTGGCTGCGCGTCGCCCAAGTCGTAGGAATCGGATTTCTATTTGTCCCCATTACGGCGGCAGGCTACATCGGAGTGTCTCCGGAGAAAGGTGANAGCGTCTCCGGCATAATCAACTTCATGCGCAACATCGGCGGCAGTATCGGAACTTCGGTCGTGACCACCATGATTATCCGACGGGGTCAATACCACCAGCAAATCCTCGTCGGCCACATCACTCCGGATTCCCCTGCCTATCGTTCGGCGCTGCACGCACTGAGCTCACAAATTGCGCACTCTGGGCTTCGGGCTACGGATGCCCACGACCAGGCAATTGCGAGGTTCTATGGGTTGGTGCATCGGCAAGCCGGCGCACTGTCCTATATGGACATCTTTTGGGTATTGGGCGCACTCTGCTCGGTCATGTTCGTTCTTGCGTTTTTCTTGAAGAAGAATGATCCAGGTGCGGGCGGCCAGGTTGCGGCCGGTTAAGGATTGTCATGATGATTCGAGCCGTGACTATTGAGCGTGAATTCGGCTGTGGCGGTTCGGAGGTCGCTGCAAAGCTGGCCGAACTTCTAGGTTGGAAGCTGTGGGACCACGAACTGATTCAGGAAATCGCACGCTTGACCAACTGCACGCCGCACGCAGTCGAGCAGCGGGAATGGAAAAATGATCCTGCGGTTTATCGCGTCTTCAAGTCTTTTCTCAGAGGAGCATTCGAGGGAGGACTACCACCCACGGATCGGCTGGAACTGCTTGATGCGCGCCGAATCGCCGCCGTCTCCGAACTGGCGATCAATCACGCACTTTCAGGCGGCCCATGCGTCATCGTTGGCCGGGGCTCGCAATATTTTCTTCGCAATCGCAAGGATGTGTTTCGGGCGTTCCTCTATGCGTCTCGCACATCCAAGATCCACCGGCTGATCACTGCGGGAGCATCCCAGGAAAAGGCGATCACGGACGTCGACACAATTGACAGAGATCGCGCCGCTTTCGTCAAAAGATACTTGAAGCTCAACTGGCCTGAGATCCACCTGTATGACGCAATGTTTAATACGGAGAGGGGTGATTCTTTTGTCGCTGGAATGATCGCTCACTGCGTCCAACAGTTGCCGGGAGGAGGTGAAGGTTTTCAAGCATCCCGAGCTCACAGTTCAGTCGCTTCGTGATCCACGAATCGTTACAGTCAGAAGCGATGCGCACTATCGCCCGAGGGATGGGCCCGTTTTCTACTCGAGAGAATGCCATTCTTGAGGCCTGCTCATGCAAGCGAAACTCGACTCGCGACCTGACTTGTTGCTGCTCCTGTCTTTACTGCTGGTCATCTTGTTGAATCCGATGATGGACCATAGTGACTGGCGCAGACTGGCGCTCGCAGCCCTCACCTTCACTCCAGTCATTTTATCCACGGTCAGATTGTGCCTAATAAGAGTGTGGGCGCGGCAATCGGTTCTGTTGATGTTGGGCAGTCTTATCTTTCTCGTGGCAAGTAACATCTTCCGTGGTCAAGCTCTGAATGGAATTCGATGGGGATTTCTGGCTGCGTTCTTTGCACTCGCTGCCGTGGGGCTTTTCTGCTATCTCAAGAATTCTCGTTTACTGACCCAGGCGCACCTCTTCACCGCCATCAACATTTATCTCTTGATTGGAATGTTCTGGGCGGCGATTTATTGTGTGATGGATGCTTTTTATCCGGGTTCAATCCAGTTGGCAGGTCACCCGACCGACCGTCAGAGCGAACTGCTTTATTTCAGCCTGATAACGCTTTCGACCATTGGCTATGGCGACGCAGTGCCGGTTAGTGGGGAAACGCGTATGCTGGCAGCGTTGGAGGGAGTGACAGGAGTTCTCTATCTAGCGATTACAGTGGCGATATTAGTAAGCAGGTTCGGGCGCGAGCTTTCAGATTAGCCAATCAGGAGTTGGCACCCAGTCTGCGGCACTGCTAATTAACGAATCCGGGCGTTGATACCGCCGCAAAATAACTTGGAGAGGTAATTGTGCTTGAATCTTCTCATCTTCGGTTGACGAAAATGCCGCTCAACAACGGAGCCGGCTACATCCCCGCCCTCGGCTTTGGCACTCTGATTCCCGACGCTGCCCTGACGAGAACTGCGACCCGAGACGCGCTGAACGCCGGATTTCGACATTTCGATTGCGCCGAGCGATACCGGAACGAGCGCGAGGTAGGCGAGGCATTACAGGTTGGACTTGTCGCTGATGGAATCGCGCGCGAAAACATTTTCGTTACCACGAAGTTGTGGAATTCCAATCACCGGCCCGAACGCGTCGAACCGGCTTTCGATGCCAGTCTCGAAAGGCTCAGGCTCGAGTATCTGGATCTCTACCTCATTCACACTCCGTATGCATTTCAACCGGGCGATGAGCAAGACCCGCGCGATCAAAGCGGCAATGTCCTCTATGACAATGGAATAACTTTGCTCGACACTTGGAGAGCGATGGAAGGCCTCGTGGACGGCGGCAGGTGCCGGGCCATCGGACTGTCGGACGTTAGCTTGAATGAATTGTTGCCCATCTACGAGTCTGCAAGAATCAAGCCAGCCGTGGTCCAGGTCGAATCACATCCCTATCTGCCGGAAACGGAGCTTCTGGAATTCTGCAAAGAAAAGAGCATTGTGTTCTTAGCTTTTGCGCCATTGGGTCACGGAATGAAGCCGGGACTGTTCGAAGATCCTGTCATTTCGGCAATCGCCTTACGAGTTGGAAAAACGCCGGCGCAGGTGCTGCTGGCATGGGCGGTACAGCGCGGCACGGCTTTGCTTACCACGCCAAAATCCGCGGCTCGCGCCCGAGAGAATTTTGACATCTCTGCTCTTCCGGAAGACGCGCTTGACGAAATCAACCGAATTCAGACCAGGCAAAGGCTGAACGAAGTAGTGACCACTGGCGTCCCTGGCTTCATCGCACAAGGGAGATGAACAGGGAAGCCAGCGACAACTCGAGGAGTCGATACTTGAGCGTGCGGCGAGATCTTCTCTCAAAGGTCCAGAGTGACACCCGCGTTTGGCTGAGAACAGCATACGAGCACGTTGCCGGGAGCGGGCCTCTCCAGCGGTTCAGGATTGTAAGTAATCGATCCGTCGATCAGACCAGTCATGCAGGTATGACAGACTCCAATCCGGCACGACCATCTGACCGGAACATCGCATGCTTCCGCCAGTTCGAGCAAACTTCTGAATTTCGGATCCCAAGCGGCGGTAATCCCGCTACGCGCGAATGAAACTGGAGGGCCAGATCCGGGCGGACCTGGTGGCAGGTGAGGAGTGTGAACAGCCTGCGCCATACCAGGCGTAATGCTCTCAAGCGCACCGAAGATTTCCGTGTGCAAATCTTCGGCGGGCACACCCCAGTTTCGCAGCCCGTCGCGCATATCCTGCAAGAATGAAGTGGGGCCGCACAGATAGAAGTCACTACTCTTTGACACGCCAATTCTCTCCAGCAAAGCNGTGTCAATGTGCCCGGAGGCATCGAAGTCTGCTCCGACTTGGTCGGTCGCAGCGGGCCTGCTGTACACGATGTATCCTCGTCCGCGAGAAAGCTGTTTCAATAATGCGCGCGACTCTTCTGCAAATGGATGGTCGACTCTATTGCGTGCTCCGTAAATCCACCAGATCTCTCGTTGCGATTTTTCAGCGGCGAGTGCGTGCAGCATCGACATCACGGGGGTTGCGCCCACTCCTGCGCTCAGCAGAACCACAGGGCCCTGGCCGGGACGCAGAGTAAAGCTTCCGCGCGGCGCACTAACATCCAATAGATCGCCTTCTCGCGCACGGTTCCATAGAAATGAACTTCCGATCCCGTTCAATTCGCTTTTGACGCTGATGCGTAAGTGATCGGCTGCTGGCAGATCAGACAAGGAATAACTGCGAAGAACGGCGGGTTTGCCCTTGTCGATGATTAGTCGCAAAACCACGAATTGCCCCGCTTGAAAGACAGGGAGAAGCTGTCCATCGATCGGTGCCAGAACAAAGGAAGTTACACTGGCGCTTTCCTTATTAATACCCGCCACTCGCATCTGTCGAAATCCGGGCCACGCTGGCGCTTGTTCCTCATTTGCGAGTCCGGGATTTCCTGCCGTAGTTTTGGACCCCAGGTCTTGTTGGAGCATGGCCTGGAACGAACCCTGCCAACCCTTGCTGAGTGCGGGAATCCGCAGCGCGCGTTGCAGTTGTTCGCTGGAAGCTCCTGGCAAATACAAGAGAGCATCGGTGTCGGCCACGGTGAGTTTTTCCGGACCGTCGGCAATTTTCACAATGTCGTCGCCCGCCCCAACTTCTCCTTCTTGCAACACGCGAAAGTAGAACCCTGGTCTGTGATGTGCCACGAGCAAAGCTGGCATCCGAGGTTCACTCATGCGGATACCGACGCGGTAGCAGGTTACGCGCGGTTGTGTCACTTCCAATACTGCGTCGCCAATACGGTAGCGATCGCCGATGCACACCTCGCTATCAAGAAGTCCGTCGACGGTGAAGTTTTCTCCGAACTGGCCGAAAGTAAAATCGTTGCGGCTTAAAAAGCGCTCCCAGTAATGGTAAGAATCCATCTGATAAACAAAAACGGCTCGCTGCTCCCCACCATGACCCGCGAGATCGCCCTGGGCGTCGCCATCGATATCGAGCTTGCGCACCATTCGCCGTCCCGTAACCGGAGATTTCCAGATCGCGGTTCGGACAGTGTTGCCGTTCCACGTCACATCGCGTGGAAGGCCGACATTTACTGANAGCAATCGGGGCATCGTATCTCGTCGAAGTCCGGCGTCTGTTAGAGTCCTCTATTNTTANCAACGGCGAGCCGGAGCAGCACCATCCANGTGGAGAATCTCCCTTCTAGGAAAATGGCTCCAGTTTACCGAGGATGGTCGGCAGATATTCTGCGACCGTCGGATGGATATGCATTGCACGCTGGATGATCGTATATGGCGCCTTTGCATACATCACGTCCAGCAGAACGTGAATCACTTCATCGCCTCCGACTCCAAGAATCGCAGCTCCCAGAATTTGCTTCGTTTCTGCATCGACGCAGATTTTGATCAAACCTTGTGTCTCACCTTTTTCGTAAGCGCGGCTCACTCTACTCATCGGATATTTCACTGCGAGGGCACGACGTCCTGATTTCCGTACGTCTGCGTCCGTCATGCCGCATCGCCCTAGCGGCGGATCAATATATAGCGCGTAGGCTTGGATCCGGTCGGAAACCCGCCGATGGTCAGCCTTGAAGAGATTGTCCGCAACGATCTCGTAGTCGTTATAGGAAGTATGAGTGAAGGCGCCGCGGCCGTTGCAGTCCCCCAGCGCCCAGATACCCGGCACATTAGTTTGGAGTTGATCATCCACGATGATGTAACCGCGTTGGTCGGTCGTGACGCCAGCCCGTTCGAGACCCAGGTCGCTTGTGTTGGGGACACGCCCGACAGCTAAAAGCACGTGTGTTCCTGCCACTTCCTTCGGGTCTTCGCTGCATTCCATGCGGACGACAACACCGCCATCGCGCTTCGCCAGCGAGATACATTTCGCATTCAGCCGGACGTTTATGCCCTCCGCCTCCAGGATTTCGAGCACAACTTGGGAAACGTCTTCGTCCTCCCGTCCGATCAGGCGCGGTCCCATTTCGACAACCGTGACTTCGCTCCCGAAGCGGCGATAGATCTGGGCGAACTCCAGCCCAACATAACTTCCGCCGATGATGATGAAATGCTCGGGCAAGAAATCAATGTCCATGATCGATGAATTGGTGAGAAATGGGACATCATTTATCCCCGGCATGTCGGGAATACGGGCCCGGCCGCCAACGTTGATATAGATCTTATCGGCTTGCAGAACTCCATCGTTGACCACGACAGTGTTCGACGACTGAAAGCGGGCCTGACCCTGAATGACCGTACAATTTGTCGTTCCCCGGAGTGACTGCTCCACGCCCTTACTGGACCTCGCGGAGGCTGCATCCTTGCGGGCTTTCACCCGCTTTATATCGACGCGCACATCACCAATGGCGAAACCATACTCCGCACCTCGGCGGGCAACATGGATCGCATAGGCGCTTGCCACAAGCGTCTTCGTCGGAATGCACCCCGTATTCACGCAGGTGCCGCCAAATTTATGGCGTTCGATAATAGCGACGGTTTTACCGGCAGCCGCAAACCGCGCTGCCAGGGGTGGGCCCGCTTGGCCCGTCCCGATAATGATTGCGTCAAAAACCTTCGTCGTGGCGGTCAACGCGCCCCCTCTATGTGGATCTTGGCGTCCCTAGCTGCCTGCTCGGGGGTCCTGCCGTTTTCACGCGCGACAATGTAGGCGGAATACCAGTCCCACCAATGATGCTTCGGAGCGGTAGGTTCGTATTCGCCGTGGTGCTTCTCAGTCTCTTGTAAGAGCTCGGCCAACGTTGCGACATCCAAATTACTAAGTCCTCGGCCGGGCAGCCGGGTTGTGATTTCCTGAAACAGCCATCCATTTCCGTCGGGATCACGAAATGTGGCGAACGACTTGTAGGTAGCATGCTCGGGTGCTCGCCCGCTGATGCGACCGCTGCCGTCGATCTGGAACTGAGCGCCTGGCGTTCCGGGGTGGAACACTTCACTCACTTCAATACCGCGAGCGGCAAGATCTTTCCGTGCTGCCTCAACGTCGGAGACGATCAGGTAGAGACCCTGCGCCGAGCCTGGCGCGGCGGATGTTATCTTCGTGCCAAACTGAACCGAGCACCCTGAGCCTGGCGGCGTGAACTGAACAATCCGGAAGCCGTTATCGAACGGGAAGTCGGCGTCGAGGCGCCAGCCCAGTTTGGCATAAAACTCCTTCGAGCGGTCAACATCCGCGACCGGAATGACGACCACCTCGAACCTCATGTCTACTGCTTCGGCAGCAGCGCCACCGATCGGTTCACT
>JGI12635J15846_10005756_pt1 | contig 10685 bp, 8 predicted proteins | sample BlaSpr_A8_OM2_M2_FD_15846 | JGI IMG/M metagenome (IMG submission 15846) | reverse complement strand
CCCGACGGCGCGGAATTGCGTTCGACCAACCTGGTCTGGCCGCCGCTGCTGCGCAAGCTCGATCGGCTCGACCCCAGCTACAAGACTTGAGATTTTCAGATTCCGGTGTAATATCGCGTTCAACGAACTCTGCACTTTCGGAAATCAAAACGCCGCCCAATTCCGGGCGGCGCTTTTGCTTTGGACAGTGTATTCATAAATCGGCTCGAACGCGGCGAACGCCTCTGTCCTCCGAGGATCGATGCGTCCCGGGTGCACATTGAGCGCGGCGGTCGCTGCCGCAGGCTTGGGCATATCGGCGAACAGGTGGCGGGCAAATGCAGAAAACACAGGCAGATTTCGATGTCGCCATTGCGGTGTGCTACATCTGAACTTGCGGCGACAGGTTTGCTATCGTAGTTGTCGGCAATGGTCTTGTTTATCGTCCGCAGATTGTGGCTGGCCGCCCTGGTGTGCCTCACCGTGCTGGTCGTCAGCTTCGTCCTGACACGCCTTTCCGGCGATCTGGCCGCGTCGATTGCGGGCCCGAACGCCAGCGCCGCGGATGTCGCGATCATTACCAGGAATTATGGCCTCGACCGGCCGTTGGCGGTGCAGTTTTTCGATTGGGCCGGCCACGCCGCCGAGGGCGATCTCGGCCGATCCTTCCTCTACCATGCTCCGGTCTGGGGACTGATCCGCGACCGATTGCCGGTCACTCTGACGCTTGGCCTGACCGGCCTGCTGATCGCGCTGCTGGTCGCGCTGCCGCTCGGCATTCTGGCGGCGGTGCGGGAGGGCACGGCGATGGACCGCGGCATCATGATGGTGGCGCTGCTGGGGCAGGCGATGCCGGGCTTCTGGTTCGGTCTGGTCATGATCGTGCTGCTGGGCCTTGACCTGCAATGGTTGCCGATTTCGGGCGTGGACACCTGGCAGGGCTACATCATGCCGGGGATCGTGCTGGCGTTTTCGGCAATCCCGGCGCTGATGCGCCTGACCCGGTCGGGAATGATCGACGCACTGGCAGCGGATTACATTCGCACCGCGCGCGCGAAGGGACTGAGCCGCGCCAACATCATCCTCAAACACGCCTTGCGCAATGCGGCGATGCCGGTGGTCTCGATCGCGGCGGTGCAGCTTGGCTTCATGCTGGGAGGGTCGGTGGTGATCGAGTCCGTGTTCGCGCTGCCGGGCGTCGGCTATCTGGCCTGGGAATCGATCACCAAAAATGATTTCCCGGTGGTCCAGGCCGTCGTGCTGTTCCTGGCGGTCATCTACATCGCCCTGACCTTGCTGGCGGACATGATGAATGCGGTGCTCGATCCGAGGCTGCGCGGATGAGCGGCAATGTCATTGCACAATCCCGGCCGGCCCGTCGCTGGTTACCCGCCTTTCGCCACCTCGCCACGCTGCTGGGGGCGGTGATCGTAGGGACCGCGTTGCTGGTCGCGATCTTCGCACCGTCACTGACACCGCATGATCCATTCGCCCAGGATCTCAATTTGCGCCTGATTCCCCCGGTGTGGATGGAGGGCAGCCAGCCGACGCATCTGTTGGGCACGGATCAGATCGGGCGGGATTACCTGTCGCGCCTGATCTACGGTACGCGGATCTCGATGCTGATCGGCGTGCTGACCGTCATCACTTCCGGCATGATCGGCATCACGCTCGGGATCATCGGCGGATTTTACGGCGGCAGGACCGACGACGTCGTGATGTTCCTGATCACCTGCCGCCTGTCGATCCCGCTGATCCTGGTGGCGTTGACGGTGGTGGCGCTGGTTGGCAGCTCGCTGGCGGTGGTGATTCTCACGCTCGGGCTCTTGTTGTGGGACCGGTTCGCCGTGGTGGCGCGTACCACCACGATGCAGGTCCGCAACCTCGATTACATCGCCGCCGCCCAGGCCGCCGGTGCCTCGCGCGTGCATATCCTGGTGCGCGAGGTGCTCCCCAATATCGCCAATCATCTGGTGGTGGTGGCAACCCTGGAAATGGCGCTGGCGATCCTGCTTGAGGCGGCGTTGTCATTCCTCGGGCTCGGCGTGCCGCCGCCTTTGCCGAGCTGGGGGCTGATGATCGCCGAAGCCAAGGAATACATGTTCTTCAGCCCGTGGGTGATCATGACCCCCGGGGTCGTGCTGTTCGTGCTGGTGCTCGGCATCAACCTGCTGGGTGACGGACTGCGCGACATGCTGGGGGCGGATCTGCAGCGATGACGCCCCTGGCATCAGACCCGGTCCTCAGCGTCGCCAATCTGCGGGTGTCGTTCGGCGGGCAGACCGAAGCGGTGCGCGGCGTGTCGTTGGCGGTCAAGCGCGGCGAAACGCATTGCCTGGTCGGCGAGTCCGGTTGCGGCAAATCCGTCACCGCGCTGTCGGTGATGAACCTGCTGACGCGCGGAGCCACCCGCAGCGCCGATCACATCCGCTTTCAGGGGCAGGATCTGCTGGGCATGTCGGAGCGCCAGACCGCGCGGCTGCGCGGCGACAAGATGGCGATGATCTTCCAGGAACCGATGACGAGCCTGAACCCGGCCTACACCATCGGCTCGCAGATGTCCGAGGTGTTCGAACGGCATCGCGGGGCCAGACGGCGCCAGGCGATGGACCGGGCGGCCGAATTGCTGGCGCGCGTCGGCATCACCGCGCCGGGGATGCGCCTTGGCCAATATCCCCATCAGCTCTCCGGCGGCCTGCGCCAGCGGGTGATGATTGCGATGGCGCTGATGTGCGATCCGGAGCTCTTGATCGCCGACGAACCGACAACCGCGCTCGATGTGACGGTGCAGGCGCAGATCCTGCGGCTGTTGCAGAAGCTGCAGCAGGAATTGGGACTGGCATTGCTGCTGATCACGCATGATCTCGGCGTGGTGGCGCGGATGGCGCAGCGGGTCTCGGTGATGTATGCGGGCGAGGTGGTGGAAACCGGCACCGTGGCCGAGGTGTTCGCCGCGCCCACGCACCCCTACACAAGCGGACTCCTCGACTGCATTCCGGTGCCCGGCAAGACGCGGACCGGCGAGCCGCTCGGCAACATTCCGGGCGTCGTGCCGCGCATACCGCCTGGCTTCGTCGGTTGCGGGTTTCGCGACCGCTGTCGTTTGGCTACGCCGGAATGCGCCGCCAGCGTGCCGCTGCGCGAGGCCAGCGGCGATCATTGCTATCTGTGCCGGCTGCCGCCGGATTGGAAGCGGGCGGCCGCGGCATGACCCATGCGATCGAAGTTCGCAATGTGTATCGCGAGTTCCAGCAGCGCGGCGGGATGGCGGGCGCCCGTCGCCCGGTGCGCGCGGTGGATGGGGTGACGTTCTCGCTGCCGGCCGGCGATGTGCTGGGTGTGGTGGGCGAATCCGGCTGCGGCAAGTCGACGCTTGCGCGTCTCATCATGGGTCTGCTGCCGCCAACCTCGGGCGAGGTCCTGGTGGATGGACGCAGCCTTAACGGCATGGACCGGCGCGAGCGCGCCCGACTGATCCAGCCCGTCTTCCAGGATCCGTACTCCTCGCTCAATCCGCGCCAGCGCATTCGCGACATTGTCGGCCTGCCGCTGGCCGCCCAGGGCGATCAGCCGAAGGCCCGCCAAGCCGATCGCGTCATGGAGATGCTGGCGCGGGTTGGAATTTCCAGCGAGATGGCCGAGCGCATGCCGGGTCAGCTCTCCGGCGGACAGCGGCAGCGCGTCGCCATCGCGCGTGCCCTCGTGCTGCACCCACGCATTGTGGTGTGCGACGAGCCCACCAGCGCGCTGGATGTCTCCGTGCAGGCGCAGATTCTNAACCTGCTGGCGGAATTGCAGCGGGAGCTTGGGCTGACCTATCTNTTCATCAGCCATAATTTGGCGGTGGTCGAACACATCGCCACCGAAGTNGCGGTGATGTATCTCGGCCGGATCGTCGAGCTGGCGCCGGTGCAGGACCTGTTCCGCACACCCGCGCACCCCTACACGCAGGCGCTGCTGGCCTCCGTGCTGACACCGGATCCGGCGCTTGGCATTCCCGATGTCGGTCTGGGCGACGCCTACCCGGATCCGACGAATATCCCGCCGGGTTGTCGTTTCCACCCGCGTTGCCCGAGCGCATTGGCGCAATGCGCGGCAACGATGCCCGACAACATCCGCAAGGACAGCCGCCTGGTCGAGTGTCTGCTGGCGGTTCCGGGTTAGCGCAAGCGCCAGTCCGCTATTTCCAGCTCGACAAATAGAAGCGCGGCACGTCGTCCGGAAAGCCCTGGAAATTCAGCTGCTTCGAAAATGCGACATAGCGGACGTCGCTGAACAGCGGCACGAAATCGACGCGTTCGGTGGCGAGGTGGATCGCCTCGCTAAAGGCCTTGCGGCGCATTTCCGGATCGATGCTGGCGCCTGCCTGTTGCAACAGCTTTTGCACATCGGCATCGCGCGCGTAATCGTTTAAGCCGCCGCCAAGCCAATAGGGCATGAACGCCGAGGCATCGTTGACGGAATTGCTGCCCCAACTCCCCGAATACAGCGGCGCCTTGCCTGCTTCCGCCAACTGGATGGCAGCGCCGATCTGCAGCTGCTGGATGCGCATGTTGATGCCGACGGCCTTGAGATAGTTCTGCACGGCAGCGCCGATCTGCGGTGTTGCATAAGACACGAGTTCGGTGTCGAAGCCGTTGGGATAGCCGGCCTCGGTCAGAAGCTGCTTGGCCCTGGCCGGGTCGTATGGATATTTCACGGCCGCCGATACGTCACAGCCGAACTGGCTGGGGAAACACGGCGTGTCGATGACCTGTGAATCGCCCTGGATCAGCTGCTTGGCCATCGTGCCGCGGTCGATCGCCGAGATGATCGCCTGGCGCACCTTCAGCTTGGTCAGCGGATTGTCGGCGCCTGAACGGCCGGCGCCGTCGACGGTCATGAAATGGACCCGCATGGTGCCGATCCGCACCGACTCGAGGTTCGGCATCCGCGCGATATTCGCGAACTGATCGGCATTATAGCCCCAGATCCAATCGGCTTTTCCGCCGAGCAGCTCGGTCAGTTCGGTGGTGGCGTCCGGCACTTCGTGGATCTTGATGTAGCGGATGGCAGGCCGGCCCTTGGGGCTGCCGGCGTAGTAGCCATCATACCGTTCCATATCGATCTCGGTGGTGCCGTCGACCTTGGTGATTTTGTAAGGGCCGGTGCCGATCGGGGCCCGGGCATAGGCATCCGCACCGATCTTCTCGCGATAGGCCTTCGGCCAGATCGGCGTCACCATCGCCAGATATTCCATCACGGCCGGCGACACGCCGGTCAGCTTGAGGCGGACGTGGAAGTCGTCGATCTTCTCGGCGCCGGCAAAGGATGTGTAATAGGCCGGGATTGCCACCTGCTTGTCGTGGATGATGTCGTTGATGGTGTACACCACGTCGTCGGCGGTAAACGGGTCGCCGTTCTGGAACGTCACGCCCTGGCGCAGGGTGAAGTCAATCGTGGTCGGATCGACCTGCTTCCACGCCGTGGCCAAAGCGGGTTTCATCTCCATGGTTACGGGATCGCGATACACCAGGCAGTCGAAGGCCTGGAACGCCACCACCATGCCGGTGCGCTGCGAATTGTAATAGGGGTCGACGTCGGGAATGGCATCGCGCCAGGTGATGCGCAGCGTGTCAGCCGACTTTTGCGCCAGCGCCGGCGCCGCGGTTGCCAGTGTAATGCAGGCGGCCAGCAGCGTGCCGCCGAGCCAGGTATCCGATCGCATTTGCTTGGTCCTCTCAATTCCGAAAAACGCAGACGACGCCGGGAACATGCGGCGCCGGGGAACATTACGGTGCCGGGGAACAGAAGCAACCCGCATGCCACCGCCTTGGCTGCGGACCGCTGCCGCCCCCTGCGGTCTTTGCCGAAGCGTTGGCGCGCCCATCTATCCCTGCTCGACGGCCGCGAGCAACCGTTTCAGGAAACCGTCGACGGCCTCAGGATCGATCCAGCGAACCACCGCCACGAGATCGCGCTCGGGATCGACATAGACCATGTTGGTGCCATTGCCGACGTGGGCAAAAGCGGTGGCCGGAGCACTCGGCCAGCGCTTCCGGTCGGTGTTGAGAAACCAGTTCATGTAACCATAGATCGGCTCGGGCTTGGTCGGCGTCAGTGCGCGATCGATCCATTGCTCCGAGAGCAATTGACGATCCTTCCACTTGCCACGACGCAGCGTGAGGTAACCGAACCGGGCCATGTCGCAGGCATTGATATACATGCCACCGCCCCAGTGTCCGCCACCGGTCACCGACTGCATCACGGTGCCATCCAGCACCACCCAGGAATTCTCGTAGCCGAACCAGCGCCAGGTGCTGGAGGCCCCGATCGGGTCCATGATGTTTTCCTTCAGGACCTGCGGCAGCGGGCGCCGCCAGACATTGAGGGCTGCGAGCGCCATGACATTGGTGCGGGTGTCGTTGTATTTATAAACGGTGCCCGGCGTGTGGCGCGGCCGCGTGGTCCAATCCGCCGGATTCTCGTCGGGCCGGTCGACCCAATCGGGCTTGCCCCACAGCGTGCCTTCCCAGTCGCTGGTCTGCCGCAACAGATTATCCCAGGTGATCGTGCGGTTGTGCGGCGATTCAAACAGGAACAGCAGATCGGGACTGTTGAGCCGATCCGATTTGTTGATGGTCGAGGGCGTGGCGTAGAGCTGTATCGGCGCGACATAATCCCTGACGGCGTCATCGACGCTCTTGATCATGCCCCGTTCGACGGCAATTCCGACGACGCTGGAAAGAAAGCTCTTGGTCACGCTGTGGGTCATGTCCACCCGGAGCGGATCTCCCCATTCAGCGACGATGTAACCGTTGCGAATGATGATTCCAGTCGGATCGCCACGTTCCCTGATCGGCCCGATCGCATAGCCGAATGGTTCGCGGCCGAAGGTTTGATAGTGGTTCATCACGAGGTCGCGGGGTGCCTTCGTCTCCCCGGCAACCGCAAAATCGATCGCCTGCTTCAGGAGATCGGGACTGACGCCCGATTCTGAAGGCATACGGTGCTGCCATGTTGCATCGGGGTAATAAGGCGTAGCCGCCTTTGTGTCTCTGTCGGGTTGATCGGATGGTTCACGCAAGCTGGAGCGACGAGAAGTCATGATTTTCCTTCACCTGGATTACTTACACCGACGAGCATGGTTCAGCGAAGCTGGATCACGCTCGCGGAATTCCCGATCAGCGCGGCGCCTCCGCGAACGCGGCGAGTATCCGCGCCCACGAGCGGATGCCCTTGTGAAAACTCTTGAGGTCGTATTTTTCGTTCGGCGAATGGATGTTGTCGTCGTCGAGCCCGAAACCCACCAGCACGGTATCGATCCCGAGCGTGCGCTTGAAATCGGCGACGATCGGGATCGAGGCGCCCGAGCCCATCAGCACGGTTTCCTTGCCCCACTCCTCCGTCAGCGCGCGCTTGGCGGCGGCCAGCGGCTTCATGTTCCAGTCGAGCGCGATCGCGGGCGCGCTGGAGTGGTCGCCGAATTCGGCCTTGCAATCGCCCGGCAGCCGCGCGGTGACGTAGTCGCGAAACGCTTTCCGAATCCTGGCGGGATCCTGTCCCTCCACCAGCCGGAACGAGATTTTCGCCGAAGCTTGCGCCGGGATCACCGTCTTGGAGCCTTCGCCGGTATAGCCGCCGATGATGCCGTTGACGTCACAGGTCGGCCGCGAAGAAATCTGTTCGATCAGCAGGCGATCCTTTTCGCCGGCGGGTATCGAAAGACCGATCGGCTTCAGGAAGGATTCCGGCGTGAGATTCAGCTTCTTCCATTGCGCAAGGATGTCCGGCGGCAAATCCTTGACCCCGTCGTAGAAGCCCGGAATCGTGATGTGGCCGTTGTCGTCGAACAGGCTGCCGAGGATGCGGGTCAAGACCCGGATCGGATTTTGCGCAGCCCCGCCGAACACGCCGGAGTGCAGGTCGCGGTTGGCGGCCTTGATCCTGACCTCCTCATAGACCAGTCCGCGCAGCGAGGTGGTGATCGCCGGCGTATTGGGGTCCCACATGCCGGTGTCGCACACCAGTGCGAAGTCGGCCTTCAGCTCGTCCTTGGTCTTCTCGAGAAACGGCACGAAGTTCTTCGAACCGATCTCCTCTTCGCCCTCGATGATCATGGTGATGTCGACCGGCAGCGAGCCGGTGACGGATTTCCAGGCCCGGCAGGCTTCGACGAAGGTCATCAGCTGGCCCTTGTCGTCCTCGGCGCCCCGCGCGACGATGATCTTCCGGCCGTCGGCATGATTGGTCACCGCCGGCTCGAACGGCGGACGATGCCATAGATTGAGCGGATCGACCGGCTGCACGTCGTAATGCCCGTAGAACAGCACATGCGGCCGGGACTTTCCATTGCCTTGGCCGTGGCCGTTTGGCTTGGCAACGATGGCGGGATGACCGGCCGTCGGCCTGACCTCCGTTGAAAAACCGATCGTCGCGATATCCCTGGCGAGATGATCGGCGGCCGCCTTGCAGTCGCCGGCAAAGGCCGGGTCGGCCGAGATCGATTTGATCCGCAGCAGCGCAAACAGCCGCTCGAGGCTGTTGTCGAAATCGGCATCGATACGGTCGAGGACGGGTTGCAGTTGCGGCGCGTTGGACATTTTTGTCTTCCTGGCTAGCGGGTGTTGCTCGGCGTGTCGGTTTGTAGCTCCATAGGACGCGGCAAGCTAGCCGCGTCATCCTTTGGCGGATGCAGGATGTGCCAGACCAGCCCTGCGGCAAGGACAACGGTCGCGGCGAGGTTGTTGCCCCAGGCCTGCAATTCGTTCGGGAACACCGGAAACGACAGGCACATCAACAGTCCGGAGACCGCGAGGCAGGCCCAGGTGCCGGCCCGTACGGCAGCGCGGGGATCATAGGCCGCGCGGTGGATCAGGATGGTCATCGGAAAGAACAGCCACATGAAATAATACTGCCGGGCCAGCGGCGAGGCCACCGTCATCAGGCAGAACAGGATACCAAGTTCCTCGGCATCCGAGCGCGGCGTCGTTCGCGCACGGGCGGGCATGACGGCGATGAACCCAAGCCCGATCGCCAGCGATATCGCCAGCACGATCCAGTTCGCGGTCCTGAAACTGACGTCGACCAAATTCATGGTGGCCGGCGGCTTGGCCGGATTGTCCTGGTTGTAATTCACCGGACGCGTCAGCCGGTGCGTCACCGCGATGATGGATTGGTTGACCCACGACCAGTTCTGCTCGCCGCGCTGTCCGAACCCCTGCTCCGAGCTCGTTCCCACCATGCCCTGAAACCAGGTCTTCAATTCGGAGACGTTGTGCTGGAAGCCGCGCACCGGCGCCGGCACCACGAACAGAAAGACGCCGAGGAAGACGATCATGCCGGCGACCGACGCCCATCGCCTGCGCCAGACCAGATAGGGCAACACCGCGACCGGAAAGACCTTGATCGCGGTGGCGAGCGCAAACATGCATCCCGCCATCCACGGCCGCTCGTGCTGCAACAGCCAGAATCCATAAAGCATCATCGCCAGCAGGACGAGGTTGGGCTGCCCGAGATCGAACATGTCGAACACGAACGTCACCGTGACAAAACCCGGCAGCGCGAACAGCCACGGGCCGGGCATTTTTCCCGATCCGGTCATGGCGTTGGAGAACTGCCCCGTCATCCACCACGCCACCACGTTGAAGGCCGACAGGCAGAGATAGAGAGGTATCTTGCCGAAATAAGCCGGGATCGCGAGCAGGACCGCCGACANCGGCGGATAGATGAANTCGAAATANNCNTNGGGATCGCTNGGGTAGAGATCCCTGCCCTGCAGNACCTGCTGGCCGGCCCAGAACCACAGCGGATAGTCCTTGGTCTTTCCGTTGCCCCAGATTTCCGGAACGAGCACGTCGGCCGTCAGCGCGATGCAGCAGACCAGGAACAGGACATCGAGCGGCGCTCGCAACGACGGATATCTCAGCACGCGCACCTTTCCGGGAAAANAGTCAGAGGGAGATCGCGCCGCAACAGGCGATCGCGGGAATGGACATNCTATCGCCGCAGCAATCCGCCGAGCGCACCGCGCACCAGCGCGCGGCCGACCGAACCGCCGACCGAGCCGCCGACCTTCTTGCCGAGACCGGCCGCGACCCCGCCCACCACCTGGTTGGTGACCGAGCGCGTGACGCTTCGCGCGATCACCTGGCCGGTCGACATCTTGCCGCGCGGCACGTTGGTGCCGAAGATGGTGCCGACGATCGCGCCGATCTGTCCGAGAATTCCGCCGCCGCCGGCGCCGCCCGCCGCGGCCCCGGCCACGCGCTTCTGCAGCACCTCATAAGCGGATTCGGAATCGATCGTGGTGTCGTATTTGCCCTTGACCGGGCTCTTGTCCATGATCGCCTTGCGTTCGTCGGCCGTGATCGGCCCGATCCGCGCCGTCGGCGGCCGGATCATGACACGCTCGACCATGGCCGGCGTGCCGTTGCCTTCCAGGAACGACACCAGCGCCTCGCCCTTGCCCAATTCCATGATGACTGCTGCGGTATCGAGTTTCGGATTGGGCCGGAACGTCTGCGCGGCGGCCGTAACCGTCTTCTGGTCGCGCGGGGTAAAGGCGCGCAGCGCGTGCTGCACGCGGTTGCCGAGCTGGCCCAGTACCTTGTCCGGCACGTCGATCGGGTTTTGCGTCACGAAATAAACCCCGACGCCCTTGGAGCGGATCAGCCGCACCACCTGCTCGATCTTGTCCATCAGCGCCTTGGGCGCATCGTTGAACA
>JGI12635J15846_10005755_pt1 | contig 10686 bp, 7 predicted proteins | sample BlaSpr_A8_OM2_M2_FD_15846 | JGI IMG/M metagenome (IMG submission 15846) | reverse complement strand
GCAGCGAATTTGGGCGGCGGCGGCAGCGGCACATCCGGCGGCGGCGGCGGTGGCCTGACCTCCTCGATGAGCTTCGTCTCGAGTGGCTTCTGAATCACCTCCACCACCTTGCGCGCGAGCCCGGTCACGAGCGCATAGACGATTACTACATGCAGAAGCATGACAAAGGAGATCCCCGCAATATGCTTCGTGGGGTACCTCTGCTGTTGCGCGAAGTCCATCGCCCTCTCCTCCACAAACCTGACCGCACTGTGGCACGGCTCAATTGACCTGCATCACCCGGCTCAATCGCCGAGATCCAAGACCCACACCATCATCGTTGCTCACCCGGGGCCTGCATATAAAAGGTTCCCTAGAACTTCATTGACCCCGTGACGTAGACGAGTCGCCCAATCGGGGAATAGGTAGACACATCCGCGTTGTTGTCGCTGAACGCCTGCTGAGCAAGCGGTGGCATGCGATTGGCAATGTTGTTTATCCCTGCCGCCAGCGTCCAGCTTTTGACGAACTTGCCCGCGCCGTGTTCGTCGGTATAGGCCGTGCGCAGGTCCCACGCGACATAGCTGCTGACATGCACCGGCTTCAGCGTGCTGCTGGTGGCGAAGACGATGCCGCCCGGGCCGATGTCGGTCACCGAAGAAATATAGGTGTTGCCGAGGGTCACATCCCAGTTCTGGTATTGCCAGTCGACGGTCGAGTAGAAGCGATACTTGGGCAGCGTGCCCTGCACACCCGTGCCACCGTTGGTGGCGTAGCCGGCGTATTCGAAGAAGGGCTGGTCAGGCAACGCCTGGAACTTATAGTGGAGGAACATCGCGCCCGTCGTGCTGAACGTGAAGTTGCCCAGCTTGTCTGTCGGCAGCTCATACTCGGCGCTCATGTTGATCGACTGCTCTTTGATGCCGCCCAAGTTCATGAAGCGGTCGATGGCGTACACGTTGAGCGGGTTGCCGCCGGAGCGCAAATAGTTGCCAAGCTGGCCGGGTTGAGCGAAAGGTACCGCGCCAGGCAGCCCGGGGAAGTTGCCCAGGGCGATATTGCCCGAGAACGGCGATGCCGAGCCGAATCGGTCGACGCTTTGCAAGATGTTCGCGAAGCCGATGCCGCCGGGGAAACCGTCTTGCTTGACGTTGGAGTAATCCACCGAGAGTTTAAGGCCTTCGATCGCCGCCGGTTTAAAGACGAAGCCAATAGCCTTCGACGTCGATTTACTGGGCTTGAGGTCCGGGTTGTTGCCGTCCTCACCGTTGAACGGGAGGCCGGGAAGCCCAAACACCGACTGGATGACGGCACTGCCGACCTGACGCGTGTCCGTTGGGCCGGACATGGCAAACAAGGTAGGAGCGGTAAAGGACTTCGCGTAGGTGCCCCGCATGGTGAACTGCGCGTCCACTGGCTGCCAGCGGAAGCCAAGCTTTGGCACCGTGGAGTTGCCGACATCGCTGTAATGTTCGGCGCGGACGGCGCCTATCAGATCGAAGGCATGGGCACCGGGAAGGTTCCAATGGGGCCCAGTAATTGGCACACGCGCCTCGAAGAAGGCGGCGTCGATGCGACGGCTGCTTGCGAAGGGATCGGCGAGTGTCCCTCCAAGCCAACGATGACCGGTGGGCCCGGTATTGAAGCCATTCTGATCCGCTTCGCCGGCAAGTGTCTCGCGGCGAAAACTGGTGCCGACGGCGATGCCCAGTTTATCCGCAGGAAGATCAAAGGCCGTGCCGGCGAGCTTGAGGTCGATCGACTGGAGCCGGCTCGCTGCATGCAGGTGTTCTGTGCCGAGAAGGTTGGCGACCGAGGCCGGGTTCACGCCGCCGGCGCGAGCGAAGGGATCCAGCGCGGGCTGGATGACGAAGGAGTTCGTCTCGGAGAAACCGCTCGCCACGCGGCTGTTGCCTCCGCCGGCCACGGCGTTGCCCTGCGCGTCGAAACCGCCCGCGATCGCCCGCGCGATATTCGGCACGTAGAACAGGTTTGTCTGAGCCTGATCGAGCAAGTTATCGCTATACACATAGGCGCCCTCCCAATTCCAGTCGTGGGCGAGATCGCCGCGCAGACCAGCCGTGACTCGCGTCGCCTTCGCCTCGTTGAAGAACTGATGGGGGTCGGGCAGATAGCCGAATGTCACCTGGGGAAACGCGGCCGTCAGCGGGTTGAAGGGCGCGCCGGCTGGCACGGTCCCGGTCGTGGTTATCGGGAGGAATTGCGTATAGCTCTTGGTCTTTGAATACATAAAATCGCCGAAGGCGACGAGCTTCTTGCCCAAAACGTCGGCTGAAAGAGTGGAGACGAAGGAATCCTGGTCTTGCTTCAGAAGGAGTGTCTGGAACGATGACAGGTCGAACGTAGAGGCGACGCCTGCGGGTGTCGTTGCGAGGTAGGTGCCGTTAGCGATGAGGTTGCCGACGGAGGTGGCCGTGGCGGCAGTGCCGGTCGGGTTGCGCTCGCGGGGCGAATTGAGGTTGCTCGCAAGAATCGCCCCGGGGTTGAGGTTGTTCGCACCGACGGTGCCAGGCACCAATGACACGCGGCCCGTGAGTGGCGTGGAGAAGGGACGGTCCTTCTGGTAGAGCGGATCGGTATGTGACGAACTGGCCGACACAGTGAGGTTGACATTTTTTGCTAAATCAATTCCCCCTACGAAATACCCGGACTGCTCGGTATAGTTGCCGCTGCCACTGGCGCCCGCATAGCGGCCGCCGACTTCGGCACCCTTGTAGTTGGTCTTCAGAATGATATTAACCACACCGCCAATCGCATCTGAGCCGTAGATGGCCGAGGAGCCGTCAGTAAGCACCTCGATGCGATCGATGGCGGCGGTCGGAATCTGGTTGATGTCGACGAAACTTTTTCCACCCAGCGCGTTGATGCCGCTGGTGGCGACGCGCCGGCCGTTGATGAGGACGAGTGTGTCGAGATTGCGGAGCTGGACCTGCGAGCCGCCAGCGGTGTTTTGATTGGTGTTGTTCGCGTTGCTGTTGCCCGCATTGCTGCGGCCGGCGAACGACGGTAGCGACTTGCGCAGCACTTCGAGCACGTTTGAGGTAACACCGTTTTGCTCAATTTGGTCCGAACCGAGGATACTAACCGGCACCGCGACCGCGTCGGGCGTCGTCGGGACGTTGGAGCCCGTCACGACGATGGTTTCCAAAGCCGGGGCGGCTTCTTTCTTTTCTGGCGCGGCAGGAGTGGGCGCCGGCGCGGCCGGGGTCGCAGGAGGGGGTGGTTGTTCTGCCGGAGCGGCAGGAGCATCGGCTTGCACAAGCTCATCGACAGGAGTGGCGGACTTTTCTTGCTCGCCAAGAGTAATGGCTTTCTCTTCCGCTCCGCCCACAGCGGCAGTTTTCTTTTCCTGTTCGCCAGGCGCGGCAGCGGTTGTCTGCGCCACGAGGCCGACACTTAATCCTGACGATAGGATAAGCGTCGCCACAAACGACCTTTGTGCATAGTGTTTCATAGTTGTCTCCTCCGCCCTGGTGTCATCCTGCTTTCGAAAAATAATATGCCGGCAAGCTAAATCGAACCGGAACAGTTTCTGAATCTTCTTTCAGAAAGTGTCCGCATTGGCCATCGACTGGCTGCCGGAACTTGATTCTCAATTCTGCGTCCGCCCTGTCCATCCCGGCAGCCATGAGGTAAATCTGAGCGTTCAATTCTTTCAATTAGCCAGTGCAGAAACGTGGCGACGCAGCCGTAGGCCCGCTGTTGCGCCTCAGACCTCTCACCAGCGGCAAACAAAACTTTCTCCACAACAGGACCTCCTTATTCCAGGTTTGCGTTGACCGCGCTCCTCCAATCCCTTTCCCTATCTTTCGACATCGCGGTAGTTCCCCATGAGTGGCGGAAAGCACTGCCACGCGGCGGGGGCTCTACCGCAGGTCGTTGATAGGGTTTACCTCCGGGAAAACCTGAGTAGCGTAAAGGTGTCCGAAGAATACCTGTTCGGATAAAAGGGAGTCGCCGCGGGGGTCACCTTCCTGGACGGATCCAGGGTGCCCTCGGCGGTCACCATGTACACTTGCTTGGTGTTCGGGTCCAAGGCCAGGGTGCGTGCGTAAGGACGCGTAGTTGTTGCTTCCGCGAGCTTGTACGTGTTCGCGTCCTCTTGGTCGAAGATGACCAGATTCGAGTCGATGCCGTTCGACGTGTCACTGAAGCAAGGGCGGCAAATGTGGCGGCTAGCAATGGCCAGTCGCGGCGACGAATTGCGTTGTACGACGGCGACACTTTCATGTTGCCTCCCTAGCGGCGCGAAGCCACGCCGCCACGTTTTTCTGCATCTTGGAAGCTTGCGTCTATGCAAACTTCATCACCTTAGAGATACGCGAATAGTGACCAGGGCGTGAGCCCAACGCCAACCCTGTCCTTTCACTGAAGCGTTCTACCCAGCCGGAACCCCAAACTGCTGGTCCGGGTGGGCGGCGCCGCGCGGTAGCGAAAGGCGGATCGCATGTTGCGCGGATAATTGTCCCAACTGCCACCGCGGGCCACGTGCTCGGAACACTCGCCCGACGTCCAGGCACGGCCATCTGGCGGAGCCCCTTCATAGCTCTCGTGGTAGCAGTCCTCTACCCACTCCCAAGCGTTCCCTATGGTGTCGTAGAGCCCGAACGCATTGGGTAGAAACACCCCGACCGGCGACGTATTCGCATAGCCGTCGTCGCACTCGATCCATGTCCCGATATGTTGGACCTTGGCCTCGGCGGTTTGATCGGCCACATTGGCGTATCGGCATGCCGCCCTTGAATCCTCTCCCCAGGGCCGTGACGATGTGCTGCCGGCGCGGGCGGCGTACTCGCTTTCTGCCTCAGTCAACAGTCGAAAGCTCTTGCCCGTTTTCTGGGTGAGCCACACGGCATAGGCCTTCGCATCGTCCCAATTCACGCACACGACCGGATCCTGGTCGGTCTGCTCAAAACCTGGGTCGCGCCAGCTCTTGTTACCGTCCGCTTGCCATCGTCCGGAGAAATGCTCACCCCAGACCCAGCATCCGGCTCCGTCAGCGTGGCCGGTCGCCTTGACGAACGCGGCGTACTCTGCGCGCGTGACCTTGTACTTGGCCACGGCAAAGGACTTGGCCAGCCGCACCTGGTGGCGCGGACCTTCGTCTGAGTCCCGTCCCACCTCTGTAAGAGGTGACCCCATCACAAATTCACCAGGTGGAAGCACCACCATCTCCGGGCAAGTGGGACAGTCGCGAAAAATCTCTCCCGTCCTGGATACCTCTTGCGCATAAGCGGTACTCGCGACACTAAGTGCAAACGCCAAGCCAATCACGAACAGCATGTACTTTCGCAGCACGACTTACCTCGCTTCGCCAGCCGAAATTAAGGGATTTGGCGCAATTGACTCCGCCGATCTGAGGTTGTGGATGAGCCAGGCGAGCCAGATTGGCCGCGACATCCATCCAACGGTGATTCCCATGGTTTAGCCTCCGACCCGTGCGACTTCGGCCACCCGGCCCAGCCCGCTCGCCGCACCGCCCATCAGCACCGAGTGGAGATCGGCGCTGAATGCCCGCACCCGCTCCATGCCCGTCTTGTTGCGCCGGACCAGCCAGTTGTAACCCAGCACCGCCGGCACGGCCACCGCCAGACCGATGGCGGTCATGATCAGCGCCTCACCCACGGGGCCGGCAACCTTGTCGATCGAGGCCTGACCGGCGATGCCGATGGCGGTCAACGCGTGATAGATGCCCCACACCGTGCCGAACAGGCCGACGAACGGGGCGGTCGAGCCCACGGTAGCGAGAAAGGCGAGGCCGTCCTGCAGCCGGTTCTGCACATTCTCGACAGCGCGCTGGATGGACATGGTCACCCAGCTGTTCAGATCGATCTGCTCCAGCAGCCCCTCGTGATGTGTGGTTGCTTTGACGCCGGAATCGGCGATGAAATGGAACGGGGTACCGTTCTTTAGCACGGATACTCCCTGCTGCACCGAGCCCGCGGTCCAGAACGTCTTGTTGGCGTCGCGCGCCTGCCCCATCAATTTGAACTGCTCGAACAGCTTGGTGATCATGATGTACCAACTGCCCATAGACATGATCACCAGGATGATGAGCGTGCCGCGGGCGACGAAGTCTCCGCCTTTCCACAGCGCATCGAGCCCGTACGGGTTGTCGACCGTTTCCTTCGCCACCGGCGGTGGGACGGGCGTAGGCGCCGCCGCGTCCTTGGTGGCCGCTAGTTCGGCGACCGGCGCGGTTGCCGCCGTCTGCGACTGCGCATACGCCGCTGGCGGCACGACAATGAGCGTCACCACAGGGACACCGACAACCAGTACCGCGGCAAGCAGCGCGGAGAGACGACCGATCATGCGCATGCCTCCTCCATTTCCAATGTTCAGGTTGAAACTGCAAAGCGTCGGCAAGGCGAAGTGTCAAGCCGCTCGTAACCATTCGAGGATTGCCTCTTGCTGTCGAACACGCTGCCGTCTAGATCGATCAAAAAGCGTAGCAACACAGTGCCTCCTTAGTTGCCTGACGCGATGTCAAACTGCAGCACGGCCGCGCCGGTCTTTGCTTCTCCCGGCGAGACGGCGACGTACAGGCGCTTCAACTCCGGCACGAGGAGGCCGGTCTTCGCGCCGACTGCCGAATGCACGTGCGCTAGTTCCTCGTAGTGGTCGGCATCCTTCTGCTGGAAAACGCCAATGTAGCCTTCGCCGCCAAGGACATAGATGCGTCGGGTTTCCTTGTCAAAGAAGACTTGATCGGTTCGCTCCGGCGCCTTGAAGCTCGCGATAGAGGCACCCGTATCAGCATTTACGATGATCAGCTTGCCGGGCTTACGGGTAACCACGAAGAGCCGGTGGTTGGGTTCGTCGAAGGCGAGCGGGGCGTTCTGTTCGGCCTCCTTGATGGGCCAGGTGGCGATGACGGTGCGCTTCTCTTTGTCAATTACCGCCATGTAGTTTTTGCCGGTCACGTTGATATAAAGACGGTTGCCGTTCTGCTCGATCGCCATGGCCTCGATCTTCTCGGTGTCGAACTTGATGTCGCCGAAGTGCTTGCCGGTTTCGACGTCCACCTCGGATAGAAACGACTCTGTCATCTTCGCGTCCTTGCCTCCGGTCGCAATCCACATGCGCTTGCGCGACGGGTCATAGCCGAATGCATCCGCGCCCGGAGTCAGCTTGATAGTGTCGACGATCTTGTAGGTGGTCGCATCGACCACCTTGGTCATCCCGTCGCCGCCACTTTGGGTCACGATCAGGCGATTTTTCTCCGCCAAATAGAGAAGGCCGTGCGGGGTGTCAAAGCCCTCGATAGTCTTCAAGAGCTTGCCCGTCTTGAGGTCGAACACCTCGAGCGTGTTGTGATCCTCGGCCGCGAGAAAGAGGCGATTGCCCTTTAGGTCGACTTCGAAATGATCGAAGTCCCCGGTGTACTTGGGCAGCTCGGTGCGGCCGACAAGGCGCAGCGCAGCCACGGAGGCCCCAGCCTGCTTCGTGGCAACTAGAGCAGCGGGCTCGGCCTGCGTCTGGCTTGCGCAAACGCCAACGGCGAAGAGAAGCATGCAGGATAAGATCGCCGGCATTTGAATTTGCATTTCTGAATCTCCTAGGAAAAAGTGGGTCGGATATTGGAGCGCGCACTTCGCCCCGTACCGAGCGAATACAGGGGCTAATTACTTAGTCGATGGATACGGCTCGTACAGATTTCCCGCGTTAGTAATCCGTCGCCGCAACTCGTCCCTGATCTTCTCCGCCTTCTTGTTAAGTGCAGCTTGATCGTCACCCTTCTTGTACGGGAAGACGACGCCAATCGCTCCGATGTTTTTGCGGGACACGTCCTGCAACACGAGCTCGGACTCGAAACGATCGCCGGTTTCATTGACTTCTAACTTGGGCTCGCCGCTTGTGATTACATGCATGTCGTCTTCATCCGCCTTCTTGCCGATCCGTCCAATGTTGGAGGCAACGATCGGGTAGTCGGAGCCTCCTTTGGGCGGCTTGGCGTGCATGGCGAGGATCACCACCTCGGGATGCTTTGCCAGCGTGTCGTCCAGCAGGTACTGAGCGTAGGTATCGGTCGGTATCTGCGGGTCAAATTGAGCCGGTTCGACCAAATTGGCCACATGCGAAATCCGTCTGCGTAGCTCGTCCCTGATTTTCTCCGCTTTCTTCTTGAGCGCAGACTTGTCGTCACCCGTCTTATACGGGAAGGCCATTTCGACCGATCCGACCGTTCTCCGATTCGCGTCCTGCAGCGGCAGCTGCACCTCGAAGCGATCGCCGGTCTTGTTGACTTCCGCGAGCGACGTCCCCGTTTTGATCACATTCAGGTCGTCCGGATCCGCCGGCTTGCCGATCCGCCCCGCCTCCTTGGAGGCGACAATTACATTTTCAGAACTCTTCGGCGGTGTCACGTGCAGGTCGAGCACAAGCAGTTCGGGATGCTTGGCAACGGTCTTATCCACCAGTTCCTGAGCATAGCTCTTGGCCGACGCCGGCGTGGCCGGAGTCTGCGCAGACAGCGGCAATGCAATAGCCGCTGCCAACAAAGAAAATGCTATCCGTATCATTTGGTTTCTCCCTTATAACTTCACTGTCAAGAAAATGCGTGGTGGATCGCGCGCCTCTCGGCACGCACGCACCCAAGCGAAGGTGCAAGCGCGCTCGGTGAGGCCCTGCTTCAGGAACTGACCAAGCCGGCGCTGGTCTCCAACGATCAGGTGTTTCATGTCTGGCCTGCACGACTGCGACAAGTCAAGATTCGATGTGGTACCGCTCAACGATCAATGCGCAAGTCTCAGCGTTTGTTGAACACTCTTGACATCGACGTGACAAAGTTTCAGCTGGCTCGAACACTCACGGGTGGCCCATTGGTTGGACCGCTCACTCAATCGGAAAGAATTCCCGTTCACTTAGGTCGCAACCGAAGCAACGGATGTTCAAATAACGCTGAAACTTGCCCGATTAATCGTTAGCGTTGTCTGTCTCTAAGCACAACATTAATTGCTCAAGCTGAAGTCAGCCTGAAACCTTTCTGAAAAACGATTCAGGGTACTTGCATCGAGCAGCCAACACGATGATCTATGTCGCCACCACCGCCCGGCATTTCCACGTGTCCAAGTGTTTCATAGTGGTCTCATCCCTTTTGCGTCATTTGTTTTCGCAAAACAATGCCAGCCAAATCGAAACCGGAACGGTTTCTGAATCAGTCTCTGAATCTTCTTTCAAAAAGGCGGGAGAGGCGTTTGCGTGTCATTGCCGCCGGATTACGACCGACGGATGGGTTGTGCGGCGCCGCACCACCTGCTGCAGGCGCTGCTGCTCGCCCAGGACCTTGTTGGCGTAGGCGTTGCTCTCGTCGCGGGGCGCGCCGTTGTAAAGCTGCAGGCCGGCGACCAGGCTGCCGCCGCGCTCGATGTATTCCTTCAGGATGCGAGCGCCGATCTGAATATTGATGTCGGGATCGAGCACCGATTTTGCGTCGCCGGGAGCGTCGAATTTCTCCGCGTGATAGCGCGGGATCACCTGCATCAGCCCCTTGGCGCCGTAGAGGCTCTCGGCGAACGGATTCAGGCCAGATTCCACCCCCATCACCGCCAGGATCAGCAGCGGATCCACCCCGAGGCGGGTGCCTTTGGCGAAGGCGGTACCGACGAGATACCGGGTCGCGTCCTGAGAAACCCGGTATTTTCTGGCGAGGAAACCGGCCAGGGCGTCGATCTGCCGGCTTGCGGCGGACGTTTTGGGGGACGGCGCCGGGATTGCCTCGGGCGCCGCTTGCTGGGCTAAAGGAAGCGTCATCAAGGTCTGCGCCCGCGCACCGACGCCCGGCACAAAGGCCACCAGGAACGCCAACAGGAAAAATAGGATGGTGCGGTGGCTGCCGAACTCCAGAAGCTGGTCAGGGCTGATTGGCCGCGGGTAGGCGGGGAGTGATTTGGTCGTCATCTGAAAATTGTGTAACTAACCTTCTTTCGGTAAACCCATCGTTAATTGACGATCTGTGGGGACCGCAGTCTGCGAGTTCACCTATTTCTTTCCTCGATTGCGAAGTAAATTTGTGAAATGAGGTGCGACAGGCTGCCTCGAGCGACCGCCCGATCGCGCCCGCCTGCGGCTCTTTTCCGCCGAGACTCTGCGTTTTGATTTTGAGCGAAGCCAGTTTCGGAAATAACGTGAGGCGTGATCCTGCTTAGCCACGATATTGATCCATGCAGATGTGCATACCTGCCTGATCGAACTCGGGTGGACGCTGTGGGGGGTTAACTTCGCTCAAGAGTTCCAAGCCGAGTACTCGGACCGTTGCGTTCATAACCGAAGACCCGTCACCGGCTGACTATGGAGCAAGCAAGTCGAGTGATCGACGGAGCAGGTCAAAGCAACATATTGGGTGCGCACGCACCATGGATTTGGGCTTTCCAGTGACGTTGCCAGAGATACTTGGTCAGCTCGTGCCTAAACGAAAGGGCGAGAGTAATGCTGCAATCCGGGCAGGAGCGATGCAATCGGCAAACGGCTCCAGTCAAGGGTTACCAACACAGTAGTGGCTTAACCTGAAGTCAGCCTGAAGGCCTTCTGAAAGACTATTCAGCTAGGCGACAGACGGGGCCTGAAAGAATGAACGTACAAGTGCTGGCTCGCGCTTTACATATTTGGTTCGACTTCGCTTTTTTCCCGGAGAGCTTCCCCACGCTGCAAGGGGCGCCGTGCTGTACCGGTGCGCTTGACATGGCT